>Ga0207110_10079_pt1 | contig 23153 bp, 22 predicted proteins | sample Alteio_BWMinHeat_74_FD_153582 | JGI IMG/M metagenome (GOLD analysis project Ga0207110, IMG submission 153582) | Enriched cells from forest soil in Barre Woods Harvard Forest LTER site, Petersham, Massachusetts, United States -... | ecosystem: Environmental > Terrestrial > Soil > Temperate forest >...
CTCAACTCCTCGTGCACGAAGCTCAGGTAAGGGTAGAAGAAATCAACCGCGTCCCAAGGAAACATGACGCGGTTGGTGAAAAGAATTTCCCAATAAAAGAAAAGCGTCAGTCCCGCCAGGAAGGCGGGCACGCGCCATTCTTTTCTCTGGTCATCAGGGGACATACGCAGCTATCTGACGGGATTGCGCATTGTAATCAAAGTGAACGAAACAGTGGCAGTATAACTTAAAATTCTTTCTGGAGCGTGAACTCTGGCGCGAAGGAATAAAAGAGAGGATAATCCATTCATGATCTCGAAAGAAGCCGTCCTTGGCCTTATTTTGCCGGCCCTTCTAGTCATGGAACCGGTCAGGGGACCATTCAAACACCTGTTCGCTCCGAACGCATTGCTTCGTAGACTGTTCGAAGCTCGCTCGGGAGTGCCGAAGATGGCGTTCCGCCAAGCAAAAGGGAAGGGCAGCCAGGATTCGGGGCGGCAGGGGTCCGAGACGCGGAAGCCGGAATCAAAATTGACTGTAGGGAAACCTTCAGTTTCTCGCGGCGTTGTTCGTTTCCTCTTGTACTTCACTGCCGCTCCCGGCGAGACGGTTGGGACGATTCATGCGCAGGTAACAGCGCCGGAGGACTCTTGGAAATTTCTGAATGTCGAACCGGCCGCTGGTTCCGGGATGAAGGTCTCAGCCAAGCAGCAAAGAAGAGACGACAGCCAAAAAGGAAAGGACCAAGCCGGCCAAGCCACTCTCGTATTGAGCTTCTCGGCCGGGGGCCACGCGATCCGGGATGGATTGATCGGTACACTACGGTTTTCCTTGCCAGAGCCTACAGAGAAGACTTCGGGGAAAACTTCGGATAAAGACTTGGAGCTTAAGTCGCCGGTGGCGCGAATCCTTGGAACCTCGCCTCCGGAGACAGAGCAAATATTGACGGCTCCTTCCGGGAATTCTTTTCCCCTGCCGTCGGAGCCATCGCCCAATCCGGCGGTGAGTTGCTTTTTCTTTTCCCACTGAGGATGCGAATCGACCTAAGGACCGCAGCAGCGTTTTTTTTTTGCGGTCATCCTGAAGCGGAGCGAAGGACCTGCTTTCGCACCTGGGGATAGCAGCATCTCTCTGGAAAAGCAGATTCTTCGCTCCGCTCAGAATGACTGTGAAGTAAGGATAAGCCATCGGCAAAAAGCTTTAACGCCAGGGAAGGAAGGTGCTAACGCCGCGCAAGCGACATCAACCAGGACAGAACAACGCTGACCACCACAAAAACCGCAAAGACCCAGAGGCCGTAGAAGGCTCTCTCGCGGTCAGTGTCCTTGCTGGTGACTCCGAACACAACAGAGGTGACCAGGGCGAAAAGAAGCGCGGCACTCCAGTGAGAATGTACCATTTCGTTTGCTGTCAGAAGCACAAAGCCATGCAGAGCAGGTCTCGCCTAACTTTTCTTGCCGATAGCAATGTCGTATGCATCCAGGATGCATAGGACATTCAATAATCCAGCGACCAGGAGAAACTTGGTTCCATAATCGGCAATCGGGGAGGCCATCTGCCCAACGCCCGGCAGGGGATTATTCCGGCCAAAGACGGGATCGTATCCGAAGAACTTGGCCGCCATAAAAAGCAGACCGGAACAGAAATCGCCGAGGAATCCCAGCGTCTCGACAATATCCGAAGGCATCGGCTTGAAGAGGCGCCCCTGCATTCCCACTCCCAACAGGAACAGGGCGGTGATGGAAACCAGAAGCAATGTTCCCCGGCCCCATCGGCGTTGCCATAGATGCCCGCCTCCGGGAATCAGCCAAGCGGCCAAAATCGGAGCCAGCGGGACGTTGCTGCTTGCGGAATGATCCGACGTCAGTTCTTTGCTTGCCATTTCTCCCTATGCGCCTGCCGACGCCAATCACCAGTATACGCAGAAATCGGCGGGTTGTCAGGGTTTGTCACCCGATGGGGTGCAATTGAAAGTGGGAGTCAATTTACGTTCCCAAGCAGCGCTCTAGGCACTTCGCCCCAAGAGGGGCCTGAACAGACCAGCCCAGGGTAAAGCGGAGCGGCAACAGCCGCGCCCTGCGCCCCAGAGTCCGCCCTGCGGTCCAGAGCCCGTACCTACGGGCGGCGGGCCGGGGCTACGGACGCCGGGGCGAAGCGTCGCCCTGGGCGGGCGAACCAAAGAGGGCCAAGCCCTTTCAGGGCTAGATCGTTGTTCCGGTTTCGTTATCCCAGGGCGACGCGACGCTCTGCCCAGGGCTGATATGTTGCTGCCCCTTCGGGGCGAAGCACCGGGTGCAATTAGAAGTGGGAGGCAATTACGCTTGGGCTTCTCCTTGCCATAGGGTGCCCCATATTTATTCATATGATTTTGAGCGACTTGTTCAGCCCATTATCAATGGCCAACAAAGATGAACCCCGGCAAGGTTCCGCTTTGACTCCCACTTTTAATTACACTCCACCCGATGCGAAACGAAGAAACTCCGCTTCGCTGACTCCGTCCAGAGCCAGCACCTTGTGGCGCGACTTCTCTCCCGATATCAGCTTCACGCGGGACCGTGCAATACCAAGCCCTCGCGCAAAGAATTCAATGCAGGCTTGGTTGGCTTTGCCTTCGTGCGCCGGGGCCATTATTTGCAGCTTCCACTCGTCCTCAAGCCGTCCGGCTAGAGAATTTCTTTTCGCCCGCGGTTGAACCCGGATTCGGATGATCATGTGGCGCCGCCGTCCCGGCGGCTCGAAGGGCCGGCTGGAAGCAGGCGCTACTTCGGAGTTCTCGGCCCGAAGATCGCGGTTCCGATACGGACAATCGTAGCCCCTTCTTCAATGGCGATGGCGAAGTCACGGCTCATTCCCATCGAAAGCTCCTTCAACTGCTGAAGACCGGCCTCTCGCAGACGATCCCGCAACTGGCGCAGGCTGCGGAAGTATGGCCGCGATCCCTCCGGGTCGAGTGCATAGGGAGGTATGGTCATCAGCCCCGTCAGTTGCAGTCCGTCGAGCGAGTCCACAAACGAGGCGAGTCCAGCCGCTTCCTGTTCGGACGCCCCTGTTTTGGTTTCTTCCTCGCCCAACTTTACCTCGATGAGGACGGGAACTCTTTTGCTGACCTTGGCAGCCGCCTCGTTGAGCCGGAGCGCCAGCCGCTGGTTGTCCACGGTCTGCACCCAATCGAACGCCATTGCCTGTTGAACCTTGTTCGTCTGCAAGTGCCCGATCAGATGAAAGACGGCCTCCGGACAGTGGAGCTGTGGGAGCTTTTGGAGGAACTCCTGGACGCGGTTTTCGCCAAAATCGCGCTGTCCGCAATCGTAGGCTTCCATAATTCCTTCCGCCGGAAATGTCTTCGAGACTGCGACAAGACGGACGGATGCGGGATCGCGGCTTGCGCGCGAGGCGCTGTCGGCGATCTGCTCTCGGATACGCAAAAGGTTGGCGGCAATGTCAATGATAGAAGGCACCCAAGCACTCCATCACAAAAAGCGGCCATGAGAAGCCACGAATCCCTGACTGTAAAAAATTAGCCTAAAATCTCAGAGAGCGGGAGCGAGAAGCCGGACAATAATTGTGGTTCTTCAAACCGTCCGCCGTCCGCCGCCCTGCGAACTTCCGGTTCCAGCTTGCCGGGAACGTAGCGATAGGCCAGGCCCGTATTGGGATACATAAGCCAGACCGCTTGTGTACCACCCTGGAGGTACTGCGACACTTTCAATAGCAGATCGTCGGCCCGGTCGTTCTTGGACACAATCTCGATCGCAATGTCCGGGGCGAAAGGCAAAGGGACTCGATCGAGGTCAATTCCTTCTAACCGCCCGGCACGAATAAAAGCAACATCGGGTCTCCGGACAACGTTGCGAGCCAGCGTCATATCGGTCTCGCTGGTTACGCTGCCGAGTTTCCGAGTATCCAGGTAAGCCCGCAATCGAGAATTGAAGCGGTCACGGATTTCATTGTGGATGTAATTTGGCGATGGCGTCACGATCAGTTCTCCCTCGCTCAATTCATAGCGCAGGCCCTCGGGTTCCTCGAGGGCGGCATATTCTTCAATGGTAAGCAATGTCTTGGTGGCCATGGCTCATATTACCACGTGCGGAAACGGCCTTCACATGGTTCCGGTTGAATCCGAGCCGGGAGCGTCAGCGACCGGTTGCGGCCTCACGAGACTTCAATCCGAACAATTGAGGTGGGAAGTCAAACCGACACCAGTCTTTAACCTTCGGAACGCAAGAAAGTGGCCTGTCGTTTTAAATCGAGCCGAACAACTTCGTTGCGGATTTTCTGCCAAACTTCTTCAGGAATAGAAAGAAAAGCGCGAACCACTTCGGGGTCGAATTGCCGTTCTGCATGGTCCGTGATTTCTTTTTTGGCGGAGGAAAACGGAAGGGCACGGCGATAGGGCCTATCAGAAGTCATAGCATCCAGCGTATCTGCAACCGCAAAGATTCTGGCTCCCAAGGGGATCTCGTTACCTACTAATCCTTGCGGATAACCCGTACCGTCATAGCGCTCCTGGTGGGTCAGCACAATCTCGGCAGGCCCAGCCAAGAAGGAAATTTGGCTCACCAGGTTATACCCAATCCGAACGTGGGACTCCATTATTTTCCGCTCTTCATCCGTCAAACTCCCCGGTTTGAGCAGAATCGCGTCCGGAACGCCGATTTTCCCGAGGTCGTGAAGGTATGCCCCCCGCGTAATCTCCCTTAGCTGCTCGGCCGTACAGCCCATCACCTTTGCGATTTCCAGGGAATCGCTGGTCACGCGGTGCGAGTGGCCAGCAGTCTCGTTGTCTCGCAAATCCAAAGCTCCGCCCAAAGCCAGAAGTGTTTCGTCGTAAGTCATCTCAACGCGCTTTAGCGCTGACTGTAGTTGCTTGGTCCGTTGCTCCACCATCTGTTCCAAATGTTGGCGATAATGATCCAGCTCCAATTCCAAGCGCTTTTTCTCCAACGCCCGGTGAATGCTGGCCACTACGTCGTCCGTTTGAAACGATTTCACCAAGTAGTCCTGGGCCCCTTGTTTCATGGCTTGGACGCCCAGACGCACGTTGTCCTCACCCGTGAGCATCACGAAAGCCACTCTGGGAAACCTTGCTTGGACCTGATCGAGAAGCTCCAGACCGCTCATCCCAGTCATCCTGAAATCCGAAATAACCAGCGCGAAGCTTTCTTGCGAAAGTAATTCCAACGCTTCCGCTCCACTGGCGCATGATTTGCACTGAAGCCCTTGCGATGACAACATTTCAGTTAGCAGTTCGCAGATATCCGGCTCGTCGTCCACCACAAGGATGCGCGGGTCAGAAGTGGATTCTTGCATTTGCTTCTCAAATCTCCGGTTCTTCCAGGATTCCATAAAAGGCGACTCGGCTTATGTTCAGGATCTCCGCTGCCCTTGGCGCAGAAGCAGCCAGTTCCGCCCGGCTTTCGTGCACGGAACGCCCTTCATCCCCTAATGGCTTTCAACGTTTGGCGACTCGATCCAGGACTTGGCGCACTTTCAACGCTAAGGTATCAGGGCTATACGGCTTTTGAAGAATTTCTATATTCCTCTCTCTGAGAGGGCCGAGGATGGCCAGTTCCTCGCTATAGCCCGTAGAGAACATTGCCAGGACTCCGCTTGGCTGTATCTGGCACATTTTGGCATATGCCTCAGGCCCCGTAAGTTTAGGCATGATCACATCCAGAACGACCAGCGCAATTCGTTGATGATGTTCCTCAAATACGTGGACCGCTTCCTCTCCGTTGGCGGCCGTCAGAACCTCATAGCCCAGTTGCTCAAGGGCTGCCTGCCCTATCTCCCGGAGGTCTTCATGATCTTCGACTAAGAGGATTGTCTCGGAGCCTCCCTTCACAATCTCGTCTTCCTTTCTCGCCGCATCCTCTGGGATTCCGGGAATGGCAGGCAGATAAATTCGGAACATCGTCCCACTGCCCGGCTCGCTATAAACGTGAATGAATCCGTTGTGCTGTCTGACAATTCCGTATACGGTAGCCAATCCAAGCCCGGTCCCCTCGCCGACTTGTTTGGTCGTAAAGAATGGTTCAAAGATGTGCTCCAAGGTGGCAGTATCCATGCCAACGCCGGTATCGGAAACCGAGAGGCAAAGGTAACGTCCCGGCTTTGCCCAGATGTGAGTTCGGCAGAAATTCTCGTCCAGGACAACGTTTTGAGTTTCAATGCGGGTTCGGCCCCCAGTGGGCATCGCATCACGGGCATTCACCAAGAGGTTCATCAAGACCTGTTCCATCTGCGTGGGATCGGCCAGGGTTACCCACAGATCGGAGGCTAGAGCGGTTTGAATCTCTATATGCGCGCCCAGGATCTTCTCCAGCAGCACGATGGTTTCCTTGATCTGGTTGTTGAGATCGAGGTGGCGTGGCTCCAGGATTTGACGGCGCGCAAAGGCGAGCAACTGGCGCGTGAGGCCTGCGGCGCGTTGCGCCTGCTTCGCGATCTTCTGAAAATAGCCATGAACAACGCTGTCCGCTGCGGAGCGCTTCATCCCGACATCCGCCCATCCCAGCACGGCTCCCAGCACATTGTTGAAATCATGCGCAATTCCCCCGGCCAACTTGCCAATCGCTTCGAACTTCTGCAACCCACGGTTCTGCTTTTCCAGGTCCAGTCGCACTGAAATATCCTCTGCGATCACGTCCACAGCCTGCATCGATCCATGAGCATCCCGGACTGCCCGTCCGCTGACCCGTACCGTGATCTGCTTCCCGTCCTTTCGCTTCCACTGCACCTCTGTTCCCAGGAGCTGGCCCCCGGTAGTTCCGACCTCTTCGACCATTCGTGAACGCACGCCGACCTCGCTATAAATGTCATGGGACATGTTCTTGCCGAGAAGCTCTTCCTCGGTTTCATAGCCCAACATCGCGACGAGAGCACGATTTACCTGGAGCAATCTCCCGTCCACCGTAGCCCGGTAGATGCCGTAGTGCGCGTTCTCAAACAGTTGCCGGTACTGAGCCTCCATCTGCACCAGGTGTTCTTCGGCCGCCTTGCGCACGGAAATGTCGCGGATCGCCGCCGTGACCAGGATCCCCTCCGCGCTATCGAGCGGACTCAGCATGATCTCGATGGGAAAATCGTTTCCGTCCTTACGCCGTCCGTACAGCTCAAGACCGGTTCCCATCTGCTGCACGATCGGATCGTCGCCAGATCCGGTCCCGTGCGTCAGCAGCCGTTCCGCGAAACCTTCCGGAATAATGTTCTTGACCTTCTGGCCCAGAAGCTCATCGCGCCGGTATCCGAACTGTTTTTCCGCTTGAAGATTGAGGAGGATGATTTCTCCAGCCTGGTTCACGATGACCATGGCATCCGGAGCCGCCTCCAGCAAGCCTCGGTACTTAGCCTCGGATTTCCCCAGTGCCTCTTCAGCCATCCGGCGTTGAGCCATTTCCCGCTCAAGTTTTTCCGCGTGCCGCTGAATTTCCTCATATCGCCGAACATTCTCGAAGCAGACTGCGGCATGGTTCGCTACCTCCAGGAGTATCCGCTCGTTTTCGGAATTGAATTCCGATTCGCCCAATTTTTCAATCACCCACAAGATCGCGCGTGTGCGGCCATGCGCGCGAATCGGAAATCCCAAGAATGCGCGTTTCTGAAGGTGGGGTGGCGGCAAGCCTGCCGCAACCGGGTCTTCCCCGATGTCCGCAACTGAAACCATTTTGCCCTCGGCGAGAATTCGGGCCAAAACTCCGTGGTCGAGCGGAGGCGGAGGGCATCGCCCGTGCGTTTCCGCGTCTACTCCCGCGCACATATGGGGATTCAAGAATCTGCTCCCATCCTCCACGAGCCCGCTGGCCGCGAAGCGGGCTCCTACGAGTTGTCGTGCCGTGTCGCAAAGAATCTTCAACTGTCGCCGCGCATCCTCTTGTTCCGCAGCCATGCTTTGGCTGAAGTCGAACAGGGCCTGCAATTGCATTCGAGCCCCATGCAGATCGCTTACCCTTTCGGCCAGCTCGACTGTCAGGAGGCGCAAGTGTTCCGGAGTGAACTCCTGGGGCGCTGGTTTCGGCTTGCCTTTCTCTATTGCCTGGAGAACGGAGCCGATCACCTCCAGAACCTTTTCCCGCTCGGGCGGCTTGAAAATGATTTGTTCCACGCCGCAGGCACGGGCGAGTGCCTGCGCTTCGTTCCGCAGATAGGCGGCAGTTAAGAAAATGACTCGAGTCTTATCAAGCCCTTGGATTTTGCGTATTCGGCGAACCATCTCAAAACCGTCCATCGTGGGCGTCAGGATATCGGTAATGACCACATCGGCAGGCTCGGTCTCCAGTTTCTCCAGTCCCTCAGCCCCGTCCGATGCCTGGAGGACACGGTGACCGCTGTATTCGAGCAGGCTACACAGAAACTGACGGCTGGCTACATGGTTGTCGACCACAAGGATAGTTGCCATAGGTGAATCCTAATGATCTCGTTCGTATTTGTTTAGCGTTTCATGCCCCATAGAATCAATAACCTGTGGAATAGCTCTCTGCGAAACTCCATGATTTTGGACTCTTCGATCTGTGCGAATGTGCGAAAATACCTGAAAAACAGCGGAAATTCGCAAGTCAACAGGCCAAAAACTCGCTAAACAATTACGATGCCATTATGGATTGAAGGGATGCTGGCGTCCAACCGCAGGAACAGGAACAGGATACCCATCTCCGGCCAGCCGTCTGGGAACCCCGAGAATAGACGTTGCACAAAAACCCTCGGTATTAGAATAAGAGATTCATAACAGATCGCAACCCTAAATACCGGCGTTGGGCTTCCCCTCTTTCGAGGGGTCTATCATTCGATGATTCCCGGGCAGGCGGCCACCGATCCGACGACGATTTTCTATCCCGACCTGGCAATCGCCAAAACCCGCAGCGACGCTTCTACAGCTTGTTGTTTATGGGATTTCTGATCGAAATGTTTCTGCTTTCTGTTCCAAACGCACGTAACACCCGCGACAGTCGTTGGGGACATTCCTTTTCAAACCGGTCGCTCACGCTCCCAGCTCGGATTCCGGAAAGATGGCGTTCCGAGGTACTCCTAAGAAGGATTTCGACGCCGGTGGACGGATACTATGCAATGTTCCCACGGCTCGAAGTCTCGCGGAGCGCCAATCCGAATTCTCGAAATTTGAAAGAACCTCTTGACATCGCATTTGGCTCGTACAAAAATGGTGGGCTCGGTATATTTCTGACGGGTTCAGTGAAAAACGGGAAATTTTCCTAATTCAATAGAGGACTAATTGGCTGATGAGCGAGAAGAAGGGTTTTTTAAGCAATTTTCTAGAGAGGCTAAAGAAGGCGGAGCAAGAGACGAAATCGGGGGGCGGGACCTCGCAGGAAGTTTTGAAAGTCCGGCGGAAGATGGTGGTGAGTTCCGTTGTCGGCGTCCTCGGTGTTAATTTCTTCATGTTCCTCCGGTTCTTTTTTCCTCGGACACTTTTCGAGCCCAAGACGGTTTTCGTGGTCGGTTATCCTTCCGACTTCGGGTTTGGCGTGGATACGAGATTCCAGCAGGCGGACCGCATCTGGGTCGTCCGGAATGCGGAGGGGATCTTCGCGATCTTTGCCCGGTGCACCCACCTGGGTTGCACGCCCGATTGGAAACAAAGCGAAAACAAATTTAAGTGTCCTTGCCACGGGAGCGGATACGATAGTGAAGGCGTCAACTTCGAGGGACCGGCCCCTCGCCCGATGGACCGGGCGCACGTTGAGCTCCTGCCGACCGGACAAATCCAGATTGACACCAGCAGGCTTTACCAGTTTACCCAGTTTGGCGCTCCCGGTTCGATTTTGAGGGGAGTATGAATCGGATGGATTCCAGCCGGATCGCCCCGGAGCATTTTAGGCGGAGGAGACCCTGATGGCGGACGAGAACGAAAAACAGCCCGGCGGCAATAAGGGTGCGACAGGGCTATTAGACAAGGTCAGAGAAGAAATCAAACCCTTCGAAGAGAAGTTTGGGGCGGATCTGGAGGGCCTCAAGCAGCCTCAGAAGACCGCGCTTTGGAAATCGATTTTTCGCGTCAAACACGATGAGACCCCGCGCAGCCGATCCCTGGGCGTGCTGAGCAACGTCTTTTTGCATTTGCATCCCGCCCGGGTCAACCGGGATGCCGTCCGCTATGGCTATACGTGGGGGATGGGCGGAATCACTTTCTATCTTTTTATCGTGCTGACCTTCACCGGCGTCCTCTTGATGTTCTATTACCACCCGACCAAGATCCAGGCTTTTCGAGACATTCTTTACCTGGAACACGATGTTCCCTACGGAAAACTTCTGCGGAACATGCACCGATGGGGCGCTCACCTGATGGTCCTGACGGTCTGGTTGCACATGTTCCGGGTTTACTTGACTGGTTCCTATAAGAAGCCTCGGGAATTCAATTGGTGCGTGGGCGTGATCCTGCTGGTCTTGACCCTGCTCCTCTCCTTCACCGGCTACCTTTTGCCGGACGATCAACTGGGATTCTGGGCGGTGACGGTGGGCACCAACATGGCCCGGGCGTCCCCAATGCTGGGACACGAAGGCCCTTTTGGCCCTCAAATGGGCATGACACCTTACAATGACGTGCGGTTTGCCCTGCTCGGGGGTTCGATTGTGGACTCGAATGCTTTGCTGCGCGCCTACATCTGGCACTGCATCGGGATTCCCATCATCGCATCCACGTTTATGATCGTTCACTTCTGGCGTGTGCGGAAGGATGGAGGCATTTCCGGGCCGTCGCCGGTCATGCTGGAAAAGGAGATCAAGCCGGAGAGACCGTAAAGAAAACCCATCCGGGCCGCGCGCGTAATCAAGGGGATTAACCGTTCCCTTACGTTCGCGGCTCGGAAAAGACCCGGCACGGAGGAAGAATGGATTGGCGTCAACTTTGGGATATCGCTAGCGCCCCGGACAACGTTCCTATCACGGCGTTGCTGTTCCTAGTGCCTTTTTATACCTGGTATGCTTTGCGCCAGGCCATGGCGAATGACCGCCTGATCGCACAGTTGGAGGCGGACCCCGCGCTGGCGAAAACGCATTCTCGCAAGACCTACCCTTTTAAGGCGGGATGGTCCAAGGAAGTGTCGGTCTGGCCTTATTTGCTGCGGATGGAATTCCTGGCGGTTATCATCGTGACCGTCATCCTGTTTGTTTGGTCGATCACGCTCAACGCACCGCTCGAAGAACCTTCCAATCCCAACTTGACGATGAATCCGGCCAAAGCACCATGGTATTTTCTGGGACTGCAAGAGATGCTGGTCTATTTCGATCCCTGGATGGCCGGCGTCGTCCTTCCGACGCTGATCGTTGTCGGGCTCATGGCGATTCCTTACATGGATGCCAACCCGCTTGGAAATGGCTATTACACGTACAAGCAAAGGAAATTCTCCATCTGGTCTTTCTGCTTTGGCTTCTTGGGACTTTGGGTCCTGATGGTGATTATCGGCACTTTCATCCGGGGTCCCGGTTGGATGTGGTTCTGGCCGGGCCAGACGTGGGACCACAACCGGGTGATTTTTGAGGTCAATCGCGACCTGCCGGATCTTGTTGGGATCGCGAGCGTTGTGGGAAAGATCATTTTTGGAGCCATTGCCCTCGGTTTGTATTTTGCCGCGGCTGGCGTTGGCATCCACAAGCTTTTCGTGATGAACAACTTCAACAAGAAGATTTTTGACCGGATGACTTTGCTGCAATATCTGGCCTTGCAGTTCTTCTTGACGACCATGCTGCTGCTGCCCACTAAGATGCTGCTGCGGCATTTATTCCGAATTAAATATATTTTGGTAACCCCTTGGTTCAATATCTGACATCGGTTCAATAGCTAAGGGAGCAATTTTACGGAGCCACGGTAAAAAAGGATGCCTGAGCCTTCTTCCAATCAGCCGGAGCAGGACCCCGTCGTCAGTTCGTCGCTGAGCCTGCCATTATTAATTTCGTCCCTTCTTCTGGTGTTCGTTGTTTTCTGGTCGCTCTACGACGAGCTCTACGGCCAGCGCCCCTGGAAGGGATATCAAGAACGGTTTGTCAAAACCTATAAAGCCTTCATTCAGAAACAACTCCCCAAACAAGCCGCGCAGGAGAAGCAGGTCCGGCAATCGCCGGAGTTTCTGAAGCTTGAGCAGGATGTGGCGGCTGCGGAAAAGGCCGTGGAGCCTCAGATTGCGGAGATCGATCAGGAAGTCAATCACGTCCTGACTCCCCAAATCGGAATCATGAACAAGAGATTCGCCGAAGCCCGGGGAGAAGTGCAAGCCCTCACTTATGAGATGGAAACTGCAAGCAAGAGTTCGCAAGAAGGGCTTCGCAAAGACATCGCGGCGGCTGAGAAGAAGAGCAGGGAAGCAGAGTTGCCGTCCGGGGACGGAAAAGTGCAGAAGGTCACCTTCCAAAATTACCAGGAAATGGAAGCGAAATTGACTGATTTGAAGGCGAAGAAGGCGGAACTCGAAACCAAGCGCATGGAGCTTTTGAAGCCGGCCGATGAGTTACGCAAGAGGCGGGATGCTTATTTGAAGGACCATCTGGTCGGTCTGACGGAAGCGCAAATGCAGGGGTTGGAGAGGAAGATGGAGATCTTCACGGTCGAGATCAAGCAAATCCATATAGCCGACGTGGACCTCGTTGACCGCTGCGAATCCTGTCATGTGGGCACCAGGGAGCCGCTGGAAATAACCAAAGCCGATATGGGAGGCGCGGAAGTTTTCACCAGCCATCCCAAGCCGGAATTGCTTGAAATCCACGATCCGGAGCGTTTTGGCTGCTCGCCTTGCCACAACGGCAACGGCCGGGCCACCACCAGCGTGGAAAAAGGCCATGGCGAATACGAACATTGGTTGTGGCCTTTGTATCATAAGGAAAATATCGAGGCGGGCTGCCAGCAATGTCACACCAGGGACATGGTGTTGCAACACGCTGATGTGCTCAGCCAAGCGAAGGCTCTTTTCGACCACCGTGGATGCGTTGGCTGCCATCGGTTCGAAGGCTATGACCCGGAGCCGGAACAGTTGGTCGCGGTACAGCAAACCATCAGCCAGATGGAGCAGCAGCGCCATCAGGACCAGCTCGATATAGCAAGAAGCACCGCCGAGGGTGATCACGCCGCCGACAACAACACCGCCAAGCAGCTCTATGCCAAGGCTGACAACCTCCGCGTCACCATCAGCGGGATTGATAATCACATGGACCAGCTCAACGTTCAGGCCAAGAACCTGATGCGCGAGCGGAAGAAGGTGGGCCCCAGCCTGAAGGAAGTACGGGTGAAACTCCACAAAGAGTGGATTCCCGTTTGGCTGGAGGACCCGCAGGCTTTCCGGCCCGGCACTCGCATGCCGAAATTCCGCCTGGACGATGAGCAGCGCAAAGCGATTGCGGCCTTTATCTGGCAATCGGGGGTGGAGGGCACACTTCCGTCGCGCCCGAAAGGCGATGCAGCTCGAGGGAAAGAGGCGCTTGAAACGCGGGGCTGCATGGGATGCCATTCCGTCGGCGAGGGCAAAGACGCCGTGGGAGGGACTTTCGCCGCGAACCTCAGCCGCGTGGGAGAGAAGGCCAACTACGAATACCTGGTCCGCTGGGTTCATAATCCTCGCGAACGCACCAGGCCCTATTGCCCGCTGGAGAAGCGCGACCTGGGACCGGAGGATTACGCGAAGAACGGTCTGCCGTTTGTTTTTGATATCGATCATTCCACCTGCCCTAATGACGGCCACGAGTTGCAGGTGCAGCAGATGACGGTGATGCCCAGTCTGCGGCTCACGACGGAAGAAGCCCAGGACATTGCCAGCTACCTGATGACCCTGAAGCAAAAAGAGCCAACTGATTATCCGCCAGCGCCCTACATGGATGATCCTGCGCTCAAGGCAAAGGGCCTGGACCTGGTCAAGCGTTTTGGTTGCGCCGGCTGTCATGAGATTAAGGGCCTGGAGGATGAGGGCCGGATTGGCACGGAGCTGACGAAGGAAGGCAGCAAGCCGATCGAACGTCTGGATTTTGCGCTCCTCACGCATAAGGCGGAGCGAGAGGGTTGGTACAACAACAAAGGTTTCTTCGAGCGCAAGCTTCAGAACCCCGCTATTTACGACGAGGGCAAAGAAGTGCAGCCGACGGAAAGGCTGCGGATGCCGAACTTTGATCTGAAGCCTGAGGAGATCACCGCTCTCACGACGTTCCTGCTCGGCAGCGTGGATTCGGTCTTGCCCCAGCGCTATTTCCATCAGCCGGAAGATCAAGGCAGGGATATACAGGAAGGTTGGAGAATCGTAACGAAGTACAACTGCATGGGCTGCCATGTGCTCCGGATCGGACAGCGATCCATAGTGATGGACCTCCCCCGCTATCAGAGTCCGGATTGGAAAGACCAGATTCCCCCTCGTTTGACTGGAGAAGGGGCGCGCGTGGACCCGATGTGGCTTACCCATTTCCTGGCGAATCCTTCCCTGAACGAATCGGATACAAATCGAAATGGCGTACGGCCTTATTTGAAAATAAGAATGCCCACTTTCTTCTTCTCCGACGGAGAGGTCGCAAAGCTGGTAAGGTTTTTCGAGGCGCTTTCCACGGAGCAGGAACCTTACATTCCTCCAAAGTTAGAGCCGTTGAGCGAGCAGGAGCGGTCGCTGGCCCGGCAGCTTTTCAGCAGCCAGGGAGCTCCCTGTCTGGAGTGCCACGCCACGGGAGATCCAACCCACGATCAAAGGGCAACCGCCCCAAGTTTTGTTTTATCAAGGACCCGTTTGAGACCCGACTGGGCGCGACGCTGGATGCTCGATCCAGCGATGATGGCCCCGGGGACCGCCATGCCTTCCGGGCTTTTCCGTCCAGAGGCAGGCCGGATGGTATTTGCCGGTCCGACGCCTCCCGGCTTCCAGCAATTCAAGAAGGATCACGCGGACCTTTTGGTTCGTTATATTTTTGAGTTTACGCCGGAAGAACAGCGCCGGCTTTCCGGCGGATCTGCGCCCACTGCAGCAGCTTTGCGATGAAAGTTGGGGCTCGGTTCTTATCTTTCCTCAGTCCATGCTTTCTGCCGGCGGGTTCTCTTGCTTTTTTGGCTGCCACGCTCGCAAGCACCGGGACTTGGCGTAGTGGAAACCGTCAAGGCCGCGACGGTCAGGGAGCTTCCCCCAAATCTCATCAGGAAATCAACGTTCGGGGCCGCTCCCTGACGGCCGCGGCTCTGAATATCCCGCCGTTGGTTGAATTTATTCGTTGGAACAGATAACATGAAGTCGAACATTTCACGATCGGTTGGAATACGGATTAGCGCGGAATTCCGGAAGGATCATCGAGTCCTTCTCCGTACTTATGAATTTTGAACAGGAGAATTTAAAGAAATGATGAGATACAAACTGAATTGGTTAGTGCCTCTTTTGCTAACCGTGTCACTCGCCGGTTGTAGCGGCGGCAACAAACCCGCAGAGGAAACATCGAACGCACCTGCCACGCCGGCGGCGCCGGCGGCGGCGATTGACCCGGCCACCGTCGGCGAGGTCACCGGCCAGGTTTCGTTTGATGGCCAGGCTCCGGCGAAGGTTCGCATTCACATGGATGCCGTGCCGGCCTGCACGGAAGCGAATAAGGAAGCCGTCTTTAGCGAGGAAGTAGTCGTCAACGACAACAAAACACTTCGTAATGTTTTCGTGTATGTGAAGGAAGGGTTGGGTAACCGGACCTTCCCCCCGCCTTCCGAACCGGTGCTCATTGACCAGAAAGGCTGCTGGTACCATCCTCACGTGCTGGGAGTTATGGCGGGACAAAAGCTGGACATCAAAAACAGCGATCCGACCAATCACAACATTCATCCTATGCCCAGCCAAAACCGTGAATTTAACCAATCACAGCCGCCGGGCGCCGCCGACCTGATGCAGGATTTTGCGCGGCCCGAGGTGATGATTCCGGTCAAGTGCAATGTTCATCCGTGGATGAAGGCATATATCGGCGTCGTGGCGAATCCGTTCTTTGCCGTCACCGACGATAAGGGATCGTTCACTTTGAAAGGGTTGCCTCCGGGCGATTACACGATCGAAGCTTGGCAGGAAAAGTATGGCACCCAGGATCAAAAAGTTACCGTGGGGCCCAAAGAAAGCAAGACCGTGACGTTTAACTTCAAGGGTTAGGCAGCACATAGGGAACAGGGAATAGGGAACGGGTACTGTTCCTGGTTTCCTGTTCCGGTTTGCAGGAGAGACGTTGGCGTGAAAGAGAACCCGCGGGAATCGCCATGGCTGCACCGCTTTTCCATATTGACGGCGGGCGCCACTTTCCTGTTGATTATCGCCGGTGCTCTCGTAGTCGGTCATCAAGCGGGTTTGGCGGTGCCGGATTGGCCGCTGTCCTATGGGACGTTGATGCCGAAAATGGAGGGCGGGGTTTTTTATGAGCACGGTCACCGCCTGATAGCCGCACTGGTTGCCACCCTGATGACCGTGCTGGCCGTTTGGCTGTGGCGCGCCGAGCGGCGAAAGTGGGTCCGCATACTGGGGCTGGCGGCATTGCTGGCGGTCATCGCGCAAGCCGTCCTGGGTGGCATCACGGTCCTTTACCTGCTTCCCATCCCGATCCTGGTGGGCCACGCTTGTCTTGCACAACTGTTTTTTTGCATGACGGTCAGCCTGGCTCTGGTTACCAGCCCGGGCTGGAATTCGCTCGACGAGCCGGCAGAGGACTTATGCTGTCCGGCATTCCGGCACGTGGCGTTTGTCACAACGGCGGCGATCTTTATTCAATTGGTTCTTGGCGCGGCCCGGCGGCACAAAGCGCTGGGCTTAATTCCTCATGTAGTGTGGGCGGGCGCAGTGAGCATTATGGTTTTGTGGCTGGTCTATCTGGCTCTCAACAAGTTGCCGCCAATCCAAAAGACGCTGCGGAACCTTTCGTTCATGGCGGGAGTTCTTTTGGCTTTGCAGTTGGCATTGGGTTTCGGTTCCTATCGGATGCGCTTGGTTTCAGACGGAGCGCCCCAGCCTGAGCTCCCAATGATTTTTATTACCACGGCTCATGTGGCGGTGGGAGCCTTGCTGCTCGCGGCTGGTCTGATTGTGACATTACTGGCTTACCGGAAGCTGGCTGCTCCGGGAGCGGCTCTTTCCTTCAACCAAAGCCCGCAAAAGACAATGGCATGAGCAAGGACACGCAAACCCTTCAACCGCTTGTTGCTGCCTGCCCTCCGGCGCCTTTACTCAGGAGGGTCTGCCCGGCGTGGGTTTTCGATTATGCGGAACTGACCAAACCCAGCGTGACCATGCTGATCCTCATGTCCACTGCGGTCGGCTTTTATCTTGGCTCCGCACGGGGCCTGAGCATTCTTCTGCTGGCTCACACCGTGATTGGAACAGCACTGGTGGCCGGCGGGACGGCGGCGCTGAACGAGTTTTGGGAGCGGGATGTCGATGCCAAAATGCTGCGCACGCGGGACCGGCCCTTGCCAGCCGGGCGGATGCTCCCATGGAAGGCCCTGTGTTTCGGCATAACCTTGTCGCTGATCGGAGTGCTGTACCTGGCTTGGCGGACGAATCTCCTCGCCAGCCTGCTGGCGTCCCTGACGCTCGGCAGTTACCTGTTCCTGTATACTCCGATGAAAAAAAGGACGCCGCTGTGCACGCTGATCGGGGCTTTTCCGGGGGCGATTCCCCCGCTGATCGGATGGGTGGCGGCGCGGGGAGAGATTACCCTGGCTGCCGGCGTACTTTACTTGATGCTGTTTCTCTGGCAGTTTCCCCATTTTCTCGCCATCGCCTGGATATACCGTGAAGACTATGCCCGGGGTGGCATCGCAATGTTGCCGGTGGTGGAGCCGGACGGCGAATCGACCGGGCGCCAAATCGTGATCTTTTCCGCCGCCTTGATTCCCATCAGTTTGCTTCCTTCTTTGCTCGGCGTGACGGGTCTCGTTTACCTGTTTGGAACGCTTATTTTGGGAGTGGCATTCCTGCACTTCGGCGCGCGGGCGGCCATGGCGAGGTCAACAATGCAGGCCAGGCGCCTCTTGCAGGCCTCTGTGGTCTATTTACCGTTGGTCTATGGCTTGATGCTGATTGATAAGAAGTCTCTTTAGCGTGTCTGAAAAAGCATGTTTCGAGGTGCCCAAACCTCGACCCTCTCTTCACATCGGCCTACAAATTTTCTCGATTCGGCTTCTTATTCCCGGAGGAGAAAGTTTTTTCCTGCCGAAGCAGCACTATGAGCGCTAAAGTCGTTGTTGAAATTGCGGGTTTGACCCACTATTACGGGGCGCGGAAAGCTCTGGCCGGGGTTTCCTTCGAGGTCCGGGAAGGGGAGATCTTTGGCCTCCTGGGCCCGAACGGCGGCGGGAAGACTACGCTTTTTCGCATTCTGTCGACGCTGCTTCCGCCCAGCTCGGGCAGGGCCGCCGTATTTGGGCTGGACGTGGCCAAAGAGCCGCGGGAAGTCCGGCGGAGAATTGGAGTTGTCTTTCAGTCTCAAAGCCTCGACGGCAAGCTGACGTCTTCGGAAAATCTTCGTCACCAGGGCCATCTCTACGGCATGCGCGGCAAGAAATTGCAGGAGCGGATTGAAACGGTCCTGGGCCGGCTCGGAGTGGCGGACCGCCAGAATGAGCTGGTGGAGACGTTGTCCGGCGGCCTCCGTCGCCGCGTGGAGCTGGCCAAGGGGCTGCTTCATCAGCCGGGGCTGCTCCTGATGGACGAACCCACTACGGGCCTGGACCCGGGGGTCCGCATCGAACTTTGGGAGTATCTGAACCTGCTGCGAAGCCGTGACGGCGCCACCATTCTCCTGACCACTCATTTGCTGGAGGAGGCCGAGAAGTGTGACCGGCTTGCCATTCTCAACCGGGGTGAGCTGGTTGCCTCCGGGTCGCCCGACTCTCTGAAAAGAGATATCGGAGCCGAGGTGATCCTTCTCGAGGCGCGGGAGCCGGAAAAGCTGCGGGAGCAACTCCGCCAGAAATTTGCGCTGGAAGCTTCCGTCTTCGGGCAGAGGGTTCGGTTCGAGCATCCTCGCGGGCACGAGTTCATTCCCGAATTGATGGATGCGTTTGGCGGAGAGATCGAATCCCTGACGGTGGGCAAGCCCACCCTGGAAGATGTGTTCATCCGCAGGACCGGCCAGCGGTTCTGGGAACAGGGATTCTCCCGCGATGGCGCGGGATGACTCACCCGCTTCGTACCCGGTAACGTTTTGCTGTGGTAAACTTCAATAGGGGATTCAATGATGGAAGAGCTGCTAATATTCGCCTTCTCTGGACTGCTCGGCCTGGGTTGTTTTGGGGCCATAGGATGGGTAATCCTCAGTCCGGAAACTCTTAATGTCGACAAGATTTTCTCTATCATCGCTTGCTTGGTGCTGGGGATGGTCTTTCTGGGAATCTCGGCTTGGATGTTGTTCAATACCCATCTTCGAACGTTATGGGGGCCGGAGTCGGCGGCTGCCTCCAAACCAGGGGCGGCGTCTCCGAAAAAAAAGGAAGCGGTTCCCCAGGAGGCGGGGAAGCCGGCTTCCTGATGCCGCGCGGCGTTTTCTGATTCAGCCACAGAGGCACGGAGACACAGAGGAAAGAAGAAGGAAGTCAAAAGAGAATTCAGGCTCCTATGCAATTTGACTTCCGTGGTTCCTCTCTGACTTCTTGTTCTCTGTGTCTCTGCGCCTCTGTGGCTTTCCCTGTTGGGCGAGGGTGATTCCGTGGCAGAATTGGCGACACGAAACAGCTTTTTGCTTCCCATGGCGACTCTTTGGTGGCGCGAGTTGGTCCGCTTCTCGCGGCAGCGCAGCCGGGTGCTGGGCATGGTAGCAACGCCCTTGCTGTTTTGGCTCTTCATCGGCTCGGGCCTGGGCAGCTCCTTTCATCCGCCGTCGGAGACGGTCGGCAGCGGCTACCTGCAATACTTCTTCCCCGGCACGGTCATCATGGTCGTGCTGTTCACTTCGGTCCTCGCCACGATGTCCGTCATTGAAGACCGCCGGGAAGGCTTTTTGCTCTCGGTGCTGGTGGCGCCCATTTGCCGGTCCAGTCTGGTTTTGGGCAAGGTCCTGGGAGGAACCACTCAGGCTGTGCTGCCCGGCTTGATTTTTCTCCTGCTCGGCCCGGTGGTGGGACTCACTCTTCATCCCTTGCAGCTAGTCTTTCTTACGGGTGTCTTGTTCTTGATTTCTTTTTGCCTGACCAGCCTTGGCTTCTTCATCGCCTGGCGGATGGACTCCGTGCAGGGGTTCCACGCCATATTGAATCTCGTTCTGATCCCGATGTGGCTGCTTTCCGGGGCGCTGTTCCCGTCCTCGGGGGCTTCGACATGGGTTCAATGGGTGATGAGGCTGAACCCGCTCACCTATGGGCTGGCTGCGCTGCGCCGCATCCTCTATGGGCAAGCGGCAACGGTTTCCATCGACGTGGCCCCCCTGGCGCTCTCGCTCGAAATTACGGTCCTGTTCGGCGTGTTGACTTTCGTTGCCGCCCTGGTGTGGTCCGGCCGTCCTACGGTCAAGAACCTGGGATGAAAGCGATCAGAGCCGCGCGCGTAAGCAAGTGACCACGTATGCTTGATCGCTGGCCTTGATTCCTGGCTTTCCAAGCTCTCTGCTACTTGGATTGAGTCTTATCTTCCACTTTCTCCGCGCCTTTGCGCGCCGTTTTGGCGGTCGCATGGACAGCTTTCTTCGTCCCTTTCTTCACTGCGCTCCCCGTTTTTTTGGCAGCGTGTTTGGTGGCGCGCCCCGCCTCTTTGATATCTTCCTTGGCGCCCGAATCGGACTGTTGCGGGAAAGCAGTCCCGGCCAGAGCGCCTAATAGAAACATTGACATCACAAGTTTTGTTGAGAATAGTCGCATATAGATTCACTCCTTATGCCGCGATTCGGCTTCTGCTCTACGCGAAGCCGCGAGATTCCCATCGGCCCAGAACCGATGGACTCTCTCTTTATATAGATGCTTGTGTTCGATCCGGAGGTTGGCAAAATCTGCCGCAGTTTGCGGTTGCTTACAGACTATCAAGGATCTCAAAATACCGCTCACGACTAAGACCGCCGTACGAAGCAGATTTTTGATTATGAACACCGGGACGGCAGGATACATCGGAATTACGATCGGCCTATTGATTCCCGCTTTGGTATAAATGAGATGGTCGCCCGTTTGCCGGGCGAAACGGAAGCCTTCTTTTTCGAAAATAACGACGAGCTTACGGTAATGGACAGCTTTCAGAGGCGGCATTTAGGGGAGAGAGAGCGTGAGGCGATCCAAAGATACGAATTCCGGCGCCCGCCAAGTGTTTCCTTCCAGAATGTATCCAGATTCTTCCAGAATTTGCTTTAGAGTGTTCATCTCCTCTGCCGTTTCCAGGAAGCCCCGAACAGCATCCTGAATGTTCTTGCGCGCTTCACCGGGGTCCGCCCCGCAGGTGGACACGTCCAGCTCGGGGGCGTACGCTACGTACATCTCACCTTCCTTAAAAATGTGGGCCGTGAAAGATATGTTGTTCAATGGAACTCCCCTGGTTTCTCTGCTCTGATGATAATAGTAACAAATGAAATCTGCGCGTCAAGTGGTGGAAGATTTCCAGTTCCCTCCGGATCGTTTACAATATCTAAATAATGCTATGCCAGCGCCTGACTCTCTCCAGCTAAAACTAGCCCACCGAATCGAGGCTCGCCGAAAGCGCTCCAACCAAATCCTGGTCGTGGTGGCGATCCTTTGCGTGGTCGTACCATTCTTGTTTTGGCGCGGCACATGGTTCGGCAGACCTCTGTCGGACGACGAGATTAGCCAGTATTTATCCGATAAAGAGAAGCCACGGCACAGCCAGCACGCCCTGGTTCAGGTCGCCGAGCGTATCGGGCACGGAGACCCCACGGTGAAACGGTGGTATCCCCAGGTGGCGAGTCTTACGGAGAGCCCGTATCCAGAGATCCGGGTTACGCTGGCATGGGTGATGGGCGCCGACAGCGGCTCCGAGGAGTTCCATCAGGCCCTTCGTGGTCTGCTTCAAGACGGGGAGCCATTGGTGCGCCGCAATGCGGCCCTGTCGCTGGTGCGCTTTGGCGATGCGAGCGGCAAACCGGAGTTGTTGAACATGCTCCGCCCTTACACGGTCCGCTCGCCCGGAAACGGTGTCCTTCGCTACCGCCTCAAACCAGGGGATTCTCCGGATCGTGGAACAGTTCTGGCGCGGCTCGAGGTTGAGGACAAGGAGCCTTTGGAAATCCGTTCACCACTGCCCGGGAGATTACAAACCGCACTGGTGAAGGATGGGAGCATGGTCGCAAACGGCGAGGGAATCCTGGTTCTCTCACCGGGATCGGAGCACATTTGGGAGGCGCTGCGGGCTCTTTACCTGGTCGGAGGAGCCGAGGAGCTTCCGGATGTGGAGCGCTTTGCGGGAGGGTCCGTTCCCGATGTGACGCCACAGATTCAGCAACAGGCGGCCTTGACCGCCGCCGAAATTCGCCGTCGCTCCAGCAGCCAAAATAGCCACGGAGACACAGAGAATCTTAAAGGAAAAACAGCGGGTCGGGATCGGGGCGGGGAATCAGTAAGAGAAAAATAGTAGCTCGGTATCAGTAATAAAGTTCGAAGAAAAACTGCACTGGGTAATCGGCGCCGGCCTAGAAAGCGAAAGTGACTCCGAGCAGTTTCTCTACTTCGTCAGTGGGAACCATGTCAATGGCGTCCCAGGGGCAACCATCCAGGAATGTTCCATCCGGGCCCTTGGCGGTGCAGAGCTTGCAGCCAATGCAGAGTTGCGGGTCCACCTCGATGCGACCGAACGGTGGATGCTCTTCATCCGGAACCCAGTACATGCACTCGCCCACAGGGCAGTATCCCACGCATACTGGAGACCCTGCGCAGCCGGTGCAGTTCTCATTAATCTGCGCCAATATCTTGGGCTTTTTCTTGCGAGGAGTCGCAATCCCGTCCGACATCGGTTCCATCTTCACGATTGGTAAAAGCTCTGCGGTTGACATAAGCGAAAATTATTACACAGTCTTTGAAAAGATTCAAACGCTTTGACCCGTTTTATAGAAGGGGTTTTAGGTGAGTCTTGACCGCTGCGAATTCTTTGGCGGCCCTTTTGGTGACATCGTCTGATGTGAATCCATACATCTCGTAACGGGCATTATAGCCGTAAAACGTCAGATCCTGATATTCCGGGAAGATTTTCTTGAGGTTTGGGTCTCTACCAACCACACTGTCCCTGCTGCGGTGGCTTTTCAGGTGCTGACCTAGAGTGGCTAAA
>Ga0207110_10057_pt1 | contig 23078 bp, 14 predicted proteins | sample Alteio_BWMinHeat_74_FD_153582 | JGI IMG/M metagenome (GOLD analysis project Ga0207110, IMG submission 153582) | Enriched cells from forest soil in Barre Woods Harvard Forest LTER site, Petersham, Massachusetts, United States -... | ecosystem: Environmental > Terrestrial > Soil > Temperate forest >...
AAAAACATAATGGGCTTTCCGCCGGGCACTACGCATACATGTCCGGTGTCCACTTGGATGCCGCGCGTGCGGGAAATGTAGGATGCGATGGACTCGCGAAGTTCCGGCAGCCCAGGTGTGGGGCCGTATTTGGTCCAGCCTTCGTCAAGGGCTCGTTTCCCGGCTTCGATTACATGCGCGGGTGTGGGAAAATCGGGTTCTCCGATTTCCAGATGGATCACATGCTTGCCTTGCTTCTCGAGCGCCCGTGCGCGCACCAGCACTTCAAAAGCGCCCTCAATCCCGATGCGGGACATCCGTTCAGCGAGTTTCATCTAGGGGAGCCCGAAATAAGCATAGTAGGGCCGGTCTCCGACCGGTCCCTGTTGACCATTTACATCAAAGCCGTGGTCCGGCGCGTCCACGCATTGCCCTTCTCTTTAGAGACCGCCTCGACGTCCTTCACGTAAGTGGTCGCCTGCGTGAGAATGTGGTGCAGATCGTTCCCGAGACTGATCAGGGGGAAGCCCTTGTCCAGAAATTCACCGACACGGGAAGTTCCGAACAGGAAGAGACCGAGAATCACATTGTTTTTCTTGGCGGCGGCGCGCAGCTTATCGGTGGCTTCCTGCAACTCAGGGGACGTGTACATGTGCGGGAACTCGTACTTCTCGTAGAGGCCCATGGACATGCACAAATCGTTCTGTCCGAGAAATAGAAGATCCACGCCGGGAACGGCGGCGATCTCATCGATATTCTTGATGCAGTCGGCAGTCTCGACCTGAAGCGCCACGATCACGTTGTCGTTCGCGGAGCCGGCATAGCCGAGCAAACCACCCTTGTTCATGCTGCGCTGGGGAAAGTAGACCGACCTCGTTCCGGCAGTGGGATAGCGCGCGCAACTCACAGCCTGACGTGCCTCCTCAGCCGTGTTGATATAAGGGACCAGCACGCCATCAGCGCCTGTATCAAGCGACTGTTGGATTCCGCCACGATCGTGATATCCCGCCACGCGCACCAGCGATTTCGCACCGCCCTGCGCGATGCCCGCGAGCATGGCCGAAAGCGTCTCGAACCCCATCGGTCCGTGCTGGCTATCCACCAGCAGCCAGTCATAGCCGCTGTGCGCCAACTGCTCCGCAACCGTGGGACTGTGCGAGTTCAGGAACAGACCCAACTTGGGGCGTCCTTCGCGCAGTTGTTTCTTGAACTCAGCTCCACTGAGCACTTCACTCATTTTCGATGGTTCTCCTGGGTCCCCGACGCTATTGTGTCCGGGATCTCTCATTCTACACTGGAACCTCTACACTAAAACCAGGTATGAGACTCGTGTTGGTTGCGTTGACGCTAGCCGTGATTGCGGCGGGCCAAAGCCCCCTCTCGGACGAAATACTAGCGGCTCACAATGCTGTAAGACAGAGTGTAAAGGTACCGCCACTCGTCTGGTCCGATCGCTTGGCCGTGGAGGCTCAACAGTGGGCCGACCATCTGTTGGCTTGGCGGGAATTTAAGCATAGCCACAAGCCGAATCTGGGCGAGAACCTGTATGAGAGTATCGGCAGCGACCACGCCAGTCCCCAGAGAGCCGTGGCGAGTTGGGCCGCGGAAGCCGCTGGCTACGACCATGGGACGAATCTCTGTTACGCGGTTTGCGGACACTACACGCAGATCGTGTGGCGAGACACCAAACGAGTTGGGTGCGGTGTAGCGCGCGGCATGGGCGTTGAGATATGGGTCTGCAACTATGATCCGCCGGGCAACTTTGTGGGCCGGCGGCCGTACTAGCCGGCTATCCGCATGGTGACGCATGGCGGTTCAGTCCTGTCACGGCAAGAGCATGTCCGCATGGCGGTTCAGAACCGCGACCGTCAGGGAGCGGACAGGCTACTCGTACCGCAGCGCCACCAGCGGATCCACCTTAGTCGCCCGTAACGCCGGGATCACGCTCGCCGCCACCGTGACAGCTCCGAGCAGGACCGCCATTGCGATGAACGTGAGCGGATCGAACGCACTCACGCCGAACAGCAACCCACGGATCAGCCTCGTCAGCGCGAGCGCTCCCACAGCCCCCGTGATCACTCCCGCGGCAGCCAGTTTCAATCCTTGAGCTAGAACCAGCTTCAGTACATCGCCGGGTTCCGCGCCGATGGCCATGCGAATCCCAAATTCGGTGGTCCGCCGCGTGACCGCATACGAGATGACCCCGTACAGCCCGATCGCCGCCAGCACCAGCGCCGTCCCGGAGAACAATCCCAGCAAACTAGTCAGGAATCGAGGCCGCGACCTCGCCCGAGACAAGACCTCGTCCATCGTACGGACCTGCGACAGCGGAAGCGAGGGATCGATCCCGCGCACTGCCGCCCTAACCGCTCCGACGAGCGAATTCGGGTCACCCGCGGTCCGTAACGCAAGATAAAGCGTCTGCCGGCCATTGCTCTGCGCCTCGGGAAGAAACAGTTCGGTGCCCGCAGGCTTGTCGAGCCCCGCATTCTTTACGTCTTCCACCACTCCGACAATTACGCGCCATGGATCCTGGAAGGCGGGACGAACACGCCGCCCGACCGGACTCTCATTTCCGTAATAGGTGCGAGCCATGGTTTGGTTGATGATTACCGTTGGCGTTGCGCCATTCACATCCCGCGCATCGAACAGACGCCCGTCGAGCAAACGAACTCCCAGGGTCTCAAAGAAATGCTCGCCCACCGTCTGCCAATAGTCGATGTTGTGCCCCGGTCCACCCGGTACGGCAGTAAAGTTTTCGATCTGGGTGTCGTTCGCATTGATGGGACGCTCCGGAGGCAGCCCGCTCATGGCGGTCGCCGAGGTCACTCCGGGAATCGCCGCGAGTTTCTCCTGTACCTCACGCCAGAACCGCGTCTGGTTCGCCGTTTGCGGATAGGTTGCGGGGGGCAGAGTCACCTGGACTGTCAACATCCCTTCCGGCCGGAATCCAGGATTCACTTCGCTCAGTTTCCAAAACGCCCGGATCATCAGACCTGTGCCGATCAGCAGCATCAGAGCCAGGGCCAACTCGCTCGACACCAGAACATTTCGAAAGCGATTCGAAGTCAGGGTCGCGGTAGTTCGTCCCGCGGCTGCCTTCAGAGCCTCGTGCAGAGTCCCCGCGGCGATCTGCGCCAACGGCGCCAACCCAAAGAACAATGCCGTCAGAAGTGAAACGCCGAGCGTCGCTCCCAGCACCACGGGATCGATAGTCACCTCATCCGCGCGTGGAATGCTGGCGGTGCCCGCGGCGATCATCACTTTCAATCCGCCGTAAGCAAACAACAACCCTAAGCCTGCTCCGGCAAGTGAAAGCAAGAGGCCCTCTACGGTGAATTGCCGGATCAATTGACCTACTCCCGCGCCGAGCGCCTTGCGAATCGCGATCTCTCGCTGCCTCGCCTCCGCGCGCGCCAGCAGCAGATTCGCGACGTTCACGCACGCGATCAGCAGCACAAACGCGACCGCTCCCATCAACATCCACAATGCGGGACGGATCGTCCGCACCACTTCGTCCTGCAGAGCGTAGGTCACGATCGGATGTCCTGCCTTGCTGAACGGGTGGTTGTTCCCGAGGCGATCTCGCGACTGCGCGACGTGGCGATCGATCTCGTCCTCTGCCTGGCGCAGAGACACTCCTGTCTTCAATCGCCCCATGAGGTACAGGAAATGACTCCCGCGCCGCTGCGGATTCGGCGGCGGGAGTTGCAGGGGAACCCAAACCTCCGGCGGGTCGAGCTCCCCCGGTGGAAACGCGAATCCCGGCGGCATCACTCCCGCGATGCTCGTCTTATTTCCATTGATCTGCACGTCGCGTCCTACAATCGAGCGGTCCGCGCCAAACGCGCGTTGCCAGAGACTGTGCGAAATCAGGATAACCAGCGGCGCGCCTTGCGAGTCATCCCGCGGAGTGATGAGGCGTCCCAATTCCGGCGGCACGCCGAGCGCCGGAAATAATCCTCCGGTGACCGACGCGCTGGTGACGCGAATCGGATCGGCCGCGCCTCCCAGATTCACTCCGCTAGTCACCCATGCGTCGAGCGACTCCCACGATTGCAGCTCGCGCTTCAGTTCATCGAATTCTGGAGGCGAAGTCCAAAACCGCCGCAATCCGCCATTGGGGAACGTCGGAAACTCCGTGTATATGCGAACCAGTTGGTCCGGTTGGCGATAGCCCAGCGGACGCAGCAGCACCGCATGCACCACGCTGAAAATCGCACTGGTGGCTCCTATGCCCAGCGCCAGGCAGATCACGGCCGCGGCCGTGAATCCCGGGCTTTTCGCGAGCATCCTTACCGCATAGCGAACGTCTCTGAGAAATTTGGACACCAGAGCCTCCCTTTAGATTACATACGGCTCCCAGCAACAAAGGTTACCTGCCAGGAGGACTCCTCCGCGGGTCAGGGCTCGAAAGGCCAGTGCTTAGTTGTGCGGCGCTTCGGGGGCCGGTTTGGGCGCCACAGGTTTGGGCGGCGGCGGTGCTGCCGCGACGGGCGGCGGAAGCGCCGCGGCGCCACCCACTTCAAAGACGAACAACATCGGTGGGTTGTCGATCTTCGCATCCGTGGGTCCGACCACTTGAGGCGGTCGGCCGGCGCCTCCCATGAAGGCGATATACTGCTTGCCGTCCACCATATAAGTAATGGGAGGAGTCATGCCCGTGCGGTTGGTTTGAAGCTCCAGCAACTTCTCTCCCTTGTCGGCGGTGTACACCATGAACCGGCCGTCGATAATCACCTGAAACACCAGGTTGCCCGCCGTGGTCAACGTGCCGCCACCGATTCCCCCGCCTCCCGGCACACGCCAGACGAGTTTCTGGTTCACGGGATCCCACGCCTGCAGGACACCGCGCTGCCCTTCGAGCGGTGGCGGCCCGATCGCGGGAGGCACGATGGGCGTGCCCGTCACCGTACCTAGGCCGGTGTGACCGGTCGGCAGCGGAAGCACTACGTCTCCGGCGACGAAAGTCCAACTGCCATACGTGCTCGGGATGTAAACCAAGCCGGTCGCCGGGTTGTAGGACATGGGGGCCCAGTTGTGCGCTCCGCCCGCCGTGGGGACCAGCGTGACGGGGGTCTTATCATAGAACGCTTCAGGCGTCATGATCGGACGGCCGGTCTTCATATCGATGCCTTTGGCCCAACTCACCTGCACGAACGGTTCGGCGGAGAGCAGCTCACCCGTGGCGCGATCCAGAACGTAGAAGAAGCCGTTCTTGGGCGCCTGCATCACTACCTTGCGGGTGCGGCCCTTGATGTTCAGGTCCACCAGCATCAACTGCTGCACGGCATCGTAATCCCAGTTGTCATTAGGCGTCACCTGATAGTGCCACTTCAACTTGCCCGTATTTACGTCGACGGCCAGGATGGAGCACGAGTAAAGATTGTCCTTACCGGTGGCGCCGCGGAATTTCTGGACCCACGGCTCTGCGTTACCGGTGCCGACGTATAGGAGGTTCAGGTCAGGATCGAACGCCATGCCATCCCATACCGCCCCGCCTCCGCCGCCCTTCCAATACTCGCCGCCCCAGGTCTTTGCCGCTTCGCGCTGCGACTCGTCTTCGAATCCCTTAGACGGATCGCCGGGGACAGTATAGAAGCGCCACGCGCGGCGGCCCGTCGCTATGTCATAGGCGTCAAAAAAACCGCGAACCGGATGGTCGCCGCCCGCAACTCCGATCACCACCTTGTTCCCCGCGACGCGCGGAGCCATGGTGATCGAAATCCAGTTTTGCGGGTAACCTAGCCGTGCTTCCCACTTCACTTCGCCGGTGAGTGCGTCCAGCGCGGTCAACCGTCCATCGATCACGGGCGCGAAGATGAGGCCATTCGAAATCGCCAGACCCCGATTCACAATTCCACAGCACAGCTTCGGGCGAACCGCAGGTTGATTCACCTCCGGATCCCACCGCCATAACTGTTTCCCGGTGCGGGCATCGAGAGCAAATACGACACTCCAATTTGTGATCCCGTAAATGGTGTTATTCCACACCAGGGGAGTCGCTTCCTGGTTGCCTCCGCCCGCACCCACGACATAGGACCAGGACAGGCCCAACTTGCCGGCATTCGACGCGTTGATCTGGTTCAGGGGGCTAAATCGCGTTTCACCCTGGGTGCGGCCATAGGACAACCACGAACCTGCCATGGGGTCGTTCGCTGTTCCGGCTGCTTTCAAAACCGCCGCGTCCACCGGCCGTGGTTGCTGCGCCTCCAAAGTTGTGACAAGTGTTAGTGCGGCGGCACAGCCGGCCAACAAGGCTTTCCTATTCATCGTGAACGCTCCTCTTGTAATTGTAGAGGTACCGCGATGACGTCCTACCTATTCCACCCTGGGTCCTTGAAAGTTGGTCCGATTCCGATCCGTGCGTATCCGTGTCCATCCGTGGCCCATTAAAAGTAGCCCAAGGAGGACAAAGATCTCACAAACAGGGGGACGAAATTGGCCACGGATACACACGGATGCACACGGATAACAAAGCGCGCGCTCAACGTTTTTGTTTGAATTCGTGGCCGAGGGATTTTCATCGAGGCCCGTAATGGAATGACGGCCGGCCGAACTCGAAAGCTCCAAGATCCGGCGCTCGACCAGTGAATCCATCTGTAATGGTTGGGAGCACCACACCGGCATCGATAGCAGGTGAACCGGCGCGAGGACTGAAATCGAATCCATCGGGCGTGTAGACGCGTTGCGGGTCGCTGGGATCCGGCTTGGGTACGTGCTGGAATGCGTCATAGTCAATCAAAACGCTGTGCTGTTCCTGGCCGGTTGCCTCGGTGTATTCCCGCAATGTTCGAAATCGGCGCTGGACCACATTCTGACCAAAGGCGGCAGCCGTTCCGAACGCGGGCGAATTCCATTCGAACGAATCCGCGGTATCGGGATTGGGCCGGAAACCGTTGTAATCCGAACTGGAATAATTTGTATACGTCGTAATCGCGAAGACCGGATCGAACGCGCCTTGCGCCAGGAACAAATTGTTCCGGTACTGCTGATTCGAAGCCGGGCCCGCGCGTCCCTCGCCAATAATAGTGTTGTTGTAGGTCAGGATGCCCGACGATCCTTCGATATACTTCAGGGAACCTGTGGGCGCGTTGTATATCAGATTCTGATAAAAGTAGACCGGTCCTCCGAAGACCGGCTGCACGCTCAGAGCGCCCGCGGCCGAGTCGAAGCAGCGGTTGCGAAATACGCGAATGTTGCGCGCGCCGCCGTCGGTCTCAAAACAGTTATCGCCCATGTTCTGGATGTCGTTTCCATAGAAATCGATCGCCAGCGGAACCCGGTCGGGTATGTCGTTCGGAGCGCCGTCCGGCGTTCCGTAGGTCGCGACATCCACTCCATCGTGCCAGTTCACAATACGGTTGTACGCCACCACATGGCCTTGTCCATAGACCTTGATCGCGTATTCCGACGTCAGCAGTTCGGGAAAGCCGGGGAACTTGTCCCACGGGGAGCCGATCCAGCCCATCATCTTGTTCGGATCGTGCCGCCCGGTGAGCGTGTTGTCCGCGATATAGAAATTCTTCGAGCCCGACCAATCATCCTGCACCGCACGACCCACGTCGTATACCTTCGCGTGCTTTAACGTGAATCCACTGGCTCCGGCGATGCCTTTGATCCCCAGAAGAAATGCCACGTTGGTGTTGCGAACCGTGATGCCTTCGAAGTACTGATAGTTGCCGCCCATGAGGTTGAAGAGGTTCTGGCAACCGTCCCCGTCGAAAACCACCTCGCCGTCTCCCGCTCCCTTGATCGCGATGGGCTTGTCCGGGGTGCCGCTTTGGGTCAGGTAATAGGTACCGTCGAACACATTGCCCATGGCTAGGTATCCCGGCCGTGGCGCGCCGTTCATATAGTGGAACCGGTCGCCCACATACAGCCCGGCATGGACCAGAATCGTGTCGCCCGGCTGAACCCGGGGCGGATAGGCGTTTTCGTAATCGTAGTGCGCCGCGCCCGTGTAGTATGCGGCCATCAATCCGGTGAACGCGGGCTCCTGCTTGGGACCCGTCCATCCCACTGGATATACGTGATACGTGCGCCCACCCTGGGCGGGTTGCGGCTCCTCTCGTGTACGCAGTGACACTACCTTCTCGGTCGGGCCCGTAACGCCATCCGGATCCGAGAGAACGAAGCGGCACTCGTATTCGACGCCTGGATCGAGGTTGAGAATGCTGCCCGCGAACATGTTGGCGGCGGTGTAGCGGAACAAGGGATACCGAGCGGAATCATTCGCGGCATTGGGCCCGGGCGCGGTGCCGATTTGCTCGCGCTGGAGCCTCATCAAGGGCAGGGCGGGGCGCCAATTCGATTCCCCTTTTTTCCGGTACGAGGCCTCAACTTTCGCGTTGCGGTTATCGTCGCCAGTGATCCGCCATTCAAAGCCCAGCGAGACCAGCGTGGGCGGTTCAGCCGTGAATTCGCCTGCAACCGTCGACGTTTGCGCCGTAACGATGCCGGCGAAGACCAACCCAAACGCGAAGGGAAGCGCTCGCTTCTGCAGAGTCATTTCCACATTCTAGTCCTCGAAGAAGTGGATTGCCTGGAGCGGATTCAATTCTCCGTTGGCTTCTGTTCCACATGATCGATCACGAGCACAGGCAACGATCGCTTCTGCAACTCCAGCTTCAGCCCCAGTTGCTTCGACATCGCCTCTCCGATCGTGATTCCGCCGGCCGGGTCCGAAGCGACACCTCCGCCGGCTGCCGCATCGCCGCCCTCTCTGGCGGCATTTTCCGCACTTGCCCGCGCCGCGTTAAGCTGGCCGACAATCTTCGGACTCCAGGTGATGACGAAGTCCCAGGCTCCTTCCAGTCCCGTAGCATCCACCACGGGATGGTCGATATCGCCATTCGCAACGGATCGAAGCCGGTCAGCCAATTGCGCCATGGTGATGTTCTGGCAGGTCAACGTGGTCGTCGGAACCCGGCTCCCGTTTGCCGGTGCCGTCAATATCGAGATAATGCCTGGAGTCTTACACGAGGTGCGGTTGGCGGGGTCCGCTTTGGTAAGTTTCGGCTTTGCGGCCGTTATGGCATACACGGGAACGGGCTGGTCCTCGTAGTGAGTCGTCAGCTTGAAGCGATCGGCCAACAACCCGCGTAACGCCATCCATATGGAATCGAGATCTACCGGACTGGGGGCAGGTATTCCCGCTGTGGACCCGGAGGGCGGCGCCGGGGGCTCCGTGGCCGGCATCTTCGCAATAACGTCGAAGCGATCCGTATCCAGCCATTTTGGCGCACCCGGAATCGGATCTTGCGGATTGAGACTCCAGGCCTGAACGATCATCGACTTCAGCGTCATGCCCCGCAAGTTGACACGCCCGCTGGGCTGAATCTGAAACCCGAGGCTATAAGGGGCCCCAGGATCGCTCGGCTTCACATCCGCGACTTCGAACTCCGTCGCCCCTGTGGCGGGCAGGCTCTTCGTCACGCCCGGCGCATTCTCGGTCGGATGTTGGTTCACGCGGTCCACCACGATGACAGGCAGCGGCAATTTCTGCAGTTGCAGCTTCAGCCCTAGTTGTTTTTCGACGGCATCGAAGATAGTGATGTTCTCGGCGTCGTTCCCCGCCATGATCCGCAACGGAGACACTTTGAGATCGAAATCCCACACGCCCTTCAGCCCTGTCTGGTCCACCACGGGGTTCCCATTCAGGGAAATTGAAGCCGCGCCCAGGGTACGCACCGCTTCCGCGAATGCAGCCATCGTCATGTTTCGGCAAGCCACATTCATCACCGGAGGAATGGGGACCGGACCGCCGCCGCTGCGTCCAGCTCCCGGGGTCTCAGTCTTGCAACCCGGCTCGCTCGTTCCAGAGGCTTCTTTGAGTTGCGGCTTCTTTCCTGCCGTGAGCGCATACGCCGGTAATGGCCTCGTATTGTTGTGGACCACCAACGAAAAACGCTCCGCGAGCAACGCCTGAAGCATCTCCTTCGAGGATTCCTGCGACGTATCGGCGGGACCTCTCGCGATCACGTCAAAGCGATCTGTCTCCAGCCATGCAGGCCCGCCGACCACCCTGTCCGGAACGACGCCATACGCTGTCCGAATCAGATCCACCATGGTGGCATTCCGAATCTCATAGCGGCCGCCGCGCATGAGCCCGCCTCGCATATTGATATTGGGACTCGTGGATTTCGCGCTAACGTGAACATCGGCGACGTCGAATTTTGATTGGCCGAGAGCCGCGCCACATAATGCGAGCCAACCCACAAGAAATGGTTTCATATTCAACCTTGCGCTTGGAAAAGGATTGCGCCAATCGCGCTATTCCGCTGGGCATTAGTTTAGCTGGTTAGATCCCCGTGAACAAGCAGTTACGGCAATACCATCAGGCCGGAGTGCACAATAAGTGAATGGCCTTTTGGGATAGAGAAGCCTGTGTGGGACTGTTCGCGCTCCTATGTGCAAGTCTGACGGCGTGTGGGTTCAAGGCTCCGGGCAACGCGGCATCAGGCGCCGAACTTAAATTCACGATCTCGAACACGCGCGGCGGAACAGAAGATCTCGTGCTGGACCGCTTTCTATTCGACGGAAGGCCCGTCGAACTAAGGACGCTCCAAGTAAAGACGCTGTCGCCCGGCGTCCACGAAATAAGCGCGGAAGCTTCGTCGATCGGCGAATGGGAGCTGGCGATCCGGGACCTCAGCAACTACTACGGATTCGGCGAACGCTTCGATCAATTGGATCATGTTCATTCGATTCTCAGGAATGAAACCCGGAATACGGTGGGGGTGAAAGGAAATGACACCTACAAGCCTGTGCCGTTCTTCATGAGCCTACGCGGCTACGGCGCCTGGGTCGACACCTACAGTGATGCCGTTTTCGACCTCAACGTGACCGATGCCACGCATATACGCATCAGCGTACGCGGCAAGAAGCTTCGCTTCCTTCTTTTCGAGGGGCCTCGGTTCCCCACCATCCTGGATCGCTTCACCGCATTGGCCGGCCGGCAGCAACTGCCGCCCTATTGGGCCTTTGCTCCGTGGAAGGCGCGCGACTATCATCGCAATCAGAAGGAAGTCCACGAAGACATCGATCGCTACCGCAAGCTGGGCCTGCCGGCATCGGTTGTCCTGATCGACAGTCCTTGGGCCACGAACTACAACACCTACGAATTCAACCCGAAGCAATTCGACAACGCTCCGGAGATGGTCCGCCATCTGCACGATGAAGGGTACAAACTGGTTCTTTGGCACACTTCGTGGATCAACCAGGAAACGGCCGTTCCGGGAGAAGACGGATTTAAAGACAAATTGCCAACTACCCGCGCCGCCAATTTCGACGATGCGGAAAAGAACGGTTACTTTCTGCACCGCCGGGACGGATCCACCTACATCGGGCAGTGGTGGAAGGGACAAGGCGGACTGATCGACTTCACCAATCCCGACGCCAAGAAGTGGTGGCAGAGCCAGGTGGCCAAGGCGATCGACGCGGGCGCGGATGGCTTCAAGGACGACGATGCGGAAGGCAACTTCATCGGCGACGTAAAGTTCGCGAGCGGAGAAGATGTTCGCATGGCGCGCAACCGTTATGCGGTGGACTACAATCGCGCGGTCGCGGAGATCCTCACCGCACGCAAGGGAAGAGATTGGGTCTTATTCCAGCGCAGCGGAACTATCGGATCGCATATGCTGCCGTTCTTTTGGGGCGGCGACAACGACGCCAGTTTTTCCACCATGAACGGTTTGCCGACCGTGCTCACGGCAGGACTCAACGCCGGAATGAGCGGCATTTCGCTGTGGATGAGCGACCTGGGGGGATACAACAAGACCGCTCGCCGCGATCCCGATCCTGTATTGTTCGCGCGCTGGACCGAATACTCGGCGTTCTCCCCCGGCATGGAGGTGATGAGTTCGTACAATTTCGGGCCGTGGGACTACGGGGAAGAAGCGCTCGGGATTTTCCGCAAATATTCCGTGCTGCACATGAGCCTTTTTCCATACCGCTACGCCGCGGCGCAGGAAAGCGCGCGCGACGGATTACCCATGATGCGATCCTTGCTGCTACTGCATCAGGACGACCCAGACGCTCGCGCCGCGCAGACCGAATACTATTTCGGACCCGACCTACTGGTGGCCCCAGTTCTGAGTCCCGTCACGCAGCGGGCAGTGTATTTGCCGGAAGGCGACTGGATCGACTACTGGTCCGGTAAGCGAATCTCAGGGCGGCAGACGATGGCAGTGGACGCTCCGCTCGATCGACTTCCACTCTATGTGCGCAGCGGCGCGATTCTTCCGAAGATTCCGGACGATGTGATGACGCTCGTGCCGGCCAATGGGTACGCGGACAAACAGGTGAAGTCGATAGACAATCGCCGCGTGTACGAAATCTATCCGGGAGCCAAACTGGAATCGATCCAGGACTTCGAAGGCCGGACGATTGAGCCTGGAGGGGAATCCGGGACCTTGACGATCGCGGGAGCTCCCGCACACATCATTCTGCGTTGGCGTTTTGCGAATCATCCTCTAACTGTGACCGTCAACGGTAGGGCCGTTTCGCTGCTCCGCGCGGGGGACGGAGTATCGGTCCAATTCGATCACACGGACCAAACGGCACTTCGTTGGCAGTAGCTCGCGCTCCTCACCGATCTCTTGTGGAGATGATGTGGCGCGTGCACTCTTCCGAGCCGCGTAACCGTTGACGACGCCCGGTTTCATACACAGTTGCAGCATGCCCAGTTGTTAGAATCGAGTCTTGGATAACCTGAAATGACTTACGGTCGCCTGCTCATCGCTTCTCTTCTATTGCCTATCGGCGCGCTCGCGCAATGGCTAAACTACCCGGAGCCTGGCATACCTCGGCTGAAAGACGGGAAAGCGAACCTCTCCGCTCCGGCGCCACGCACCGCGGACGGCAAGCCGGACCTAACGGGGGTCTGGGCGCACGAACGCACTCCGATCGCTGAATTCAAGCGCATCTTCGGCTCCGCGTACGAGGCCGAGTCGAAAGCCGCACTGATTGGGATGGAGCTCGAAGTGGTGCACAAGTACGGCTACAACGTCCTCCTTGATTTGAAGCCCGGAGAGGCGACGCTGCGGCCGGAAGGAGAGGCAGCGATGAAGCGGCGGGCCGCCGAGCGGCGGGTTGACAATGTTTGCCATGGCGAATATGGCTGGCCCGTGGCATCGCTGCTTGCCGAACCATTCAAGATCGTTCAGGCGCCCAAAGAGACGGTGATTCTGTACGAAGTCGACGGCCTTCACCGCCAGGTCTTCACGGACGGACGCCAGTTTCCGGCCACCTTCGAGTTTCCGGCATATCTCGGATATTCCACCGGGCGCTGGGAGGCCGGCACCTTCGTCGTCGAGACTCGCGGATTCAACGACCGGACGCCGCTGGATGCCTTGGGTCATCCCCGGAGTGAAGCAATGCACGTTACGGAGCGTTTCAGCCGGCGCGATTTTGGACATCTGGATACCGAGATGACCTTCGACGATCCCCGGATGTACACCCAGAAGTTCACGATCAAGGTCGCCTACGAACTGGTGCCGGACAACGATATCTTCGAGATGTTCTGCGGGCAGAACGAGAAGGATCGCGCTCACATGGTGAAGTAGGCTAGTGTAGTGCCGCACAGATTGCGCATTATTCGGGACGCTTGTGGGGCAGGATGGCATCCTGCAGGCCGGTTGGTAACCGGCCGTTTTTGAATGACAGAACATTGCCGACGGTTGGCAACCGTCGCGCAGCCTGCCAAGCTGTCCCACAACTGCTTAGCAATAATGTTGGGAGATCGCTCCGTGACCGTCGCGGCTCGGAAGACCCAAGACTGAGCCTCCCCACCATGCTGATGTAAGTTCCGTCACCTGATAAACTTCACCGTATGGCACCTCAGGAAATGCAAGATGTTACCGGGCTACTAGAGAGCGCCCGTGCGGAGTTGATCGTTGTGATCAGCGGTCTAACCGAAGAGCAGGCTCGGACCAGACCTGCGCCCGACCGATGGTCGGTTCTGGAATGTCTAGAACATGTGAACTTCGTGGAGCGCCGTTTTCTGGGAATGGTCAGAGAATCAGAGCCTGGAGCTCCAGTAGAGCGGGATGCGGCAAAAGAAGCCGCCCTCAAGGTACGAGTGCTGGATCGAAGCAACCCGAGGACGGCTCCTGAAGCGGTTCATCCTACCGGCAAATACGCGAGCATTTCCGAGGCTTTGCAGGACTTCAATGCCGCTCGCGACGAAACCCTTCGATTCGCATCGGAGGAAGGAGTGAGCCTGCTGGCGCGGAGCGCTAACCATCCAGTCCTTGGGCCTCTGAATGGCGTGGAGGCCCTCCTGTTGATTGCAGGTCATGGAAGGCGTCATACCGAGCAAATGCGGGAAGCTGCGCAAGGCCGCTAACCCGCAAGATCTCTAATTCGGCGGCGGTATACTTCCGAGGATGCCGTCCACAACCCTGTTGAGGATTTCTGTCGCCGCGAGCCTTGTTGGCGCTTTTGCATCGGCTCAAACAACTCCCATAGGTGGTGCGCGATATTAATACCGCAGTCGATCAATGGACAAAGGCCGGTGGCGCCGTGGCTGCTGCCGGCGCTGCTCCACAAAGTGGCGCGGGGCCATGCCCCGCGGTGTGCTGGATAAAACCCCGCAGGGTGGGGGACAAATCCTGTGTGAGTACCTGATGTTAATCTGGGGGCAATGAGAGCAGTCTGCGGGTTGGTTCTTTGTGGCGTGGCCTTCGCTTCACCGCAAAAGCCGGACTTCGCGCACGATATTGCGCCCATCATCTACCAACACTGCGCGAGCTGCCATCGGCCTGGAGAAGCGGGTCCATTTTCGCTGCTCACATATGACGATGTGAAACGGCGCGCTCCCCAGATAGCGGCTGTCACTCGTTCCCGCTTCATGCCCCCGTGGCTTCCAGAGCCAGGGCACGGAGACTTCCAGGACGCCAACCGCCTCACGGATGCGCAAATCTCACTTATCTCTGAATGGGTAAATCAGGGCGCGTCCGAGGGACCGCCTGGCGACACGCCCAAGCCTCCGGCCTTCACGGCGGGCTGGCAACTGGGGCCGCCTGATCTCATTGTCGAAGCACAGAAAGCATTTGCGCTCTCTCCATCCGGGACGGACGTGTACTGGAATTTCATTTTCCCCCTACCCCTCAAGACGGCGCGCTTTTTGCGGGCCGTCGAAGTCCGTCCGGGGGATAAGCGCATCGTGCATCACTCCAATGTGATTGTGGATCGCTCCCGCTGGGCGCGTGCACTAGAGACGGTTCCGGGTGCTGGATTTAGCGGCATGGAACTCACCAACCGGCGCAGCGTCTTCGATCCTGACGATGGCCACTTCTTGTTTTGGAGACCCGGGGGCGCTCCCTATGTTGAGCCTGATGGCTTGGCATTGCGCCTCGCTCCGGGCGACGAATTGGTACTAAACACGCACCTGCGGCCCTCCGGCAAGCCCGAGAGCGTGCGTCCCTCGATCGGGCTGTACTTCACGGACAAGCCGCAGACCAAGTATCCGATGCTGGTCCAGCTCGAGCATGACGGAGCCTTGAGCATTCCGCCTGGGAACGGAGACTTTCTGGTATCCGACGACTTCAAGATGCCCATGGATGCGGATATCCTCGCGGTATATCCGCACGCGCATTATCTGGGCCGCTTACTGGAGGCGTATGCGACCCTGCCGGACGGAACGCGCCGCTGGCTGATCCGGATTCCCCAATGGGACCAGAGCTGGCAGAACGTTTATCGTTACCGCGAACCTGTGTTTCTGCCGCGGGGCTCGGTTGTCTCCATGCGCTATCATTTCGACAATTCGGCGGCGAACCTACGCAATCCCAATCATCCTCCCAAGCTGGTTGGGGCGGGGAACAAAGCGACCGACGAAATGGGGCACCTGTGGTTGCAGGTGCTGCCCCGCGGAACGGGCGACAAGAGATTGGAGCTTGACGAAGCCCTGATGCGTCACCGCTTGGAGAAGTATCCCGATGATTTCCGGGCCCACATGATTCTCGGAGCACTCTTGCTGGCTCGCGCGAACGCGGGCGCCGCCGTGGCGATGGCCGAAGATGCGGTGCGGATTGAGCCAGGTCAAGCCGAGGCGCGCAATCTTCTGGGTTCCGCCTACAACGGCGTGGGAAGGGTACCGGAGGCGGTGGAACAATTCCGTCGTGCTGTCATGCTGCGGCCGGATCTGGTGAACGCGCGTTTCAATCTCGCGAACGCGCTGGTGAAGGCAGGCAGGCTGGACGAGGCCATCGAGCAGTACCAGCAGGTGTTGCGGGCATATCCGAACGACGCGCTGGCAAAAGACCGCCTCGCGCAGGCCATGGCTTCGCGCGCGAAGCGAAACAAATAAACCCGCCCTGACGAAGGTGTGAAAAAATCGAACAGGAAACCGCTCCCTGACGGTCACGGCTTGCAACGCTTTGTAAACGCACAGTGCCCACAACGAGCCGCGCGTGTCAACAAGCGGTTTGATCGATTTTTTCTCAGCTTCCGGCGGACGGGGCTTAATTAACGCCGTTCAAGCCGCGTCCCGTAAGGGCGGGGTTGAGTTCAGAAAATAAAATTCAATCCGCCGCGCAGAGCTCGCGGGGAATTGGTGAGAATGGCTCGTCGCCCGCCCACGGTGAGAGGCAGATAACCTTGCGCGAGCATGTTGCGCACCTCGACCATCGCCTCCAGCCGTCCTCTGCGCCCACCCATGCCCGGCAGGGGCTGGCGCGCGTAGAAGTTCCAACCTGTGTCCTGGTAGGTTTTCTCGGTCAAGGAAATGTGCGCGGGCATGAGCGACCGGAAATCCGTCCAGCCGTAGCTGGTGGACAGGTGGGCGCCCAGCCAGGGAACATCGGCGGAGGCACGCATGGTGACCCAGGGCCGCTGCTCTTTATGCATCGAGTTCCGGATGTCATCGCCTTTGGTGGAGGTCGCCTCTTGCGAATCCGCTACCAACGCACCGCCTCGTCCCGCCGCCAAAGTCAATTCCGCATGGTCTCCTACAGCCTGCGTGACGGCCCCGGAGTATCCGCTGCGCTGGTAATCGCCCACGTTGAATACGAAACTACGCGAATCCAGGTCAGGCAGAACGTCCGAAGAACTCATGAACCCGGGAGGCGCCGACATGGTGTAGGCGGCGTCCGATAACTGCTCGCGATAGATATTCGCGGAAAACTTGCGGCGCCCCACTGCCAATTCGTAGCCTGCCTCGAAGGTTTCGGACCGCTGCAGCTTCGTTTCCCCATCCCGCTGCGATACTCGGGGCAGCAGGGAGAGCGCCGCTAGGTCCTGATTTAGATCGCTGGCGGCAATCTGTCCGTCGTAAGACGCCAATTGGGAAGGCTGGGTCCCTCCGCTGAATGCGAGACGCAGCATCCCATCTTCGCCGAGATCGTAGCTGGCGCGTGCGAACGGGCTGCCATGATTCAACCGCTGCAGGAATGAAACGGAGTCTAGGTTGAATCCGTATTCCAAGCGCAGCGAATCCAGCAAGTCGATCTTATCCATCGTACCGAGCGACGCGGTGCGCAGGACTGGTCCGGTCTGCTGGTCACTCAGCGGGCCCGAGCCGGCCAACATGGGCAAGTACACCTGACGGACCGTAAGGGACACTTGGGGGCCGGTGGCTCCATCTTTATCTTTCGTGTAGGTCGTGCGGAATCCCGCCGAAGGCAGTCCGGAGTTCTGCATCAACGCAAGGTTCCCGCTTAGCCGCACTTGGCCTGAATCTCGAATGGATGTAGATACGGCAAACGCCGTTCCCAAATCCTGCTGACTCCCGCCGGTGATGGACTCTCCCTCCCCTGCGGAAAGGCGCAGCATCCCATTGGTCTTTGAGAACATCGCGCTGGACGACCGGCTCTTCTGCTGCTTCGCATCCGGCGTGAACCGGAGAACGGGGCGGGTTGCCTGAGAAGCCCGGAGCACCCATTTCCAGTCATCGGTAAGAATCGTTCCGGGCGACGGCGCGGACATCAATTCCACAGTGCTTAGCATGGCTGCCAAGTTGATGTTCAGGACGCTCTCCGACCCCGCCGCCACAGCGATGTTGCGCCGGATGGCTGGAACGAAGCTGGCAAGCGTTACGCGAATCGAGTAGCTGTCGGCCGGAAGTGCGTCAAAGCCGAACTTGCCGGCTTCATTGGTGATGGTCTGCCGCACCAGTTGGTCGTAACGGTTGTACAGGAAAACTTTGGCGCCCATCTGAACGATGCCCACTGGATTGTGAACTTCGCCCAGAATCTGGGCCGCGAAGAGCGGCGAGTTTCCTCCACCCTGTGCCGGAGGGAGGCACGCAACCGCCGCGATAAGGCCAAGTGTTAACTTCGACGTCCGTAAGCTCATGCTTCGGCGCTCACGCTAGCGACTGGGCTCCCGACGGGCCCCAGTCCAAGTTCATAATACCTTAAACGTCGCGGAGGGTGTAAGCGTCTGGTTCCGCTTCTTGTCCTCCACTTTCATCTTCAGAACATATTCGCCGGGTTCGAGTTTGTCCAAGGGCAGTTGCTTCTCCACAGTCATCTGAGAAGCGCCGCCGCCGGTCAAGGCGCTCAATTCTTCCGACACGTCATAAATCGGTTCGTTGGAACCCTTCTTCATGACTTGATAATTGATGGTCCCCTCTGGTTTCTTGGTCTTTTCATCCGGCTCAAAATTGTATAGCTGGAGATAAATCCCCATCGCCTCGTTGCGATGAAAGGACTCGCCGACACGCGGACGCACTTTGGTAGTACCGATAACGAACTGGCCCGTCCCGATGCTGTTGCTGGGGACTTTCTGAATGATGTCGGCCAGAACCAGGGAACTGGAGGCGATCTGATCTTCTTGGATGTGGGGCACGTTCAAGGCTAACTCGAAAGTGGTGCTGTTCCCCCCCACCAAGTCCTTTGCTGCAATGTTCAAACGGTACTGTCCGGGGGCCAAGGGCACAGTTGTCTGGTAAATCTCAGCACCATCCGTTGCCTTCTGGAGCATTTCAGCGGGAATGTCCATTTTGAGGTCCGGTTCGAACCTGTTGACTGGCCGCCGCGAGAAGGACGTGATGCGGCCGTACAGCTCTACTGATGCCGAGGCAATGCCATCTTTCGTCTTGTACTGGAGATCCTTCCGTTCGAACTGAATGGTAATCGTCGCGAGCACTGTCGATTCGGTTACCGGGAAGTAATGTGCCCGGACCTGCATCGGTAAAAGGTTGTACTTAATGTTGGAGCTTACCATCGCTTCCAGGTCTTTGTACTTGATGCTGGGAGCTTGTTGCAATTTAGCGAATTGCTCTAACCGCGTGAACTGATCCATCGATGCGGGCATAGGCATGGCACCCGTCCCGAGCCGCGTACCGTCCGTACGTGTGAATCGGTCGGTCTTGCAGGCCAAGCCCAACTGCTCATACAAGGTCAAACCCGCGCCGGGGACATTGGTCAGAGCGTCTTTCTCCGACGGGTCCATGCTCATGTGGAATTCGCCGGTCATGGTGGTGTCGACGAATTCGATGTTTACGTCGTTGCCGATCCCCTCGATGTAGCGATAGCGCCACTTCTCAAAAGGAAAAGTGGACGTAGTCCCGCCGCCTTCTTCGATGGGCCGGTCGTAGGTGCCTCCCGACGGATGCTCATCACGCTCGTCCGGAGGCCCAAACTTGATGTAAATCCTGCCGCGGTCTGTTTTCCATCCGGGAATGCCGCTGGCGAACTGCTCATTGGCCCACGCGATGCGCCGGTAGTGTTCCTCGCGGTACTCGTTCTCTTCGGTGTCCGGCGTGGGATCGCGGCGCATCCAGAACTGTTCGATGAACTGCTCGCGCTCGTCATCGGTCTGGAGCCGCGAGAAGGCTTTGCGCTCTTCATCTGTAATGATATAGTCGACTTCTTCGTTCAGCCACTTCTTATAAGGAGTCTCGAGCTCCTTGCGTAGCTTGTCTTCGTTCTTCTTCTTCTGCTTGTCGGTAAGCGGCTTGGCTACTGTTTCACGCTGGGCTTGGGCCGGAGGCTTCTTCTTATCGTCGGCCCACGCGCTAACCAGCACGTAGAGCGAACACAACGCAAGGATCTGCTTGGAACGCATCGATTTAACCACCTTCCCCTGATTGTACTCTGGTGTTCGGACGTGAGCAATGGTGTAGTGGTTTCCGAAAAATGGTTGCGGGCCTCAACCCGTGCTTCGGAGGCCAACACGAAGCAACCCAGGCTGACGCCGCGGGGTGTTAGCGCGGGGTTCATGCGACCATGGAGACAAGGTTGCCCACACGCGAACACCCCCTTCTGATCTTTGACGGCAAATGCGGTTTTTGCCGGATTTGGATCGACTATTGGAAGCTCCTGACAGCGGGCCGCGTCGACTATGCACCCTCTCAAGAAGTGCGCGGGGAGTTTCCGCAGATCCCTGTCCGAGCCTATTCCGAATCCGTGCAACTTGTGCGGACGGATGGCACGGTTGTGGGCGGGGCGCGCGCGGTATTTGAGTCGTTGGGTCAGCAGCGCTGGTATGAGTCCTCGCGTGTGTTTGCCGCGCTAACAGAGGCAGCCTACCGGTTCATCGCGAGCCACAGAAACCTGGCGTATCAGGTCACGCGATTCACTTTCGGCAAGAAGATCGAGCCGGCTCAATTTGCTTTGACGCAATGGATCTTTCTCCGCTTGCTCGCCGCGGTCTACGCCATCGCATTCGGTTCACTGGCGTTACAGATCACCGGACTGATCGGCGCACAAGGCATTTCTCCGGCACAGCAGTTCCTCGAGCGCGTGGCGGGCAACTTCGGTTCTTACCGGTATGTTACTTTTCCCACGATCTTCTGGATCAGCGCGAGTGACGCGATGCTTCAGGGTGCTTGCATTGCCGGGATACTCTGCGCCGCGCTCGTATTCGCGGGGTATCTTGAGCGAGCGGCGTTGGCCGCCGCTTTTGTGCTGTACCTATCCCTCAGTCAAGTCGGGCAGGAGTTCTTGTCGTTCCAATGGGACTCCTTGTTGCTCGAAGCCGGATTCCTCGCGATCTTCTTCGCGCGTTCCGCGCCGGGCCTTCGTACGGTGGCCTGGCTTTACCGGTGCCTGGTGTTCAGGCTTTACTTCTTGTCCGGCGCCGTTAAGCTCGCCAGCCACGATCCTAACTGGAGCAGTCTGACCGCGCTGGATTTTCACTTCCACACCCAGCCTTTGCCTACCGTATTTGCGTGGTACGCGGACAAGCTACCTGTGGGAGTTCTGCACGGAGCCACCTGGGCGACGCTCGCGATTGAACTGGGAGCGCCGTTTCTCATTTTCGGTCCGCGCCTATGGCGGCTGGCCGGAGCCTGGTGTCTGATTACGCTCCAGGCGATCATCTTCCTGACCGGTAACTATACCTTCTTCAACCTACTCACGCTCGCGCTAACGCTGTTTTTGTTTGACGATCAGGCGCTGCGGCGCTTCTCGAACCGGAGTCCCGGAGTGCGTCAAGAGCGGCGACGGGCGTCACGCATAGCCGCCGCCCTGCTGGTTGTCTTCGTGATTACAACGGGCTTGGTACGCATCGCGGAAGCTCTGGGGCAAGGCGTTCCGCCGCCGCTCGATCTCGTCGCCAGCGCGGCCGCGCCATTCCAGGTGGTTAACACCTACGGTCTATTTGCCGTAATGACAACGGAGCGCCGGGAGATTATTGTCGAGGGTTCGAACGACGGTGAAGAGTGGCTGCCTTATGAATTCCGGTACAAGCCGGGAGATGTGAACGCAGCGCCCCGTTGGGCGCAGCCGCACCAGCCTCGCCTCGATTGGCAGATGTGGTTTGCCGCCTTGGGAGACTATCGCTCCAATCCCTGGTTTGCGAGCTTCATCGTTCGCTTGCTGGAGGGATCTCCCGCCGTGCTGTCCTTATTGGAAAAGAATCCTTTCCCGGATCGGCCGCCGCGTTACATTCGCGCGGTCAGCCAGGAATACTCTTTCACCAGTTTCTCCGAGCGTCGGCAATCCGGCGCATGGTGGAAGAGAAGCTACAATGGAACCTACATGCCGGCGGTGGCACTGAAAGGCGCGGCCGAGGCTGTCCGGTGAATCAAAAAACGGTATACCAACTGTAACCTGACTCCTTCACCGCGCAGTCTTATCAATTGCTTACAAACGGCCCTGGATGGGGGCCGATGTTCGTCCTGGGCCAAGTCGTCCTCCAATAAACGACTGAAAAGATTGAAGTAAATGCGATGCTGAGGTGATCTGAGGATGGGACTATCTGGGCTTGCCATAAGATCTGGGCTCGTCATAAGGTCTGGGCTCGTCATAAGGTCTGGGCTCGTTATAAAAGTGTTCGGCCCGGCCGGGATAATCGCCGGCCTGACGGTCGTGACTATGCTGCCGGTGACCATGGCGCAGACGCCTGCCGCGGCGGCTGCGACCTCCACCGTCGGTACCGTGACCAAGCTAAACGCGGATGCTCGAACTCTAAGTCTCAAGACCGACCAAAACCAAGAGTTCTCCGTCGGCTGGCAGGCTAACATCAGTTTCCGCCGCATCGCGCCCGGAGAAACCGATCTCAAGAATGCAGCGAACATTACCTTGGATGACATTCATCTAGGCGACCGCGTGCTGGCTCGCGGGAAGACTGATAATCAAACTGTCGCGGCTACCTTGATTGTGGTCATGTCGCAAGGCGATGTCGCCAAGAAGCAAGCCGATGAACAAGCGGATTGGGACAAGCGCGGTGTTACCGGCCTGGTGACTGCAATATCCGGCGACTCCGTCACCATCAACGTCAGGACGGCCACAGCCACAAAGCCTGTCGTGATTACTCCCGACAAGAACGCGATTGTCCGGCGCTATGCCCCGGATTCAATCAAGTTCTCGGAAGCCAAGCCTTCCAAGCTGGGAGACATTCAAAGAGGCGATCAGGTGAGGGCGCGCGGGGACAAAAACGCGGACGGTTCTCAGATGACGGCGACTGAAATCGTCTCCGGCGCATTCAAGACAATTGCCGGCGTGATTCTCTCGATCGATGCCGCGAATAGCGAGATTCGCGTTCGCGATCTGGATACCAAGATGCCGGTGGTCGTTAAGATCAGTCCCGATTCAAAGATGCAGAAAGTACAGCCCGCGCTGGCGCAGATGGTGTACCAGCGGCTCCATCCGGAGGCTGCGGATCAAGTAGCCGGTGGCCGTGGCGGCCGCGGTGGTGGTGGTGGCGGT
>Ga0207110_10081_pt1 | contig 22963 bp, 25 predicted proteins | sample Alteio_BWMinHeat_74_FD_153582 | JGI IMG/M metagenome (GOLD analysis project Ga0207110, IMG submission 153582) | Enriched cells from forest soil in Barre Woods Harvard Forest LTER site, Petersham, Massachusetts, United States -... | ecosystem: Environmental > Terrestrial > Soil > Temperate forest >...
CTCGGCGCCCAACTGCGGTGACCTCTAACTGGTCGCTACTCAATTTGTCTAATTGATCGAGAAGACTAAGTTGTTCCGGTACCCTCCTGTCCAATTCCACCTTCGGCCCGAAAGACTCTTTTGTAATGACCAGAGCGCCCAAAACAAGCTTTATCCCCCAGTGTTCAAATGCTCTTCTCAGCACCTCTCCGCCAGGCGTCACCTTTGCATTTAGGTAGAGCCAGAGGGTCTGACGCTTCACTTTGAGGAGCTGCGCTGCTTGGGACTTCGTCAGGTGATTGTCACTGATGGCTTCTTTAAGCCGCCGGGCGATTTCCTTGCGGAGCTCTGAATCTGAACCTTGTTTGGACATAAAGGGAAATTATGATTGACAATATGCCAATGTCAATTAAACTTTAATGTCAAGTTTAATTGACAACACATCGGACGTTTGAGGGGAAATGAGCGGTAAGTAGATGAAGCGGAACGCATTTGGTCAATCAACCGAAAGGTGGAGGCTCCGCATCTATCCTGGGGGCTAAAGTGCTCTAAGGCATCGCTCGGTTGACTCTAGAACTCGAGGAGGATTGAGGACTTAGCACGACGAGGGGGTTGAATGATGACTTCAAACATGCATGTCTCCAATAACTGCTGTCTCTGCGAGGAGATTTCTTCGAGGACGTTTCCCGGTCAGTACCGAAGCGCTTATCCAATAGACTCGCGCATCTGCCATGAAACTGACGAGTTCGTGGTGCTGCCAACAGTCTCGCCGTTGTGTGCTGGCCATGTTCTGATCTTGCCCCGTCAGCATGTCAGCAATCTTGCGACACTACCGGAACCCGCGCGACGTGCGCTCCTGGCATGCGCTAACTCTACTGTGAGTGTGTTAGCCGAGCACTTTGGGTCAGACCTCTATTTCTTCGAACATGGGGTTGCGGAGGCGGGGCTGGCTTGTGGGATAGATCACGCCCACTTACACATTCTGCCGCTTTCGGCGGCCACTGCTGACGCAGTTGAGTTGCATATCGAAACCGATTTTCCGGCTCACAGTGCTGACAGCCTCGTTCAATCTCTCTCATCGTCTACTCAGGTCAAGACAACATCGTATCTTTTGCACGGAGCGAGCCTCAATTCGATGCGAATGTCCTTCAGCGAAAGCATCCCCTCTCAGTACATGAGGCGCTTGATAGCGGATATACAGCGCCGGCCTGAGTGGGATTGGAAATTGCTCGATGGGCGTCCGGAATTGTTCGCGACGTGTGCTGCTTTCACCGGAGCAAAGTCACTGGTTTAGCCCGGATTCCTTGCCACGGTCATTTTGCTATGTCCGGCACCCCAAAGATAAAAAGCGATTTCCCCAACGCAGTAGAAAAGCAGTTGATCGCGCAAGTTTGTCGCCGACGCAAGCGTGGGCGGGCTTATGTAGCGCCATTCGCTAGGTTTGGCTTCTCCGGCGCTCGTCTCCTTCGCGTCTATCTCAACAACAAGCCGATTGGCGTTCCTTATCTCCTCAAGGTTGCAAAATTCGCGAAGGCGAAGAAGGAATTCGCAGGCACAAGAATTCTGAAGTCGGATGTGGGGGATGTCGATTTTGTTGAGGACCACCTCTTCTCTACAACTGATCTATCTGGCCAAAAATGGGGTGCGCTTCTTCACTTCGATCTTGGCAAACGAACTCTTCGCGAACTTGTCTACAATTCAGGTTCCTCGCCAAAGCACCTACGGACAATCCTAGGGCAAGTCTTTGACGGGCTCAAGGATGCCCATTCGAAACGCGCGCTAGCAACAGTTCCAATAGACAAGCACTTCGAACCCTACTTCCGCGACCACGTTGCACGCCATCGAATTCGATACGTTCTTGACGGTGATGCGAATTCAGAGAGAATGACGTTTCTCGGAGCTGAAATCTACAATCCGCTAAAGTACTTGGACGAATTACCGAGATACGCAAGTCTTCATGTCGGTCCGGTACACGGCGATTTGCACCCAGACAACGTGATTGTTGACTCTAACGAAGTTGGACACCTCATCGATTTTGCGTGGGCGAATAAAAGCCGGAATATCCTCCTAGATTTTGCACTGATGGAAACCAGTATACGGTTCATGGCGTTTCCCCGACCGATAAACCTAACTGATCAGTTGAATGTGGACCGCGCGCTAGTCCAAGAGGATGGTTTCAAGCGAATCGCGTTGATCGGCCATTGTAGCTCCAAGGGCCGAGAGAACTATGCACGCCTCGCTTCCGCTGTCGGGACCATACGCAAACGGGCTCGAGCGCTGCTTGGAGAGCAGTTCCGCATGCAAGAGTATTTACTGACGCAATTCATTCTCCTGTACGGGCTCTTGAGATACCCAGACTATGAGCCATATGTGAGCACCCGTGCTTTGGGATTGATCGCGGCGCGGCTCAAAGAGATCAAGCTTTCGTCCTGGCGTGTACACTAGGCATGTGCGAGATAGATTCGTAGCCGTAACGAAGGCAGGGGTTCTACAGGACGAGGACTCCGGGCTGGTCGACCTGCTAAGATCCGACCAGCTATACAAAAGCCTCTCCCTAGTGCTCGCGTGCAATGCGGGAGTGAAGGTTCCTCCGTCGCTCTTACTCCTAGTCGTAAGGCGCAACCTTATCGCGAAGTTCGCAAACGAATTCGGCTATCCACTTATGATTCGCGTGGATTATCGCAGCCGTCCTAAGGCCAAGCCATTCGGCGGCGTACCTCTATATACACTCGATACAATGCAGCGTGTGAGTGAAGACCTGATTGGTCAAGGTTGCCTACCCATATTTCATCCTCATCTTGACCGATTCAAGGACGTGTTTAGCTGTGGTGTCTTATTTACCGATCAAGACCATAAGGCGGATGTTGAGATTGTTGGAACTGGATTTGACGCTGGCGATTTGAGATTAGGGAAGGCGATTCCGCACGAGACTGTCCAGCTGAATCTAGCGACAGGAAGCATTGAGCGCCGCACGATAATCGCAGACGACGTTTATCAACGAGAGCGATCGGCCAGGACGAAAGCTATCCATCGGCTGAAGGCATACAGCGACTTCGTGAATCATTCGGCGAAACTCCTGGCCGATTTGGGTCGTTTCGATTTGGAGTTCGTCGATACAGACGTGTCGGAGAGGATGATCCCCGAGCACTACGAAACAATGCCAAGTCCGCTCCTCAAGGAACTGCTGGGAATCGTGCGAGTCGTAAAGTCGGATGTTCTCGGATCTCTTCCGCATTCAAAGGTGTACGTCGCCTCTCTTTCATATTTGCCGATTGAAGGATGGGTATTGTGGGACGTTTACGGTGACTGGTATCTTCGATAAGCTCTCTGCATTTTGAATTGCAGCTGTCCAGAGATTGGCGGGTGGGCCAGTCTTTATCCGTTCCGACGATCTGGGGTGGTCTACGCTTGCGGTTCTGTTTCATGCCCGCCTGCCGCAGGCTGGCAAGCGTGGGAGCCTCCGGTTCCTTCGCTCCTCAATTTTTCCCAAATCTCTCACTAATCCCGCAAATTCCCATTCTCCAATTTCCACACTCCACTCTTCCAACCGGGGCTTTTCAACGCCGGGCTGGTGGGCAAACCTCCGGAGTCGGGGGAAACTAGAAAGAAGAAAACAAAAATGGAAATTCGAAACGGGGCATCAGAACAGTGAGACTAGAAAATGCCTGACGACTATACTGGCAAGTGCGGAGCCTTTGGATCGTCATGCTTTGAATAGTAATTGAGCAGACGGAATCGCTTGGTGATCTTATCCCGGTGGTATCGCCAGATCATTCCAATGGCGAAAACGAATAGAGCAAAGCCTGCATAAACCAGAATGGCTTCGTAGTCGCTCATGATCTGTACCTCCTTACCTCGCCTTTTCGCAGATGATTCCCAAAGTGAGAAGTAGCAGCGAGAGGCCAAGAACGAGCAAGATGAAATTAAATGTCAGTTTCCCATCGTACTTGATCGCAAATTCCAAGAGGAAAAAGACGGGAACTAGGACTGCCGCCTCGCGGAGAAACTCTCCAAGCATCTCGATAACATCTTTCGTTCTCTTTGGTGCCACCGCTCCCAAGCCTAGTTAGAAGTGTACTACGGCGGCAGGGGTTGTACTTCATAAATAGAGCGAGTGCAAGCCCTCAGTTGATTAGGCTCCACTAGATTTGACGTGTCAATCACGCAGAAGTTGCATTTTCATCTCAAGGGTATCGCTACTTGCGGGCAGGGCTCTAAATTCCCAAATTGGAACACAAAATGTGACATCACCGGATTTTCGCTCTGCCGGGTGGGCGGCTCGTGGGTGCCCCATACGCGGATTTTGCGTGTGGGGGTTTTGACTTTTCTTTGATCTCCGTGGGCTGCGCTCGGTCACTGTTCGAAGCTTTGTCGTTCCGTATTGTACTTTCGAAAAAAGACAACTAACCTACCAGCACTTTAGCTACGTCCCGAAGAGGCGAGCCGGTGTTAACCATCCAAGATTGCATGTTTGAGGGCGTTTGCATCATCCGCATCGAAGGTCACGTGTCTCTGGGCCAGGCAAGTGAGTATTTTCGGCAGTACTTCCGACAAAAAATAGAAGCTGGTTCTCGGCTGTTCGTTCTCGACTGTCACGAACTTCTGTCTGTAGACTCATCTGGGCTCGGAGAAATCTGGTCAGTGATCAGCAGGGTCAGAATGCGGGCGGGCCGCATCGTTTTCATAAACCTCAAGAACGTTGAGCCTCTCTTCAAAATGACCCGAACCTATACGATTATGGAAGTTGCCCCGGACTTGCCCTCCGCGGTTGAGCTGATCGTCGGACGGCCCGTCAAAGTCCCGGCTAGACTGAAGTTTGAAGACCAATACTCTGTCTCCATGAAAGGAAAACCAGGAGCTCAGAAACTCGTGGTGGAGGACAGCACCGTCGAGCCTCCGAAGAAAGTCGAATATTCTGTCCGGGAAATTCCCGCGCCGCCTCCTCCGCCAGAACGTTTGTCCATCATGGGCATGGCCGGTGTTGCGTTTGCATCGCTCGTGATCTTGGCTCTGCTCATCATCGGTCTGGTGTGGGTGGCAAAACAGGTGTCGTCGGTCCCGTTGCTGGTGTTGATCTTCTGCGTCGCCTTGTTGTTTTCCATGTGCCTGCTTGGTCTTGTGCTGCTATTGTCCGGGCATCTTTCAGAAAAGACCGTCGCAAAGCTGTTTACCGGTGTCCTGGGCAAGATCCCCGGCCTCGGCACTTGGATCCCAAAAGTCGCCGCAAAGAGAGGAAAGACCTGACTTCTTCCAACCCGCGGCTTTTCAACGCCTTGCCATTCGATTCGAACGCTACCAACACTGGACTTGACAACTAGTATATCTTCTGCTACTCTGTTCTGGTGAGGCGGAGAGAGGAGTGCCTTCCTTTGTCCGCTCCCCGTGTACCCCTCCCATTCAGCCAACCTGCGATCCGTCCCGAAGCGTCCGTCTCTTCCCATTTTCCATTTCCTCTTTTCCATTTTCATCCTCTCCGTATCCTCCCTCCCCAATTTCTAGTTTCATTGTTCTGCTTTCTGCCTTTTCCACTTCCCCTAACCCATTTAGAATCAACACTTCTGCGCCATCTCGTAAGTGTTGATTCTGAACAACTTACACCATCTCTAAACTCTTTAGAATCAACACTTACAGAAAACCGGGGGGAGGGGGGGTGTTACGGTTAACTAGGAATCACAAGAATCCGCACATCACGCGTGCATGTTGGTATGCGGCAAGATGCCGACGCTACAAGCCGGCAGGGAGGATGAGTTCGAAGACGATTTGCACCATAGCTGGGGAAGCGTGGCGAGTTCGGTGATCGTCACGCTTCCGAGGGGTGGGGGTGCGTCTGATACTGGCGAATCTCCCTGGCGTCAGCTACAAGAGCGCGCCCAGAAGATTCAGGGAGACAAGAAGCACATCGAAGGAATGCTCTCACAGAGTCCTTGTGTCGCGCAGTTCAATACCGGACATAATCCTCTTAACAGCGGTTGCGAAGTCCTGGTATGTGGAAAACGAGTGAAATTTTCGCTGTGGTTGCGAAGAACAAGGTTCATCTCCTCCCGCCTAGGATGATCCACCTCCCGGGCCTAACGGACAGGGTTATCATGAGGAAACACTAAGAAAGCATGAGACTTGTCAGAGAACGCACCCAAGGGGACCATAGTACTAGAACCAAGCCCAACGGAGGCAATCTGCAAGGAGGGTACGAAATGCGTAAATTACTGATTCTGTTCGGTTTCATTTTGTTGGTGGGGAGTTCCGCAAAGGCACAGGAGAACAAGGGGTTCGAGGTTTCCGGCAACTATCAGTATGTTCGTTTTAACCCAGGCAGCGGGGCATCTGGCATAAACTGCCAAGGTGGCTCGGGCACGGGCGCAGGCTATCTCACTTCTTCGATTGGTATCGTCGGGGAGTTCGGAGCGTGCAGGGTTACTGGCCTGCCTTCCGGCGCAAGCGCACATGAGATGGATTACCTCTTCGGTCCGAGGGTGTACTTCCATTCGCACGGGCGGCGTTTATATCCGTTCGTCCAGGCGCTCTTCGGCGGCGAACGCTTCTCAGCCGGTGTCACCGGTGTGGGCTCGGGGTCATCCAATGCCTTTGCGACGGCCGTGGGCGGGGGAGCAGACGTGACCCTAACGCGCCACGTGTCCCTGCGAGCGCTTCAGGTCGACTACCTTTACACCCATTTCGGTGGGGCTTCCCAGAACAACTTCAGGTTGCAGAGCGGTATCGTGTGGCGTATCGGCAGGTAGTCCCGAAACACCATAGCGAAGAATGAAGCGATGACGGCGGGCTCATGCCCGCCGTTTTCGTTTCCGTGTCGCCTACTTTTTATGTTCCTGCTCGGCGCTCAGGCCACCGCACGGCGTGTGTAAAAGTGAACAGTTTCGGCAAAAGGTGTTTGGTATATCTACGCCGTGATCGGGCACTTCCAAGGTGGCGTAGTTCCAGGGCTCCGCCGAGTTTTGGAACTGAAAGCGGGTTGACCTCGACGGCCAGCCCGCTTCCCCGGCTTGCAACAATCCGGTGCAATTGGGCTCTGTATGCTGGATTTAAGACGTACCGCAATCTGCGGAAATTAGGAGACACTCGCATGCGCATTGACCGTTACACGAAGACCATCCTCACCATCATCGCTTTGCTTCTTCTGGTAATCGTACTGAAACCACTCTTTCAACCCCAGCCCGCCATGGCCGACGGAAAGTACGCCGGTGTCCAATTCTCCTACAGCGGGGGTAACCACGCATTCTTCGATGGCCGCAGCGGCGACGTTTGGGAATATGGCGACAATGGCCAATTCCGCCAGCACTACAAAGTCCATGAGTTTGGTAAGGATCACGATCACGATCACGGGCGTTAAAAGGAATGGGGCCGGGAACCCGGGGTTTCCGGCCCTTAGCTTTCGAGAATGATGTTCACGAGTGGAACGGAACTGAAGTCTGGTTTATTGGGTGCAGTTACAGTTTCCGTTGGGATCCAAGATTGGGCCGGGGCCCCACTGGCGCGATTCCAGGCTGGGGTCCGGATTGAAATTATCCAGACCGGAGGCCAGCAATTCCAAGCCGGTCACGCCCAAGCTCAAACCAGGTCCCAGCAAGGTCAAACCGCGCAAGCCGAAGCCGCCCAAATTCAGTGCTAATCCGAACAAGTCCGGGATAAACGAAAAATCGGGTCCGCCGAAGGAGGCGGCTTGATTGAAGGAATTGCCGCCCCAGTCCGATTGATTTGCGCCGCCGAATCGCGCAGAGCGCGATCCGCTTCGTAAATGGGACCTGGAGGAATGGCCAGACTCGGAATTACCAAAGCGCGAGTTTCCGGAATTCGAGAGGCCGCGATTCGGGTTGAACGAAACTGTGGATCTCGACAAGCTGGCCCAGGAAGATTGTTTCTGGCCGGAGCGACTCCGCGAAGACGATGTCGCGTTGGGAGGCCGATTCGGGTTGAACGAGGATGGCGAACGCGGCGTGCTGGCCCAGGAAGATTGGCGCTGACCCGGCCAACTCCGCGCCGGCGATGGAGCGGTTGGGGGCCGATTTGCGTTGAAGGATGATGGCGATCGCGACGCGTTTGCCCAAGAGGATTGGCCCTTGCCAGACCAACTCCGCGAAGGCGCTGTGGCATTGGGGGGCCGGTTCGGGTTGGAGGAGGATGGCGAGCGCGACGTGTTTGCCCAGGAGGATTGGCCCTGGCCGGACCAACTCCGCGCCGGCGAGGCAGCGCTCGGAGGGCGATTCGAGCCAAAGTTCATGGCAGGGTTCATAGCGGGCGCGCGCGTGCCCGCCGCACTTGCTCTAAAAAAAGAGCTGCCCATTGTTCGCGCTGCAGCGGCATTCATATTTCGCGACGAGCCGTTCGAGCCGGCGCTGCGGCCTCCGAAGAACGCGGAATTGCCATTCGCACGCGCAGGCAATCCACCAAATCCCCTGGACGAGCTACCAAACGAGCCACCACCCGTTTGACGCGGTGCGGCTGAGCGCCCGCTGCGAAAACTCTTGCCACTGGAGTGTCCGCCGCCGAAGTGGAATCCGCTACCGCCGCTGTGGGAATGGCCGCCTCCGTGAAACCCGCCACCACCGCCATGGGAATGGCTGCCACCGTGGGAGCCACCGCCGCCGCGAGAGCCTCCTCCGTGATGTTTGGCGAACACAGGGTTTGGCACGGATGCTAGAGCTAACGCGACGGTGGATGTAAACACGAGTCGTGAGGCCGTGGGTGTCATGTTCAGTTTCCTCCTCCCGACGCGCGCAGAGGCCGGGCTAACTCGCGATCTCCAGAATCGCGGGCAGAAACAGCGCAGATTTTTTCCACGTTTCACCTACCCTGCAGTGTGGGGTAGGGCTAATTTGAGCGGTCAGTTGTCGGGTAGTGGGGGAGCAACTCGGTGGCCGAAGGAGCGAAGAAGCAAGTTGCTGAAAGAAGGGCACTTAATCCATCGGAGTGTGCACAAGGCCCTCATTGAGCTGCAAGGCCCGCCCAACACTGACGGCACTGGCCGACAGTGCCTTTGCGCTTGCCTCCGTCGGAGAGGCGCTCGATTCCTAGTGACTAGCACACATCGCTGGGGCGAGTAGGGGATCCGGCTTCCTGCGTGGGGAGGGTCTGCGTGGCGGGCACGGAGTACGGTGTCGTTCCGGCCAGATTCGCGGCACATTGCACAATGGCCTGCGGAATGGCGGGAAGTGTGGAGGGTAGATTCGGAAACGACTGATCTGGTTTCTTGAAATTAAGCGCACTGGTCAGATCTCCAACCGCGGCGCGGCGCCAGGCGCTCAAGTTGGGGACTTCCGCGCCGAAGCGAGCCTCCAGGAATCGCAAAACGGAAGTGTGATCGAAGAGGTCCGAGGAGACGAATCCTCCGCGGCTGAACGGCGAGAGGATGAGCATGGGGACGCGAAAACCCAATCCGATCGGGCCGGTAATCGCGGGAGTGCCGATTACGGTGGGGTCCGGCACCGCGGGGGCGGTGACATATTCACCGGGTGTGCCGGGAGGCGCGGTCATAGGCGGAACGTGATCAAAAAATCCGCCATTTTCGTCGTAAGTGACAAGCAGAAGAGTCTTGGCCCACAGCGCTGGGTTCACTCTAAAAGAATCGAGGACGAGCGAAAGAATATTCTCACCAAAGATGGAGGGTGATGGCGGGTGGTCCGAGGTCAGGACGGACCCGACCAGCCAGGAAACTTGCGGGAGATTCCCCAACGCCACATCGGACAGGAAGTCCGCGGGGAACTGAGGTCCGAATGCTTTCTGGTGGAGCACCGAGGCAGGGTCCTGAAAATTTTTGAAGTAGGAGAGAACATTGTCTGAGAGGATTCCGCCGAGAACCGTTGCGTCAGGCGATGAGTAAACCTTCCAGGAAATTCCGCGAGCCTGGAGCTGCTCGGGCATGGTCGTGTAGGTCAGACGGCCGTAGAAGGCCGTGCGGTTTGTGACGATGGTCTGCAAAATCGGTCCGCCGTTTTTTCCATCGGGGTCGAGGGAAGCCGCCATGGTGTAGAGACGGTTCGGGTCGGTGGGACCCATCACGGAGCAAAAATAGTTGTCGCAAATGGTGAAACCGTCGGCCAGGGCGTAGTAGTAAGGAATGTCCGCGCGAGTGTAGTAGCCCATGCTTAGTACGGCGTCATTGGGGTTGATCGAAAGACGCGAGCGCACAAAACCGTCCATTGCGCCATTGTCCCAGCTCTGATGTTGCGGCACCCAATCGTGAGTGATGTCGTGCGTGCAGGCGGCATTCGTTGTGGAGGTGTCCAAATGGAAAGGTAGGAGTGTTTCCACGGGGGGGATCGTGGTGTTCGCGGGATCGGGCTGCCGGAAGGCCATGCTTTGATCGGAGAAACCACGGACGCCGCGGTAGCTTCCGAAGTAGTGATCGAAAGAGCGGTTCTCCTGAATCAGGATCACTACATGCTCGATGTCCGTTAATTTGGAGCAAGCGGTGGGAACTGGGGGAGGAGTGACAGATCCGCCGGCGCCGCATCCGTGCAAACCCAAAGATGCAAGCTCTGCAAGGGCTGTGGACGCACCAAGTCTCAGTAGATCGCGGCGAGTGAAATTGTGCATAGGCTCTAAAGATTGGATGCGCTCTATAGAGCAAAGGTAGGACGGGCTGCGAAGCCCGGATAAGGCAGAAACTAGAAACCGGAAATAATCAGAGAAGGGAGAAGAGATATTCCTCCAATGCAGTTGGGATGACAGTGGGGTGCAGGTGAACGGTGTTGTCAAACCAACTGGATCATGACGCGGCGGCCGACCATGGCGGCGGCGCGTTGCAGGCTGGAAAGAGTGATGTCGTTCTTCGGATTGAGGAGGCGGTCCACCTGGGTGCGGCTGGTCTTGAGCAGCGTGGCCATTTTGTTTTTGGAAATTTTCTGTTTGCGCATGGCTTCGTCGAGCTGCCAGGCGACGACTTCCTTGATCGCCTGCGCCTGGGACTCTTCGAAGATGCCCTCTTGCTTCATGAACTCATCAATGCTCGAGCCCATGTGCTTCTTGCGATTCTTGCGCTTCCTGGTCATTGTTTTAACTCCTTCTGGCGCCTGCGCGCCAATGCCAAGTCCTCCTCCGGCGTCGTGCGCGTTTTCTTGATAAAGCCGTGCAGCGCGACGAGGTGCTCCTCGTGAAGGCAAAGCAGCACACGCGCCGTCCGTTTCGTCGGGAGGTCGGAGCGGATCTCCCACAAACCGCTTCCCAAGGGGCGGCAGAGGGGCATCCCAACGGGCCACCGCCATTGCGCCCGCAAAAGGTCCTTGCCAATGGCGTGGCGCTCGGCTTGCGGCAATCCCTTCAGCCACTCCCGCACGGGTTCGTTTCCCGGGCGCAGGCGGTAAAAAACCAGCGGGATTTTTTGGGGCTGAGGGTCTTCCGCCAATCTGCACCTTATATGGTGCTAGTGTACCGTATTAAGTACAATCGAACAAGGGCAAAATGCGCGCTATGCGGAGCGGCCTGCCTCACAAGGCGGGCGCTAAAAAGGCGAAGAGTGAGAGGGACTATCGGAGATGCGCGTCGAACCAGGCGACGGTGCGGCGAATGCGGTCGCGCTGATGGGCGGGATTGACGAAGTGGTGGCCTTCGTGTTCGTAGACGACGAGCTGGGTTTCGACGCCGAGAGTTTTGAGGGCGTGCCAGAATTCGTAGGATTGGGGGGTGGGACATTCGCCGTCGCTGTCGCCAACGATGACGAGTGTGGGCGTTTTCGCGTTTTTGATGAAGGTGATGGGAGAACTTTTGGCGTAGACGTCGGGGTCGTCGTAGACGGATTTGCCGAAGAACGGAATCATCCATTGATCAATCTGGTTTTCGCCGTAGTAGCTGAGAAAGTCAGCGAGCCCGGCGCCGGCCATGGCGGCTTTGAAACGATTGGTTTGCGTGACGCCCCACATGGTCATGTAGCCGCCGTAGCTCCAGCCGGTGAGGCCGAGGCGGTTCGGATCAATGGGGGCGACACGGAGAGCTTCGTCCACGCCGGCCATAATGTCGCGAAAATCGCCGTAGCCGAAATCGCGGACGTTGGCGCGGGTGAAGGCTTCCCCCTGGCCGAAGCTGCCGCGCGGATTGGGATGCAGGACGAAATAGCCAGAGCCGGCAAGCGCCGTCGAGAAATCCCAGGAATCGGGCCAGGCGGATTGCACGGCGTCGCCGGGTCCGCCATGGACTTCGACGATCAAGGGATATTTCTTCGAGGGGTCGAAGTCGCGCGGGTAGAGAAGCCAGCCTTGAATCTCGTAGCCGTCATTTTTCCAGGATATGCTTTTGGCTTCGCCCCAAGCGGGCTTCACAGCGTCGTTGCGATGCGTGATTTGATTCCAGTGGCCAATCTGGCCGGCCCAGACTTCGGGCGGAGTGCCGAAGGAGCTTCGCACGGCGGCCGCGGTGCTGCCGTCGCTGGCGACGGAGAGGTTGGTTCCCCACAGGCCGGCGGTGAGTGAACCTTCGTCCTGAAAGAGCGGAGCGATTTGGCCGCTGGCAGGATCCACGGTAGAAATGGCGGCGTCGCCACCAATAAATTCCCCAAAAAGAATTTTTCCTTGGGCGGTCCACGTTAGCCAGCTGGCGGAAGATTTTCGTTCCGGCGTGAGATTTGTGGCGTCGCCGCCGGCGGCAGGAATCGTGTAGATGTCGCCGCCGACGGAGGGCTCATCGCTCATGAGGCCGGCGATGAAGGCGATTCGTTTGCCGTCGGGGGACCACGCGGGATTGGCGATTTGCAGAGGTGGCTTGAAGACGGGCTTCATCGGGGCGAGCGGACCGGCGTCGAGAGAATAGAGCTGCGCGATGTACCAGTTGTCGTCGCCATTGCCGTGGGCGGCGGTGACGGCGAAGCGCGCACGGTCGGGGGACCAGTCGAATTCGTAGACGTACATGTCGGGGGGAGAGATTTGGCGGAAGCCGCCGGTGGCGAGGTCGACGAGAGCGAGGCGCTGTTCGAAATAGGAGTCTTTGATTTCACCAGTTTGGGGAGTTTCGGCGACGAGCGGTCCGGCGGCGCGGGTGGCGTTTTCGGTGAAGAGGACGGCGATGGTTTTGCCGTCGGGGGACCAGGCGGGCGCGGCGAGGAGACCTTTTACGTTGGTGAGTTTTTTGGCGGGGCCACCAGCGGCGGCGGCGACGTAGAGCTGAAGCTGGCCGGGCTTGACGGCGTCAGAGAGAAAAGCGATTTGCTTGCTGTCACGGGACCAGGCGACGCTGCCTTCGGCGCGGGCGGCATTGAGATTTGCAGCACAGAGACGTTTCGGCGGGGCGCTCGCGTCGCTGTCCGCGATGTAGATAGCGGTGTTGCCGTCGGGAGCGCCGTCTTTGCCGACGAGGGTTTCGACCCAGGCGATTTTCTTTCCGTCCGGGGAGATAGCGGTTTGTTCGAAACGGCGGGCGGCGTACATGGTGTTCATGACTTCGTCGAGAGGGGTGGCGGGCTTGGGAGTTGCAGCGGTCGGAGTTTTCTTCGCGGCGGGCTGCGGGGGATTTTTTTGTTGTGCGAGCAGAGTGACCTGGGCACAGAAGAAAAATGTGAAGATGCTCGCAACGAAGCGTTTGGAAAATCGCATGGGTACCGGCCTTTCGAATAGGAATGGCGCCGGGCAAAGATAGAACGAGTGGCGATTCGCTGCAAGCTCTTGCGACACGAATGTGGATTGTTGTGGCTCGGGATGGCGCGTAGAATTCGCGCAGCGTTGTTTGCGAGTGGATTCGAGTGGGCGTGTGGAGGACATGATGGTGGATCGGCGTGGTTTTTTGTCTTCGTTTGCGGGATTTGCGGGCGCTGCGGGTGCGCTGAGGTTTTCGGCGGAGCGGCTTGCGCTGTTCGAGCAGGAGGCGCCGAAACTGCCGGATAGCTCGCTTTACAGTTCGAATGAAGAGGCTTACTGGACGGAAGTGCGCAAGCAGTTTGTGATTCCCGCGGACGAGGTTTACTTGAACAACGGGACGGTAGGGTCTTCGCCGCTGCCGGTGCTGCGTGCGATTTTCGACTGCTACAACGACGAGGAAAAGATGGCGCAGAGCGACCCGGAGGATTATCCGATCTGGGGTTATGCGGCGTGGAACGAATTTCGCGATCCGCTGGCGGCGTTTGTGGGATGCAACCGCGATGAGATTGCGCTGCTGCGAAACGCGACGGAGGCGAACAGCTACATCGCGAATGGATTGGATTTGAAGGAAGGCGACGAAGTGCTGATGACCGACCAAGAGCATCCGGGCGGGGAGCATCCATGGAATTTGCGGGCAAAGCGGTATGGGATTGTGGTGAAGAAGGTGACGCTGCCGAGGCCGGTGCCGAATGCGGCAGCGGTACTGAATCTTTTCAGTGATGCGATCACGCCGCGGACACGGGTGCTGTTTTTCAGCCACATCGCGACGGTGACGGGGGTGGTGCTGCCGGCCAAGGAACTTTGCGCGCTGGCGCGCTCGAAGGGGATTATTTCGGCGGTGGATGGCGCACACGTTCCCGGGATGATGCGGCTGAATTTGCACGAGCTTGGCTGCGACATGTATTCGTCGAGCCCTCACAAATGGCTGCAGGCGGCGAAGGGCAGCGGGTTTCTCTATGTGCGCGACGAAATGATTGACCGGCTGTGGAACACGATTGCGACGGAAGGCTGGAACGATCCGAAATTGCGCGCAGAGCGTTTCCAGCGGATCGGGAGTTCGAACGTGCCGGTGCTGTGCGGGTTGCGAGCGGCGATCGCGTTTGCGAATGCGATCGGGATGGAGCGCATCGAGCGGCGGCACCGGCAATCGGCGGATTACATTTTGAAAGAGATGGTGCAGCGAGGGACGACGTCGTGGACATCGCCGGACGCGGCGCTGCGCTGCGGGATTGCGGCTGTAAACGTTGCGCCGATTCAGATCACGGAGATCGAAAACTGGATGTGGAAGAACAAGAAGATCCGGATCCGCGGCGGGGCGCCTTCGAAGATCCGGCTTTCGACGCCGTATTATTTGCTGCGGAAGGACGTGGACCGTTACCTGGCGGCGTTCGACGAATTTCGCACGATGAAGCGAACATCCTAGTGACGCTGCCCACAATGTGCAATTTCTTTTGTTTTTGGTGGGCCTGGGAACGCGTCGAGATGATAGGTATTGGGTCAGAAGCGATCCCAATTCCGTGCCTACCGACTCTATAAACCACAGCTCGCAATAGGCTCTACGCAACTAGTTGAATATAAGGTATTTAACAAAACAAAAGCATAATATACTTGTATTAACACAGCATGATTGACTTGTAGATGCGCGGCACTATATACTTGTATTTACCCGCCACAATAAACTTGTACTGACCCGGGCAGCATTGGAGGCTTCATGCCCTCGCCAAACGAAAAACTGGCTGAATCCCTCGACGTGCTCGAAGCGCTCCAGCAAGGCAACCGACGTGTGTTCCGTTCCGACGACCTCAGCCGAGTTCACCGTGAGCGCCTGGTCGAGAACCGCTTCCTGCAAGAAGTCATGAAGGGTTGGTTGATCTCTTCAAGCCCCGATACAGAGCCCGGCGAAAGCACGCCGTGGCATGCGTCGTTCTGGGAATTCTGCGCACGCTACTGCGACGAACGCTTTGGCGACAAATGGCACCTGTCGCCGGAGCAGTCCCTTTTCTTGCACGGCGAGAGAACGGTGATCCCGGATCAACTGGTGGTGCACAGTCCGAAAGCGACGAATAACGATATCAACCTTCTTTTCGGCACGACTCTTTACGACCTGAAAGTTGCGGAAATGCCCGCAACCGGGGCTCTCACCGTCAGGGACGGATTGCGGCTGTTTTCTCCGGCGGCGGCCTTGGTACGCGTGCCGGAATCATTTTTTCAGATGTATCCCGTCGAGACGCAAGTTGTGATGGCGAGCCTTGCCGACACCTCGGACGTGCTTCGGTTCCTCCTGAGCGGCGGGCATTCCGCGAAAGCCGGCTATCTTGCCAAAGCCTTCCGCCAAACGGGGCGCGCCGACCTGGCGGACGAGATTCTCCGCGCCATGAAGGGCGCCGGATACGATGTCCGAGAGAGCAGTCCTTTTGAAGCCAGACATATATTCGCCAGGCTGGGCCGTCCCGCGGCGCCGATTGTGGGCCGCATTGAGATCCTTTGGGACTCGATGCGTGGCAAGGTGCTCGCGGCGTTTCCGAAAGCACCGGGACTTCCGGCAGATACTGGAGCGTATCTTCAGCTCGTCAACGAAATCTACCGGACCGACGCGTACCACTCGTTGTCCATTGAGGGCTACTCCGTCTCGCCTGCCCTGGTTGAGAGAGTGCGGCAGGGCGGCTGGGATCCCCAGCACGACACTGGTGATCGCAGAAATCGTGACGCCCTCGCAGCGCGGGGATACTGGCAAGCGTTTCAGCTCGTGAAAAAGGGAGTAGAGAAAGTAATCGCCGGTGAAAACGCCACGGCGTTCGTGCGTGCTGTGCATAACGACTGGTATCGCGAAATGTTCCAGCCCTCCGTCACAGCCGGCCTGCTCGAAGCAGGGTCATTGGCCGGGTACAGGAACATACCCGTGTTTCTGCGCGGTTCGCGCTACATACCACCGAGGTGGGAGGCGGTGCGCGACGCCATGCCCGCGTTCTTCGATCTCATGGAAAAGGAACCCGAGCCGTCCGTTCGCGCGGTGTTGGGACACTGGCTTTTCGGTTATATCCACCCGTACCCGGATGGCAACGGCCGCATGGCACGCTTTCTGATGAATATTATGCTGGCTTCGGGCGGCTATCCTTGGACGGTGATTCGCATCAGGGATCGCAAATCTTATCTAAACGCCCTGGATCGCGCCAGCATCGAAATGGACATCCATCCGTTTGCAACCTTCATCGCCCACCGCGTGCAATGGCACCTTGAGCGGCACGACCTGACATTTCCGGCGCCCCAAGAGATTTTTGTTCTCGAGCGCGATATTGTCTTTTTCTACGGGCGAGATGGCGAAGCGTGGGTGCGCTGTGCCATCAGCGGCGAAGCCCTGGAGGATCACTTCCAGGGAGACAGCAAAGATAAACTCGAGGTGTTCAGAGCCAACCGCCAGGTCATTGAGCAGGAGGTGCGGCGGAAATATATTGCCGGGGACACCGAAGTGGATGGGTCAATTCTCATTCGCTCGGACGATCTGCCTGAGTGACGGCTTGCGGACCTGAGACGTCAGTTGGCGGCGTTCGACGAATATCGAGCCAGCAAAACTCATGCATGAGCTCCATGCCCCGCGAAGTTTTGCCAGAAATGTGCGTGGTTAGGTGTAGTTAAAATACTCCCTAGGCAAAACTTGACGCTCGACGGTTTCAAGCACACTATGAGTATTAGGAAAGCAGGCGGATATAGCTGGGAAACGCCAAATGACGGAAAACTTAAACAAATTGGCTGAGTCTCTTGAGGAAGCGGCGCTCGACAACATCCTCGAGAAGGAAGTTTTGAGAAACGCCTCGTCCATACGAAAGGCACTCGAAACAAACGGCGAGTACTCTCTTGAGGACGCGCTTGGAAACGTCTATCAGATCACTTCGAAGAACGGTCATATAGGGCCGGCCAAACACTAGTAGATACTCCTCGACCTGAAGATGCTGGCCCTCGTCGCATCAACACTACTAATCGCCTACCTTTTGGCCCCCGGTCTTCTCTTCCGATTTTTCTTTTCTTTGTTCATCCCGTTAGAAAAATTCCGCCGCACCAGGAGCGAAGAATTTACGTTTGGCGCGGTTACCACGATGTTGCCCCTCGTACTGACTTTGCTATCCGTGTTGAATGTCGGTTGGATCGAGAATCATCCGTTTTCGTTCCCCGACTCGCAGACGCAGAAGCGGACGGATTATCGAGTGGTGGCATCGTCGCTTCACAGTGATGCTTATTTTTTGCAACACCAAACGGAGTTTTGGGACGCCTCGAGTAGAGTCACACAGCGCCAGGGGCGGATTCTCGTTTGGCTGTATGTTTCAACCATTATTGAGGCTTTCGTTTTTGGATGGCTGGGCAAGAACTTTGGAAGGTTCCGAAGATTCGAGCCGTATGCCCTGCTGGCAGACAAACTTCTGATACCGAATATTTCCAGCTGGTACGTTCTTCTGACGACATTCCTATGGCCCAGGGAACCGGAAAGGAAAGTGATGGCTGATCTGCTCACGTCCGATGACCATCTCTATCGTGGAGAAGTTGTCGGCTATGAAGTGGACGTAGAAGGGAACCTTCGCGGGATTATGTTGAACGATGCTCTGCGATTTGACCGGCACTCCTATTTGAAGGAGAAGGATGCAAAGAGTGTGGCAGATAAAGAGCGGTTTTGGAAAAAGATACCGGGGCGGAATCTATTTGTGTTCGCGGATAAACTTTCCACGATCAACTTGAGCTATGTCCCTCCGACTTCCAGCATTCCCGGGATCCTGGAGGGAGTTTTGAAGAAGCTGAGGATTGAGGGGCAAGTCACGATGCAACCACCACCACCGCCGCCGAAGGGATGATGTTTAAAGGGGTTCCTGCGCGCGACAATCATGAAAGATCCAACGGGCGCGGCGTTGATCAAAGCAAAAGGAATTCTCTTTCTGCTTTTGGGGTTGCTTTCCGCGAGTCTTCTGTTCTTCGGATATCCCACACCCAAGACGGCCGTTTTGCTGATCATTGCCATATGGTCCTTCTGCCGGTTTTATTATTTTGCGTTCTACGTAATCGAGCACTATGTTGACCCTAGTTACCGGTTTTCGGGGCTTCTATCGTTTGCTCTGTACCTGATTCAGAAGAAAAGGCCAAACACTCACACTGACGGTAACGCGCGATTTCGAATGCTTATGATCTGCGGCCAGCGCCAGTGCGCGCAATTAAATGGTTGGAGGGCAGGCTGGGATTAGCTAGCTTTCTCGCGGTTTCTGAGCCGGCGACGGGGAGGCTGGAGGGATCGAGGATGCCGAGCTGCACCAGCACGGAAGCTTGATCCCAGTAGATGTGCTCGTTGGAAAGCTTGCCATCGCGAAAGTGGACGATTACGACCAGCGGGCACTCCACGCGCTTGCCCGTGGGAGCAATGCCAGGAAGCATCCAGTCCATTTCGATGGTGTGGGTAAACTGAAAAATCATTTCGTCCACCAGGCGCTCCGCGCCGATGGTCCGGGAGATAGGAACGATCTGCGTATCGGGAGGCATCTTGGGGATGAAGTGCTGCGAATAGAATTCGCGTAATTGTTCGCGGCCCACACCGCCGGTCAACACCGGGATGTGGTTCACGTAGGCATCGGGCACCATGGTCTCCAGCGTGGCATTCGTGTCTTGGGTCGTGAATTCGTGGGCGATGTGCCGCTCCCAGAGGTCATTGAGTGACTGCTCGGCGGGAGTTAGGCGGGCTTCCGAGCTTTGCTTTTCATTCATCCTGACTGCCTTTCTGCGTCGCGGATTCGACCGTAGGGGCGGTCCGCGCAATTATAGTCGGAGCGCTCTAGATCAGGCGATGCCTGACTTTTTCTTTGCCGCGCGTCGCGATGGGGCGTTTCGCGCGCTTCTGTTGGACTCGACGTGCCTGCCGATATGCGCTTCTCGCTAGACAGCTCCCATAGCGGCACGGCCACCGTGAATAAGGATGGCAAAAGAGGAAGCTCACCGACGGCCAGATGATGATTGACGGATTTGCCGTTGCGGGGGACACTGCCGAGGTCTCGAGAGAGACGATCATTCATCCTAAAAAGCGCGGGATTGGCGGGGTTTCATGGGATTAAGACAGAAATTACTGACGGCCATTTTTGTTTTTCTATTCGTGTCCGTGGCTTCGGCGTATTCGCAGACGGCGACGGCACCGAGCGGCGCGGCTGCGAAAGATGCGCCAGCGAAAGACGCGGCGTTGCCAAGCGCGGAGGAGTTGGCGGCGAAATGCGCCAAGGGCAGCGGAGGGAAGGAAGCGTGGGCCAAAATTTCGACCCTGGTGCTGAGCGGGACGATCGAGATTCCGGCGATGGGAGCGACGGGGAAAGTCGAAGTCGTGGCGAAGGCGCCGAACAAGATCCTGCAAAGTACTTCGCTGGCAGACGGGCAGTTCGTGCAGAAGCAAGGATTCGACGGGCGGGTGGGTTGGAAATTTGACACGCAGCAGGGCCTGAAAAAGCTGGAAGGAGCCGAACTGGAAGAGGCCAGGGTGGATGCGAACTTCGACACCGATGTAAGACTGAAGGAAATTTACCCGGACATGAAAGTGACGGGGCATACGAAGGTTGGCGCGCACGACGCCTATACGGCGGTAACGCATGGGCCTACGGGAAAAACCATCACGTTCTATTTCGACGCGCAAAGCGGGCTGCGAATCGCGGAAGATACGGAAGGGCCGGACGAAAGCGGAAAAGTGGAAAAGACAAGCCTCACGTTTGAGGAGTACCGGGCGGTGGAAGGCATACAAATCGCTACGCGAATTGGAGTAACAACGCCGGCCCTCAGTTTGGTCATCAACGTCCAGGAAGTGAAACACAACGTGCCGGTAGATGATTCCACGTTCGCGATGCCCATGGGGACTCCCCCGGCGGCCGAGCCGCATTGAGGCTTTCCGATTGCCGGGCGGGAGTGCGACACGCTACAATGGATGGGTTCAGGAGGACTGACTTAGTGTTAACGATTCGACTGTCAAGGATTGGCAAGAAGAAGAAGCCCTTTTACCGCGTGGTGGTCATTGAGAGGACCCGGCCCCGAGACGGCCGCGTGAAAGAAGCGGTGGGCACATACGATCCGCTAAAAAAGCCGGCGGAGATCAAGCTGGACGCAGAACGCATCAAGTATTGGATAGGGCTTGGCGCGCAGCCAAGCGACACCGTGCGCAGCTTCCTGCGGCTGCAGAAGATCGCGTAGACGTAGCGCCTTCCTGAACTTTGCGCGTCCCCGATTACACCGGGGCGCCATTCCCAGGTGCCCGATGAAGGAGCTGGTCGAAGCCATAGCCAAAGCTCTTGTGGATCATCCCGACGAGGTGCAGGTGAAGTCCCTCGAAGGGTCGCAAGTCACGGTGCTGGAACTGCGGGTGCATCCTGAGGATTTGGGGAAGGTGATTGGGCGGCAGGGGCGGACGGCCAAGGCGATGCGAACGCTTCTGGGCGCCGGCGGGATGAAGATGAGGAAGCGGTTTACGCTCGAAATTCTCGAAGTCTAGCCACGTTACGGTTTTTCTTTTCGTTTTTCAATTTGCGTCCATACTTGCCTTGGGCCGAGTTGCGGCCACACACCATTGAGTCCTGAAACTCCACGCTGGGTTCTGCTGGCGCGCATTCTGCGGGCGCGCGGCAATAAGGGCGAAGTCGCGGTAGAACTGCTTACCGATTTTCCGGAACGGCTGACCAAATTGAAGGAAGTGTTTGTGGGGCAGGCGGGCGGCAAGGATGAGCCGCGGCGTGTGGCGGTGAAATCGTGCTGGCTTAGCCAGAATCATCGCGGGCAGGCGGTGGTTCATTTCGAGGGCATGAATTCGATCACGGAAGCGGAACGATTTCGCGGGCTGGAGGTGCTGCTGCCGTTCGAACAGCGTGTGAGCTTGCCCGCTGGACAATACTTCGTTTCAGACCTCATCGGATGTTCGGTATTCGAAAGTCCTGTTTCGGCGCAGGTGGTGGCTTCGTCGCCGTGTTTGCTAAGCGAAGCGCCGGCCTTGCTGGGCAGAGTGCGGGATGTGCAGATTCCGGGTGACGAAATTCCTGGGACGCCGCTGCTTATGGTGGAGACGGCTCATGGCGAATTGCTGGTGCCGCTGGCGGAAGACATTTGCACGCGCATCTCGGTGGCGGAGCGACGAATTGATGTAACCCTTCCCGACGGACTACGTAACTTGAATGATGGAACATAAGGGAACGATTGCGTGGGCGTTGTTCAAGACGGCGGTGTTTACCTTGGTTGTGCCCGGTACTGTGGGCGTCTTGATTCCATCGGTGCTGCTTTCGGAATCGGACGGGAGCTATCGCTTGCCCGCACCTGCGTGGCGATGGATTGGTTTCTTTCCGCTAATTGCCGGCGCCGGCTTCTATTTCAAATGCGCTTGGGATTTTGCTGTTACTGGGCTGGGAACACCGGCGCCGATTGATATGCCGCGGAGGCTGGTTGTCAAAGGGCTGTACCGGTTCGTGCGCAATCCGATGTACGTGGGCGTGGCGTCATTCGTTGTGGGTCAAGCGATCCTGTTTGGATCCGTTGCAGTGGGAGTCTACATCGTGTGCGTGTGGCTGATTTGCAATCTGTTCGTGGTGTTCTACGAAGAGCCTACGCTGCGGCGCAAATTCGGGGCGGAGTATGAAGAGTATTGCCGCCGTGTACCTCGTTGGCTTCCGCGTTTGTAGTTCCTTAGAAAATCCCTTACTGAACGTCGATGGTGGTGACGCTGTACGCTGGAAGCGTGATCGTGAGTGACGAGCCGCTTGCGGCCATGGTTCCCATAGAAACAGGTTGCACAGGGTTCTGACCCTGCGCGGAGGCCGCGGTCATTTGGTAGAGATGCGCCGTGCCGGAGAGCGCTTGGCCGTTGATGGCGGTGACTTTGGCGGCGTTCGAACGATTGATGGCCACGAAAACGACGCGGCCGGGCACGTTGCTGTCTGTGCTCGCGTAAACGACGACGCTTGCGACGTCTGTTGAGGTGGACTGCAAAGAAGTGTCGCCGAAGTTGGAGCCTGCTCCGTCGAAATCGCGATAGGCCCGGAAGCCCGCGAGTGTGTAGGAATACGTGCCGCTCGGCGGCCAGAAGTTGGCGGCAAAGAGTCCTTCGCTTCCGAAGATGCCAAGGTTATCGGCTTGCGCGATGGTTCCCGCGATGTGATTGAAGCCGCCGTTTTCATATTCGGTGATCGAGAGCTTCATGCCGGGATTTTCGGCGGCAATCTTGGCCTGAAGACGGCCCAGGATATAGATCGGTCCGCCAAGAACATTGTTGGCGATCCAGGAGTCTTCTTTGAAGGTGGTATCCCACAAACTGCGGGGACTTTGGACAATTGCCTGGACCTGGGCATCCGTCAACGACGAGCCCGTCATGTTGATCACCCGCGTAGTACCGTCCGTGGCCTCCGAATACCAATGGAAGTCATACA
>Ga0207110_10084_pt1 | contig 22884 bp, 13 predicted proteins | sample Alteio_BWMinHeat_74_FD_153582 | JGI IMG/M metagenome (GOLD analysis project Ga0207110, IMG submission 153582) | Enriched cells from forest soil in Barre Woods Harvard Forest LTER site, Petersham, Massachusetts, United States -... | ecosystem: Environmental > Terrestrial > Soil > Temperate forest >...
GAAACGACCGTCAGGATCGGTCTTGAGCGTATGGTCGAGTGGCGACTCGTAGCCCACTCCGGGGCTGGCCATGATGTTCTGAATGCGCACCTCGACGTCCGCCAGCGGCTTTCCCGCGTCGTCTGTGATCCGACCCGCGACGGTCGCCGGGAGTGCCAAACCACAGTCGCAAGCATGCCACTCGGGCCGGTCGCCTGGCCAAATACCGGCGACTACTCTCGGAACGAATCCGGCCGCCTCGACGACCACTCGAAACCTAGCGTCCGGCGTCTTCTTTAGCACCCAGTGTCCATCCGCGTCGGTTGCGGTCTCGGCAACCTTTGGGTAAAGGTATCCGCCCTCCTTCTGCGGTTCGACGCGTTGCAGCCGCACCATCGCGGTTACTGGTTTCTTGTTCACAAGGTCCGTGACCTTGCCCTCCAGGACAACGCCGTCGGTGATCTTGAACCCGTGGGCTTCCAGCCGCATGTCTTCAATCTTGAGTTCCTTGGGAACGGTCACGTCGGCCCATTTGATGTCGCCACCCGTATAAATATCGATCTGCGACGGCGGGCCATTCGCAGCGTCTTCCCCGTTGGTCGGGTTGATGTCGGCCGGCAGTCTGCGCATTTGTTCCCAGCCGGCCTTGTCCCAGACCATGAAGCTCCAGTCCATCTTCGCCGCGTCCCGTTTCGCCGGCTCGTTACTGATGTTGAGCCATTCGCTTTTCCCGACGCCGTCATGCACGACGATCCGCTTCGATTTCCCTTCCAATTTCGCGAAGTCGGCGAGGACGGCGTTCAATGCCTTGGCATCGCCCCGACATTCCGCGTGCCATGGGCCGGTTCCCGTCCAATAAGCGATGCGCGACGTGGTGTTGAAGATGGCAGCGGCGCCCTTCGGCCAGCCCGGATCGTCAATGGGGGCATTCCCCTCGCTTCCATAGCGCAACGCGAATGCCTCCTGAGAAGTGACGGCCAGCATCGCCGCGGAAAGAAGAAAAAGGAGCCCAGTTGCGAGCCTGGTACGAGCAGTCATCGTTTCTACCTTTCGAATGCACGTGTTAGAATGCAGCGACACGGTCGCCGACAGGACTTTGCGACCGAACCGCCGATTTCCGAATTAGACCGGCGCCGCCGGCTACCAAAATGAACCTCTACCCCTCTGTCATGTCACGTCCAGCCTGAAACCCTTCGGACAATTTTGGAAGAAACCGGCTCAATCACCCATAGCTGAGAACGGCGCATGGGAGTAGGCCAATATCAAGACGTGGGAGGTTGGCCAACGGATTCCTTGGCCCGGTGAATTTGAACGACTTGTTCAGGATCGAGAGCAGTTGGCGCTGAGAGAAACCGAAAGAGAAAGCAGCCGGCGACCGGAAGGGAGACGACCCGCGATAGCGTTCTATTGCCCGCGGGCGCGGTCTTGGGGTCGAACGGTATCCCAGATGCGCACGGTGAAGTCGCCGGACGCAGACGCCAATCGACTGCCGTCCGGGCTGAAGGAGATGGAGTGGACGTAGTTCGTGTGGCCGCGCAGTTCCGCGACTTCCTGGTGCGTCGCCGTGTCCCAAAAGCGGATCGAGTTGTCGGCACACGCGCAGGCGAGGCGCGTGCCGTCCGGGGTGAAAGCCACGCCATAGACTTTATTGCCGTGCTTCAGAGCGGTAATTTCACACCACGTGGCAGTGTTCCAGAGTCGGGCCGTGCCGTCGTTGGAGCCGGATGCGAGTCGCTTGCCATCGGCGCTGAATGCGAGAGCGTAGACACAGTCCCTATGCCCTTGCAAAACTTGGACCTGCTCCTTTGTGGCCAAATCCCAGATCCGAATCGTTCTGTCACCCGCCTCTCCCGCGCTGGCCAAGAATTGGCCATTGGGGCTGAAAGCCACGTCGCGAACCCCGTCTCGATGTCCACGCAGCACCGCCACTTCGGTCCAGCCGCCCACGTCCCAAAGCCGGACGACTCCGCCGTTGCATCCCCAAGCCAGCAGATCTCCCTTGGGACTAAACGCCAGGCGCGTGTCCTGCCAATTGGAGGACGGTCCGCACCACCGGTGCAATTCCCGACCCGTCTCCATGTCCCAGAGGAAAACATACTCACGACCCGGGGGAACGAGTTCCCGCGCCCGCGCTGCCATGAGTCGCCCTCTCGGGTGAATGGCAACCGCGGTGACGGCCGCGTTCTCGCCATGCTGGAGCAGCAATTTCTCCAGGCCCGTGGTCGCATCCCAGACGCGAACCGAGCCGTCCCAACTGGCCGACACAACTCGTTCGCCGTCCGGGTGAAAGGCGACGGAATAAGCAAAAGTCGTATGCCCACGGAGAATCCCGTAGCTCTCCGCCATGTGAACATCCCACAGGCGAACGGTGCCGTCGGTCGCAGTCGATACGATACGGCTGCCGTCGGCCGTAAAGTCTACGTTCGATATGGCGTCCGAGTGGCCGGCCAACACGGAGAGAGACGCGCCGGTGGCTGCGTCCCAGAGGCGAACGGTGTGATCCTCGGAACCCGAGACCAGTTGCTTGCCGTTCGGGCTGAAGGCTACAAGCGTCACCCGACCGGTGTGGCCCGTGAGAGTGGCGACCGGCCGGCCCGTGGCGCCGTCCCAAAGACCGACCGTCTGGTCCGAAGAACTGGATGCGATCCGCGTGCGATCGGAGTTGAACGCAACGTCGGTCACCGTGTTGTTGTGTCGGCCCATCTCCGCAATCCGCTCTCCGGTGGCGGCATTCCAAAGTCGCATCAAGTTGCTGGGAAATGCTTCAATGGTAACGAACCGATCTCCGTCCTGGCTGAATTGAATCCCTTGCATATCGCGCGCATGGCCGGCCAATGTCGCAATCTCGTTCCCGGTATCCAGTTCCCACAAGCGGTCATTCGTTCGAGTTCGGTCCCAGGAAATGACCCGGTGACCGTCCGGGCTGATGACCATGCCGGCAACGCCGGATTTGTACGGGCGGAAAACTCGGAGAGCTTCGCCGGTTGCGGCGTCCCAGACGCGCACGGTTCCGTCGTCCGACCCGGTGACGAAGCGAGTGGAGTCCGCGCTAAACAGGAAGGAGTGGGGGCTTTGGTCGTGCCCGCGCAGGACGGCACGAACCCGATCGGCTTCCACATCGCGAAGGGTGAAGGTGTTGTCATCTGTAGCGTAAGCGAACGTCTTGCCGTCGGGACTCAGAATCGCGCGGTGGAGTTCGGGCGCTTGGCGGAACGTCCGTACCTCCTTGAAATCCGTCGTGTTCCACACTCGGACGAAGCCGTCGTCGCCGTACATAATCGCGCGATTGCCGTTCGCAAAGATCCTGGCATGGGTGACCACGGCATCATCGGAGTGCAGGACTTTTTGCGCCAGGTCGAGCCGAGTCCGGAAGTGCCACCATTCCCAGTTGCGGTAATCCTCCGGCGCGTCCTCCAACGTGCGGCGCGCACCGCCGACGTTGTTGACCTGAAGCGCGCTCGCCGTCGCGACAATGTTGGCCCGATACCGCTCCCAGCGCTCGGCTTTTTCCTTTTTCTCTGCCTCCTGTCGGTCGTGCTCCGCTTTGTGGAACGCGGCCTCCGCGTGCCAGTAGCTCCGCGAGACCAGAACGAAGGCCGCCAGGAAAATGCCGACGACGCCGGCCAACGACGCGGCCACCAGTGGATTGCGCCGGCACCACCGCACTGCCTTTTCGATGTCATTCACGCGCCTGGCCAGAATCGTCCGCCCATCGAGGAAGCGCCGCAAATCGTCGGCAAGCGCCGCGGCCGACGCATATCGTTTGCCCGGTTCTTTTTCCAGACATTTCAGACAAATAGTTTCCAGGTCCCGCGGTACGCCGGGCTGCAGATGGCGCAGCGGCACCGGTTCTTGATGCTGCAACAGGTGCATGGTTTCGACAGGGGATGCCGCGTGATACGGCACCCGCGCCGTGAGCAGTTCGTACAGGATTACACCCAGAGCGTAGATATCGACGGCCGGGGTCGGGGCGTCGCCCGTCGCCTGTTCCGGGGCCATGTATTCGGGTGTCCCGACGATGGTCCCGGCCTGCGTGAGGAATCGGCCACCAGCGTCGCGCTCGGCCCCGAGCTGCTTCGCCAGCCCAAAATCGGCGATCTTCGGCTCGCCTTCGCGCGTCATGAGGACATTCGCCGGCTTCAGATCGCGATGAATTACGCCCAACCGGTGCGCGGAATGTGTCGCGCGAGATAGTTTCTCGACGATTTGGGCGGCGTATTGGGGCGACTGGGGCTTGTCCGTGCGCCGCGCCAAGCTGCCGCCGTCCACGAATTCCAGTGAGATAAACGGGCTGGGATGAACTTCACCAGGCAGCGGCTCGACGGTGCCGACTTCAAAGACCTGAATGATGTTCGGATGCTGTAGCCGGGCTACGGCCTCGGCCTCGGCGTGGAACCGGTCGCGAAACTCCAGATCGGCGAGGACAGCGCCGCGCAGCGTTTTGAGCGCAACCGTCCGGTGCAGATCACGGTGCCGCGCCTTGTACACGATGCCCATACCGCCCGATCCGATGACCGATAGGATTTCGTACCCCCGCACGCTCGGCCAGTTTGGCCCGGACAGGTGCGGGGCCACAACTGGGACAAGCCCAGACGGCGGGATCACGTGGGTCGCGGTGTTACTGGTGCTTGGCAGTTCGGCAAGAAGGGACGATTCAGTTGGGCGCACGGGTATCCCCCGACAGGTGTGCGGCGAGAACACAACCTCATGGCAAGGATAGGTCATAATCCGCGCAGTTACAAACCGCCACGGCGCATGGTTCGCCGGCATAGCAGTCCGATGGGCGGCAAAACGTCATGGGCTTCCGTTGCGGCGCGCCAGAAAAGACTCTCGTAAGCCGTTTTTCGCTTGGGTTTCTCACGCAATCCCTTGGCGCCGATTGCTGCTCGCCTGTGCTGACCAGAGCCAGAAAAAAGCCCGGTATCACAAGTGTTTCATTTTGGATTCCCGCCGCAACTAACCGCGCCGGCAACAATCCATCCGGGCCAGGCAGTCGTCTTGTCATTGGGCGAAAATAGTCGCAATGTGTTGTCTTTTTCGCCGAATTACGTTTAGAATGTTAGGAATGATTCAGGCCTGAACTCCCGATTGGGGAATTGATATGAACGCCAGTCCAGTATTGCTGCTCGAACGGCAAGTGCAACGAGTGCGGAACAGACTGTTCGCCCAGTTGCTGCTCAACCGTCTGATCGTGGCCTGGTGCGTTGGTTGCGGGCTGATGGCTGTTTGGGTCCTGGCCCGACCGTATGCGTCCTATGGCCTGGGTCATGCCGCCAAGCCGTGGATGGATTGGACCGCCGGCGGCAGCATCTTTGGTCTGGCCACGATATTGGCCGTGTGGCAGGCCATTCACCGGCTGCCGGACAAGGTATCGGCCGCCCTGTCCCTGGATGAACGGTTCGGCCTGCGCGAACGCGTCACCACTTCGCTCATGCTGTCGCCCGGCGAATCCTATTCTTCCGCTGGTCAGGCCTTGCTCGCCGATGTTAACGACCGGGTCGGCACGCTGCACGTGGGCTCCAAGTTCCCCATCCGGCTCGGCTGGAAATCGGCGCTGGTGCCGGCTTCGGCTATCGCGCTGGCGTTGCTGATGGTCTTCTACGACCCATACATTCCGCCGGTACAAGGTGGCACCGAGCAAGTCACGCAGCTGCCGCCGGAGACCGTCAAGGACCTCGAACAGAAGAAGCAGGAGTTCCTCAACCGGCCCAAGCCCCAGACAAAACCAGATGCCCCGCCCAAGAGCGAAGATGTTCGCCGCATCGAAGCCCAGATCGAAGAGATCATGAAGCGGCCCGCCACCACCGACAAGGAATTGAAAGACCGCCTGTCGGAATTGACCGATGCCGAGCAGGCCCTGCGCAAGAAGACCGACGAAGAAGCCGCCAAGTCGAAGAGCTTCGACGACCAGATGAAACAACTGGACCAGCTGCAAAAGAAACGCAAAGAAGAAGGCAAGAGCAAAGACAGCGCCGCCAAGGATGCGAAAGACGCCCTGGCCAAAGGCGATACGGAAAAAGCGAAGGAGGAATTCGACCGGCTCCAGAAAAAGGTCAAAGGCGGCGACATGACCCAGAAAGACAAGGAAGAATTGAAACAGGAACTCAAGGACCTAAAGAACGACCTGGAGAAGCTGGCCCGCGAGAAAGAGAAGGAAGAGGAAGAGAAACGCCAGGAACGAGAACAAAAGATGCGCGAACAAATGCAGGAAGGGAAGTTGGACAAGGAAGAGTTCGATAAGGAAATGAAGAAAATGGACCAGGAGCGCAAGCAAAAGCAGGAGACGCAGGAGCTGGCTGATAAGCTGGAGCAGGCCGGCAAAGCCCTGGACAAGGATGATACCGATGGCGCCGCTTCGGCCCTAAAAGACGCCGCGGAGCAATTGGAAAAAATGGAACAGCGCGACAAGAACATCGACAGCCAGGAGAACGACCTGCAACGGCTCTCCGACATCCGCGATTCCATGGGCAAGGCCTGCGACAAGTGCGAAGGCCGCGACAGTAAGGAAGGCGATGCCGAGACCCTCAACCGCAACAACCCCGACGACGGCGACAAGGACGGCAAGGGTGGCAAAGGCTCAAAGAAGGGCGGCAAGGGCGTGGGTCGCCGGCCCGAGAACAAGTCTGGCGACAGCAAGTCGGTCGATGAAAAGCAGAACGCCCCGTTCAACACCAAGGGCACCAAGATTCACGTCGGCACCGCCGAAGGCAAGTCGATCATCGGCCAGACTGGCGCGTCGGTCGAAGGCGAAATCAAACAAGCCAGCCAGGACGCCCCGGATGCTATCGAGGTCCAACGCATCCCCAAAGGCTACAAGGACAGTGCCAAGGGATACTTCAAGAACATCGGCAACCAGCAAACCACCATGCCGGCGCCGAAGAAGTAATGCGCAGTTTTTCTTCTCAATTTTCGGCAATTGAAAATCGTTGCTTGCGTTTGACGCACACTTGTAAATGCAAGAGTGCGCCAAATGCGAGCGTTGGTTTCCTCGCGCATGTAAGAGGCTTCCGTTTTCGCGCACAGTGGTTCCCGTACAATGACAGTGTGCAGGAACACACTCGCTTCTCACGGGAGCAACATCATGTCTGATAGCTTCGGCAGCCGAGGTGCTTTGAGCATTGACGGCAAGAACTTCACCATTTTCCGCTTGTCGGCCGTGGAGAAGGCCATCCCGGAGGCCAAGCGCTTGCCCTTTTCGCTCAAAATCCTGCTTGAGAATCTGCTCCGCACCGAAGATGGCGTCTCGGTCCGCAAAGAAGAGATCGAAGCACTGGCCCGCTGGAGTCCCACCAAGGATCCTGATCGGGAGATCGCCTTCACCCCCAGCCGCGTGCTCCTGCAGGATTTCACCGGCGTGCCGTGCGTGGTGGACCTTGCGGCCATGCGCGATGCCATGGCCAAGATGGGCGGCGACCCCAAGAAGATCAATCCGCTGCAGCCCGTGGAGTTGGTCATCGACCACTCGGTCCAGGTAGACGAATTCGGCAAACCGGAAGCCTTCCACATCAATTCGCAACTGGAATTCGAGCGCAACCGGGAACGCTACGTGTTCCTGCGTTGGGGCCAAAGCGCGTTCAAGAACTTCCGGGTGGTGCCGCCGGAAACCGGCATCGTGCACCAGGTGAACCTGGAGTACCTGGCACGGGTGGTGTTCGTCAACGAGAAAAACGATGCGTATCCCGATACTCTGGTCGGCACTGATTCGCACACGACCATGATCAACGGCCTGGGCGTGCTGGGCTGGGGCGTGGGAGGGATCGAAGCCGAGGCCGCCATGCTTGGCCAACCGGTGTCGATGCTGATTCCGCAAGTGGTGGGCTTCCGGCTTTTCGGCAAGCTTGCCGAAGGCGCCACGGCCACCGATCTGGTTCTCACCGTCACGCAAATGTTGCGGAACAAAGGCGTGGTGGGCAAATTTGTCGAGTTCTTCGGCGCAGGACTGGCGCAACTGCCGCTGGCCGACCGGGCCACCATCGCCAACATGGCGCCGGAATACGGGGCGACCTGCGGCATATTTCCAGTCGATGCCGAGACGCTTCGCTACCTGCGGGCCACCAGCCGGCCGGAAGCGCAGGCGCGGCTCGTCGAGGCATATTGCAAGGAGCAGGGCCTCTTCCACGACGCTAAGACCCCACAAGCCAACTACACCGACACCCTGGAACTCGACCTCGGCACGGTGGAACCCAGCATGGCCGGCCCATCGCGGCCGCAGGACCGGGTGCGCCTTGCCGACGTGAAGAAATCCTTTGCTGCCGAACTGCCGAAACTGCACGCGCATTCGAAACCGAAAACCGCTGCCTTGCCGATGGCCGGCTCGGCGCTTCCCGAGCCCGAAATCCGCAATGGGAAACCTGATCTTCGCGACGGTTCGGTGGTCATCGCTGCCATTACAAGTTGCACGAACACGTCGAACCCTTCAGTCATGTTGGCGGCGGGAATTCTGGCGAAAAAAGCCGTCGAACGCGGCCTTTCGTCCAAACCGTGGGTGAAGACAAGCCTGGCGCCGGGCTCCAAGGTCGTAACCGATTATCTGCGCGAAGCCGGGCTGACACCGTACTTGGAGAAACTGAATTTTCACCTGGTGGGCTATGGCTGCACCACCTGCATCGGCAACAGCGGCCCGCTGCCGCCGGCGATTTCCCAGAAGATCAAGGAGGACAATCTCGTGGTGGCGGCGGTACTCAGCGGCAACCGCAATTTCGAGGGTCGGGTCCATCCCGAGGTGCGGGCGAATTATCTGGCCTCCCCGCCCTTGGTTGTGGCCTACGCCTTGGCCGGCAGGATCGACTTCGACATGCACACCGAGCCGCTGGGCAAGGATGCCAAGGGCCAGCCTGTCTTTCTGAAAGACCTTTGGCCGTCGCAGGCCGAGGTCAATGCCATCATTGACAGCAGCTTGAAGAAGGAAATGTACCAGAAGGTGTACGAGAAAGCATTTGACGGCGATGACAATTGGCGCGGCATCGAGGTGCCCAAGGGCGACCGCTTCCAGTGGGGAACCAAGTCATCCTACGTCAAGAACCCGCCGTACTTCGACAACATGCCCCGGCAACCTGCCGCCGTGACCGACATTCGCAACGCACGGGTGCTGGCTCTTTTGGGCGACAGCATTACTACCGACCACATTTCCCCTGCCGGCTCGATCAAGGAAGAGGGCCCAGCCGGGAAATACCTGATCGAACATGGCGTGCCCAAGCAGGAATTCAACTCCTATGGCTCTCGGCGCGGCAATCACGAATTAATGATGCGCGGCACCTTCGCCAACGTCCGGCTGAAGAACCGGCTGGCCCCCGGCACCGAAGGCGGCGTTACGCGGCACTTGCCCGACGGAGCCGCGATGTCAATTTTCGACGCGGCCATGAAGTACCAAGCCGAGAAAGTGCCCAGCATGATCCTGGCCGGCAAGGAATACGGCGCCGGATCGTCGCGCGACTGGGCTGCCAAAGGGCCGATGTTGCTGGGCGTGAAAGTAGTCATCGCCGAGAGTTACGAGCGCATTCATCGCAGCAACCTGATCGGCATGGGCGTGCTGCCGCTGCAGTTCAAGGCCGACGAGACTGTTTCGACACTGGGTCTGACCGGGGAAGAGGTGTTTGCCGTCGACGGGCTGGCTGCGGCCATCGCGGCGGGCAAGACCCGCTTCGAGGTGACGGTACGGGCCAAACCGGCCCAAGGCAACGAGAAAGTTTTCAAGGCTCTGGTCCGCATCGACACGCCGAAAGAAGTCGAATATTACCGGCACGGCGGCATATTGCAATACGTGCTGCGACAATTGTTGGGGTAGACGTGAATGCAACGCCGCAAGCGGTTGCCGCTTGCGGTGTTGCAATGAGGCTTTCTACTTCTGCACCCTAGCGCCCAGGGCCAGCACTTTGCCCTTGCTCGTGACCGTGATCTTCAGGCTGGAACCGGCTTCCACCTTGACTCGGACAGTATCCTTCCCGTCGGCAGCGCCGCCGAAGATGTCCTTGGCGACTTTGCCGGCGTCCTTGTTGCTGGCGTCCCAGGTAGCGACCTTGGCCGCCGCCACGTCCAGTTGCAGGATCGGCGCGGTCTTGGCCGACGAGGAGATCAAGTCCTTCAGCGCCTTCTGGGCGTCCGGTCCGTAAGCCAGGAAGGCCGCGTCATTGCGAACAGCCAGGTAGACGTCGCTGGAACCGAAGATGCGCTTGGCATTGGCATCGGCGCTGTCGCCGACATGCACCTTGTGAATCTTCAATTCGCCGATGGAATCGACGTCGAGTTTGACCTTGTCCTTGTCCTTGTCGGGGATTAGTTTCAGGAGATTGCGGCCAAAGTCCTCGATGCCCTTGCCTTCCTTGAGCTTGGTGCCGGCCACAAGCGTGTGCAGCCCGTCCTTGTCGGGGCCGAACACCGCCACGCCGCCGTCGAATTCGCCGGATTTGAGCGTGGGGGCCAGGGTTTCCAAGGCAGCCTTGGTCAGGTTCTTGGAATCTTCTTTTTCCTTTTCAATGATTTGTTTGATGGCATCGTCCACGGCCGGGCCGAGCAGCTTCTTCAGTTCTTCCGGCAACACGACGTGGCCCACGAAGCTAAGGGCTGCCTTGTCGCTGGCCAGGCCGGCGAACACGCTCTCCGCCTCACTCAATGCTTTGAGGTCTTTGGCCAGGGCCGAATTGGCTTTCGGCGCGAGATCGATGCCGAACGACAAGTCGTCTTTCTTGGAATCGAGAGAAACGCGCAGCTTCAACTCATCGCCGTCGGCCAGAGCGGCGGCAATCTGCTTGCCAACCTGGTCGACCATTTTTTCCCGCAGTTTGCGCATGGCTTCCGTTTCATTTGGCACTTTCTGCTGGTCCTTGATGTCGGCCAATTTGGTCTCGATCTGCGTCAGCAGCATCTGTTTCACTATATCCGGCATGTCGGCCAGCTTCAATTTGATGGATATGAGTGCATCGTCGCCGGCGGCCGGCAGCACTTTTTCCGGGGCCAGCAGCTTGCTCTTGTCGATGTTGGCCTTGTCCATCACCGTGAGATAGGCGTATTTATTCTCGACCCGGAAATATGCGGATATCGGGATCGGCACGCCGGGAATGCTGTCGATCGTGTACACTCCATCTTTGTCCTTTTCCGCCTTGATGTTGTAATTGCCGAGGAAATCGATGAACGCTTTCTCGTCGGCAATGGGAACCAGCAGCACCAGGGGGCTGTCCTGTACGCCTGGGGTGAAGGTGCCGTACAGGGCGAAGGGGCGCTTCGTGTCGATGCCGCCCAGCCCCTTTTCGTTGGAAAAGGTCTGAATAATGGCTTCGACGTTCTTAACCTCGTCTTCCTTGTCAACCAGCGCGGCAATGTATTTCAAGTCCGCCATGGCGCCTTCTACTGATTTCAGGCGCAGAACTATGGACGGATTGGCCGGCTTGTCGTCGGCCCGCAGCACCGGCGCCAGGGCCACGCATACCAACCCGGCTGCCAGTAAATGACGCATTCGCATGGGAAAACTCTCCTGTTTCAGAAGGAACATCAGCGCATTTCATCCGCACGACGATCTATACCCGCCAATTCGTGCAAAGTGTCAGTCTGGCGAGCGTCGCGGCGTAAACCCGACGCGTTTTTGACGCACACTTCGGGCCTACCCCTCGACGCTCGCTAAGTCGGGCGAACATTTTCCTATTTTGCGAAAAAAAACTAAAGTGGCCGCGCAAGTTTCCCAAACTGCGGCATTCGACCGCTGTAACGAACGGAGAATCGCTGGAACGGGCTGGGCCGGGCAAGTTGTATACGCTGGAACGTCTGGCGTTTTAGGTACGGCCCCTGCCTCGGAGACCGACTGCTCTTGCCTGACGAGGCCCGTTCCAGGGGTCCTCCCCAACTCCTTAACGAAGGCACCAACTCTTCCCCAAAGAGTGAGACGCCCGGCGGCGGTCGCCGGGCGTTCTCTTTTTGTCCTCGCCAAGACACTCCTGTGACAAGAAAACCGAGTAACCGAGAACCGAGAACGAAAAACCGAGAACCGGCATCGTTAATTCTCGGTTTTCGGTTTTCGGTTACGCGGTTCAATTGAGGATGCGTGAAAATGGCCCACCTGGCGTTTCTCATAACGACGCCCGCATGCTATTCACGCAACCGCTGGCTTTTGTCTGTGTGCGCGAAACGCAAGCGGCGACGTTGTCATGCCAACAAAAAAACCCGCACTCCGGCGTCACCGAAGTGCGGGTCGGTTATCACAATATCCGCTTATTCCAGCAGCAGATTCGCTTCCCAGCCGACTCGCTCGGCCGAGGCGCGGAGCTTTTCCAGCGCCCGGTTCTGAATCTGGCGGACGCGCTCCTTGCTGATCCGCAGCAAGTGGCCGATCTGCCGCAGGCTGTGGGTGCCGTTGCCGGTCAAGCCGAAGCGCAGGTCGAGGACTTTGCGTTCGCGCGGGCGCAGGTTTTCCATCAGGAAATTCAGGGCTTCCTGGCGCTCGGAATTCTGTTGGATCGTCTGGCTTTGGTTGTCCGGCATCGCCTCGGTGAGCTTGAAGTCGCTGTCGTCATCCAGGACGGCATTGAGGGAAACCGGTGTTCGTGTGGCAGTTTGCAAATGGGTCAGGTGCTCTAGGCTGCTGCCGGTGCGCGAGGCAAGTTCCTGGGGGCTGGGCAGGTGCTTGCCGCCGTGGGCCAGGGCTTCCGATTCCTGCTGGAGCAATCCAAGTTCCTGCAAGTGATGCGGCGACAGGCTGACCAGGTGGCTCTGCCGGGCGACCGCGATTTGCAGTGTTTGCCTGATCCACCAGGTGGCATACGTGGCCAACCGGGTGCCGTGCGACACGTCGAAGCGGTCGATGGCCTGCATCAGGCCGCACACGGCTTCTTGCAGCAAGTCGGAATAACTTAGCGAGTGGTGGCGAAAGCGCTTGGCCACGTGGGCCGCCAGGCGGATGTTCGCCGAAGCCAGCCGGTGCTTGTAATGGACATAGCGGTCGTGCAAACGGCGTACGTTGGTCACTTCCCGGCAGTCGTCGTTGCAATAGTCGCGAATGAACTGGGCCATCGGCCACGGTTCCAGCGGCGGGCGATGCTGGCGAAACTCCGGGAAATGGCGGATCAAGCTGCGCACCAATTCGCTTTTGCATTCCCAGAAGTTGGTCAACAACTCGCGTTCTTCTTCGGGCGTAAGCAAGTCGGAAGAAAACGTCGTCAGGGGCGAGATGATGGCAGCCTTGGCTGAAGCCAAAGCATGCTTCTTCCGAATGGTTGTTTTCATGGCAGTCCTTCCTCCAAAAAAAGGTGTGAAGAACGGCGAAACCTGGTGACGTACATGCGCTGCATGCACTGGGCCAGAAGACAACACCCAACCGCGCCGTAACACCTTTTTCCCGAAGGAATGACATTCCTCACGGGGGCCAGGGCACGGCAGCCGATGGGTCCGGCACTGTTTCGCGAACTATATCAGGCATCTTCAACACCTCCATGCGTTGAATGAGGCCCTACCAGCCGGGTCACACGCCGGGCCGGTAAGAATTAGGCTCCTGCCTGCTTATCCGTAGGAGTCAACAGATTTTAGTAAGGGTTTTTTGGAACTTCAAGCGGAATTTCTCAAGTTCCTGTGATTTCTTTACATTTCCGGGCTTCTCTGACCCTGTTAACGCCCTCAGTCAGCTGGCGCTAACAGGCGGCCATTGCGGGAATTTGGGGAAGATAGGGAGATTCCGAGTCCCAAAATGCGTGAAGTGACCGAGAATTGGCGAAAAATGAGGAAGGCAGGAAAGAGCATCCATGAACATCTCCCCATTCCTGGGGGCGCGACCGCAATTCCACGTAGGGCTTGTTAAACCTCAGTTGCGGGGTAAGAGTTCCGCCTTCAGGCGGAAGAAACCCCGCTAAAGCCGGAACTCCAACCCCAAAATTGTTTCTACGGCCCAGTCTTTTTTTTGGCACGTACCGGTTCAAGAACGTTCTTCTTGTAGTCAGGTAATAACCTGATCGAATCGAGATCGGCATCGTTTTCCAGAAACCAGAGATTATCGAAGCCGTGTTCGACGGCTTGGCGAACGTAGTCGATGGCCTTGTTGACATACTCGTCCCGGCGCGGGTCAGACGGCGTCAGCGTCCACGAAACCAGCGCGTAACCAATCCCCGCGAATAGCTCGCAGTGCGCCTTCAACTCGTTGGCATCGGTCACAAGCTCCGGATTTTTCTCGTCCATCGGTTTCACGTCGGCGGCATGTTTGAGCAAGAATCTGGCCATCTTGAGGACATCGTCCCCGCGCTGGCAACGGGCCTGGGCCAGCATCCGGTCGATCTTGGCGTCAATTACTTTCCGATTGGTGCTTAAGAACGAGAATTCTTCTTGCAGTTCGCGCAGGCGCAGTTCGCGCAGCTCGAGGCAACGGCCATAATACGTCTTGGCATCGGCGAGCTTTCCCACCTTTTCGGCCGCGACGCCAAGCCGGTAATAGCCGAGGGCCATGCCGGTTTGTTCGATGTTGACTACGCCTTGCGAGCCACACAGGAGGCGGTTCTGTTTCTGGGCCTTCTCGAAATACGTCAGCGCTTCTTTGGGTTGATCCGCCCTCATGTATAACCAATCGCCATACTCGGAGTAAACCCTGCTGAGGTTGAAGCGCGTCGTGAAACTCTCCGGGTTGATTTTCAATTGCTGCTCAAAAATGTCGATGGCCTCCTTGAAGGACTTGTGCCCCAAATCCGGATTCCCGGATCGGAAGGCCAGGTTGCCGATGAGAATAAATGCCCTGCCCAGGTCCTGGTTCGCCATTTCGGCACGCCGCTTATCGGTGATCGACTTGGAGCACTTGTCAATGAGCGCCGAACCGGCCTGGGCTTCCGGCATGGCCAAAGCGTATCGCTTGTCGGCAAAGTAAGCGTCGGCCAACTTCACGTGCATTCGGCCCAGGTCCAATTTGCAATCGACGGGATTGAGTTCTCCCGTTTCCGGCCTGTTGACGAGCTGCTGTCGAATGGCCAATGCCTTCTCGTACCAATCGACAGCTTCGGCGTGCTTCTTCCGGTCCTGCGCAAGTTCGCCCTGCTTGATGTAGGCGAAGGCCAGGTTGCTCTGGGCCTTGTCCTTCTCTATCGTTTCTTTCTGAACCACTTCCTCGGCCATTCGGAACGCTTTCTGATAATGCGCTTCGGCCTCGGCGAGTTTCTTGTTCATCCGCGCCAGGTCCCCCTCGCGCGTTTCCAGCGTCAGCAATCCCCGTTGCGTGAGCGTCCCGACATCGGCCTGGTCCTGCGATTCGATCAGCAACCGAATGACCAGTTGCAGGACGTCCGACTTCAGATCTTCGGCCAGCGGATGGTTGTCGGCGACGGCGGGGGCATCTTGCGCGAACGCGGACACGAGCCGGCGATTAACTTCGAGCCGGGCCGTGGCAATCTTCTCCTTGGCGGCTAGATCGTTCTTTTGCGCCGTGATCTTTTCGTTTTGGTCGATGATGTCCTTGTTTTGTGTCGCGATCTTGCTCTTTTGGCCAGCGATCATGAATGCAGCCCCGCCGGCGATCAAAGCAGCCAGGAGCGAGAGGGCGACCACGGCTGCCGGCGCCGGGTTCCGCCGGCACCAGCGCACGGCTCGCGCCAGTGGGCCGATGGGCCGGGCTTTGATCGGCTCGCGGCGGCGGTAGCGCTCCAGGTCGTCGGCAAGTTCATCGGCGCTCACGTAGCGCTTCGCGGCGTCTTTCTGCAGGCACTTCAGGCAGATCGTTTCCAGGTCGCGCGGCACGTGCGGCTGCAAGGCACTTGGGGCCAGAGGCTCGTTCGAACGCACTTGTTCCAGCACTTCCAGGATCGTTTGGCCCAAAAACGGCGCCCGGCCCGTCAGCAATTCGTACAGGATCGCGCCCAAGGCATAGACATCTACCGCCGGGCTGATCGCGTCCGGGTTGCCGCCGGCCTGTTCCGGGGCCATGTAGCTGGGCGTGCCGACCACGGCGCCGACCTGGGTTACGTGCGTGTCGGCCTCTGTCTTGCGGGCTAGGCCAAAGTCGGCGATTTTCGGCGTCCCTTCCGGAGTGAGCAGAATGTTGCCCGGCTTCAGATCGCGATGAATGACGCTGTTGCGATGGGCATACGACATGGCGCGGGCCAGCGTGGCCAACAGGACCGCGATTTCACTGGCCGGCAGCAGGCTCTGCTTGATCATCTGACTCAATGTGCCGCCGGCGACAAATTCCAGGCTGAAAAACGGCAGCCCGTTCGCCTCGCCCACCTCGAAGACCTGCACGATGTTCGGGTGCTGCATCCGGGCGACGGCCCTTGCTTCGTTGTCGAAGCGCGCGCGGGCGTCGGTCCCAGCATGCTCGGCGTGGAGCATGAGCTTGAGCGCGACCAGGCGATCGGCTTTGATCTGCCGGGCCTTGTAGACGATGCCCATGCCGCCGCGCCCCAAAACGCCAAGGACTTCGTAACCTGGAACGGCGATACTCGCAGCGGCGATCAGCTTCTCCCCAGGCAGCGGGTCGCCAACTTGGGTGGAACCGCCCGTCGGCGCGAACGCGCCGGTCTGGTTGGAATCGTGGAAGGTACGATTGCTGTCTAATGCAGCGGGTTGAGCAGTATCGTGGGGTTCCACGGGCGGACCTCCGAACTATTATGAAGCACAGTGCGGGATGGCTCGATCATTATATTGCGAACTACTAGGCTTCGCTGCGCGTCGCGGCTACCCAAAAAGGCACTGCGCACCATCACATTTCCCGCCTCCCCTCTTGACATCGCTGGCGCCATCGTTTAATCCTACTGCGGACTGCCATTCTCTCCGTTTTCCCGTTTCCACAGGCCAATTGAGTCGAGCCATGCTGCCTTTTGCCGCTGTTTTCCTCGACTTCAATCTGCCCAATGCCACGACGTGGTTCTATTTCTCCCTGATGATGGCGGTGGGGCTGTTTTTCAAGTTTAACCGCTTCTTCAGCATACGCAACTGGGACGTGCTGTCGCTTTATTTGCTGGTGCCAGGCTTCCTCTTTTTACAAGAGGCCGAGCGTTTGCAGAGGAACGCCGGCAACCCCGATACGACTCATAACCTGCAGTTGTACGGCTACATCTGGCTGATGGCGGGTTCGGTCTGTTTTCTGACGCGCTGTCTGCTGGACCTGACGCTGGTGCGCCGGCCGGCGCTGTGGCCAAACTTGAACCTGCCCGGCCTGGCCTGGTTCAGCGGGGCCATGTTTATTTGCATGGTTCCCGTGGCCATCCGCATGCCGCCCGAATTGCAGATGCCCGGCGGAAATACAACCGCCGGCATGAAGATATTGAGCGAGGGCAGCAGTCAGACCGTAGAAGGGGTCCAATCGCTCACCGGCAATGAAGCCCGCAATGCCGCCCTCACCCGGTTCTGGGTGGAACGCTTGCTGGCCTTGGCCTGCCACCTGGCCGTTGGTACGGCCCTGGTGCTGATCGGGGCCATGCACTTTCAGAGCACCACATCGGGCATGGCCGCCGCCACACTTTATCTCCTCTTGCCCTACACCGCCTATGAGGTGGGCCAGGCCCACCATGTTGTGCCCACGGCCTTGCTGCTGTGGGCGCTTTATTGCTATCGCCGGCCCGGCCTGTCGGGCATTCTGCTGGGCGTGGCGGCCGGCACTTTTTTCTTCCCCGCTCTGACCCTGCCCATTTGGGTGAATTTCTACCGCAATCGCGGGGCCAGACGATTCTTGTGCTTTTTCCTGATCTCCGCGGGCCTCAGCCTGGGGCTGACCGGCCTGGTTTTGTGGTGGGACGGCCAGTTCGCCCGCAGCATGCAACTGTTGATCAAAATGCCGGAATGGCAATCATGGAAAATGACCGGCCAGAGCAATAGCATCTGGAGCGGCATCCATGGCGCTTACCGCTTACCTGTATTCGTCCTTTATTTGGCTTTCGTCATTCTGACCGGGTTTTGGCCGGCGCCGAAGAACCTGGCCCACTTGATTTCCCTGTCGGCCGCGGTCTTGATCGGCATTCAATTCTGGTATGCCGACCAGGGCGGCGTCTACGTGCTCTGGTACCTGCCGCTCCTGGTGCTGATGATCTTCCGCCCGAATCTATCCGACCGCTTCCCGCCCCCACCCAAACCGCTTCCCAACTGGCCATTCCGTCTGCTGCGCCGGCTGTACAAAGGCATCATGCGCCAGATCGAGCCGCCAGCGCCCGCGACGAAGGTGTGACTGCTGGAACAAAGTCCGCGTTGGCGAGCGTCGCGACGTAAGCGCGACGTGCCAACAAACCACGTCGGGCTTACGCTCCGACGCTCGCCGATTCGACATCACTCCGGCACAACCTCAATCGTGTGCTGCACCGGCGCCACCGCGGCTTTGACGGCCTCGGCCAGTTTCGCATGCCTTTCGGGCAGCTTCTTGCGTAACAGAGTCACCGCCGCTTTGCTTTCGTCGTCATCGGCCATGGCCGCGAGGGCATTGAGCGACCGGTAATGGCTCTTGATCATCTGCGTCTCGAATTCCTGCTTCTCGCGCACGCGGTCATCCACTTTCTGAAACGCTGCGCTAAACGGATTGTTGGGGAACTCCGCCGCCAGGTTGACGCCACTTTCCAGTTGCCCGTGGGTGAAGGTCTTAGACTCTTTGCCCCAGGTGACTTTTGCCTTCTCGGTTTTCAGGTTCGTAACAATGAGCGTAAGGCGGTTGAAGTCCTGCTGGAACGGCAGGTACGGCAGGATGCTTCGCGGCGAATTGTCCGACTTCTCATCGCCCGAAAAACAGAACGGATAGTGCGTGCTTTCGATAGTAACTTTGCCGGCCTCCGAGGCCACGATCTTGTGCCCGTCGCTGCCTTGGGCCTTGCCGTTCATGTCCACAGAGATCACGCCGATGGTCTCGTCCATGCCCAGCGCTTTGAGAAAAGCGTAGGCCATGATGAGCTGGCCGTTCGCCCCCGGATGGACGCCATCGCGGCCACACACGGGGAAATCGTCGCCGCGGGCGTCCTTCGCCTTCAGCATGGTTTGCACCATGATATCATGCACGTCGGCGAACGGCAGCTTCGCGTCGGCGGCGAGCTTCTTGTCGAGATCCTTCAGATGCGACAGGTTGTCGTTGTACCACTTGGCAGCATCGGCGTTGCGGAAGAACTTGGTGTCCACCGCGCCCGGCGAACCGACTACCACGATGGCCCCCGCTAACTTGGCCCGGTCGATAAGGTTCTTCATGTTCACGGCATACGGTCGACCAACGGTTTGTTCGTCATAGGGCCGGTACTGGCCGTCGTTCATGCCGTAGCAAGTCGTGATCACATTCGGCTTGAACGCCAGCAGGTCCTGGTCCATCCGTCCCAGGAACCCGCCTGCCGTCTCGCCGCCCCAGCCGAGTTGCATGATCCACAGGTTCAACTGCGGCGTGCAAGCCGTGAGGTAATCTTCGAGGTAGCGCGAATACAGCTTCTGCTCGGTGATGGAATCGCCAATGATGACGAGCCGGTTGCCGGGCTTGAGGACCTTGGAGGTCTCCACCGGCTCAATGCCAGCCGCAACGGGTGCGATGAAAGTCAGCACGATCAGAACAAGGATAGGGCGAACATGGCGCGAAAACATGGGTGTGCCTTTCTGAGTGGGAGTTCTCGGGATGAGAGACAAGTCGTACTCTCTTTGTGCCGGTTTTCGTGGCGCCGGGCAAGCGAATTTTTCTGCGGGAGGGCGTGCAGATTCGGACCAGGATGGGTACAATTGCGATTGAAAGGAGAAACTCACATGAGCCTGGAACTCAACCTGCCGCCGGAACTGGAAACCGAACTCGCGGCCGAAGCGGCCCGCCTGGGCCTGCCGCTGGCAGAATATGCATTGCGCTTGCTTGCCGGAGGACGTAGCTCAAGCCCGATGCCGCGCGACGGGACCGAACTTGTCGCCTATTGGCAAGCAGAGGGCCTCATTGGCACACGGGCCGAGGTGACGGACAGCCAGACCCACGCCCGCGCCTTGCGGGAACAAGCGCAAAGGAGGGCGCACCCGTAAGCGATGGATCTCGTGGACACCGATGTGTTGATTGACGTGCAGCGCGGGCATCCCGCGGCGCTGGCGTGGTTCGCTGCCCTGACGGACTTGCCGGCTGTACCGGGCTATGTCGTAATGGAGCTGATTCAGGACGCTCGCAATGCCCGTGAGGTGCGACAGGCGCTGAAGCTCGTCGCACCGCTGCAAATCGTGTGGCCAACCGAGGTTGATTGCGCTCGGGCCTTGTCCGACTTCACTGCCTTTCAATTGTCGCATGGCTTGGGACTGCTCGACGCGTTGATTGCCTCGTGCGCCGTCGGTCTGTCCGCGACCTTGTTGACATTCAACGAAAAGCACTACAGCGTGGTGCCGCGCTTGGTGACGGTTAAGCCCTATACACGGTAGGAAAGCAACCACGAACCCGCGAACCGCCTCGTCCGCACGGACTACTGTAAGGGTTGGGAGGTCGAAGGGCTATGGGGCAGGCGGAGACGCACCAATGACGGAGCCTTTGAAGACTATCTCATCAACCTGTGGCCGCTACCGCGCGGAAATCGTGCGGCGCACGGGCTGCTTCCAGGTGAAACTCTTTCGGTGGACCGAAGAATGGGTGCCGGGGTATGGCGAAGTTGCCGAATTCTGGGAGCCGGCATCTCACTTCGCGACCATGACCGATACGCTCGAGCGAGCTGAGGAGTTGGCCGCCGAGGAGTTCCGTTCACTTGGGGCGGCCAGCCCAGAGAGGGCTGAAGAGTAAGGCGTGATCGATTTTACGATGCCTTCTAGCGGTTCGTCGGTGAGTCGTTTCAGCCGGGGCCATTATCGATTTGCTCGCCAACTACAAATTCCGCTTTTTCCATTCCCCAACCCCGGTTCTCCAGCTATACTTATTCAAGTACCTGCCTGAACTTACATGCCGATACCCGCCTGTTCCCTCTCACTTTTTTCCGCGCGTTGATTGGGGGGCCTTATGCGTCGAGCCATGCCATTCTGCGATGGGGTTTCGCGGCGTGATGCGCTGCGGATTGGGGCGTTTGGCCTCTTCGGCGCCGGCCTGGGGTTGCCGGAATTGCTGGCCCGGCGTGCGCTCGCCGAAGAGAAGGGGCACGCCACCAAGGACGTCTCCCTCATATTCCTGTTCCTTCATGGCGGGCTTAGCACCATCGACACCTGGGACATGAAGCCGGATGCACCGGCGGAGTTTCGCGGCGAGTTCAAGCCCGCGGACACAAAAGTGGCGGGCATTCAAGTTTGCGAGCTTTTGCCGCGCATCGGCGCGCAGATGGACAAGTTCTCGCTGGTGCGTTCGTTCCGGCATCACAATTCCGATCATGGCCCCGCCGACCATTACATCATGACCGGCTATTTCCCTACAGCCGGCTTCAACCCCGGGCTGAATCCGAACAACCAGCGGCCGGCCCACGGCGCGATCATCGCCAAGAAACTCGGCCCGCGCGGGGCGGTGCCGCCGTATGTCTGCCTGCCCAAGATGCACGCCAGCAGCGGCTCGGCTTACCTCGGGGCGGCGGCCTCGCCGTTCGTCATCGATGCCGACCCGAATGCGCCGGACTTTGCCGTGCCCGACGTTCTGCCGCCGGTGAATGTGTCGGCCGACCGGCTCGACAACCGCCGGCAGCTGCTCGCCCAGGTCGACCGCTATCAGAAGACTGCGGAAGCGCAGGCCAACCGCTCGGCCCAAGCGGTCAACGTTTTTCAGCAGAAGGCGTTTGAACTCATGACCTCGCCGGCGGCGAAGAAGGCGTTCGACATTCAATCTGAAACGGCGAAACTTCGAGACGAGTATGGCCGCACGTCGATTGGCCAGTGCTGCCTGATGGCCCGGCGGCTGGTCGAAGCCGGCGTTCGCTGCGTGACCATCGACCACAGCAACTACGACACCCACGACGATAATTTCAAGACCCTCAAGAACGGCCTGCTGCCGAACCTAGACGCGGCCATGTCTACTCTGTTCAAAGATTTGTCGGAGCGTGGCCTGTTGGAAAAAACGCTGGTCGTGGTGACCGGCGAATTTGGCCGCACACCGTGAATCGCAACCGGGCCCGGCCGCGACCATTGGGGACCAAGTTTCACGGTGGTCCTGGGCGGCGGCGGCATCCACGGCGGCCAGGTAGTGGGCAAAAGCGACGCCCGCGCCGAGAAACCCGCCGACAACCCCTACGGCCCCGAAGACCTGTCCGCCACCATCTTCCACCTGTTAGGCATCGACCCGAAAGACGAATTCTATACCCCCGAGGGCCGGCCAGTGGTCATCGTCAACAACGGGCGCATCATTCAAGAATTGGTGTGAGCGACCACGACAATTTGTTGCCGAATCGAGACTACGAAAGAAAGCCCCTTCCATGAATCGACTTCCTTGCCAACGACCCAGGCGACCCCCGGCCGTAAGGCCGGGGGTGGTTGCCGGTCGGCAAATGCACCCCCGGCCTTACGGCCGCAGTTCGCCGCGGAGTTTACCTTGGTTTCTTGTTGCTTCCTTGATTTCGCTGTGTCTTTGTGGTTCAAATCTCTTCGCCGATCCGCCGGTGGCGTCGTACATCTATCCCGCCGGTGGACAGCGCGGGCAAACTATTTCCATCCGAGTTGGCGGGTTGAATCTCCACGATCGGTGTGGCTTTGATCTCCACGGCACGGGCATCCAGGCCGATCCGATTCTGAAAAGTATCCCCACATTCTGGCGCGAAGGGCCGATCCTGCCGTTGCCCGAATCGCAGCAGGCCGAAGATTACCCGAAAGACATGGCCGGCCAGGTGCGCATTGCCGCCGATGCGCCGCTCGGCCCGCGCCCCGCCCATCTCTGGACGGCGCAAGGCGCGGCATCGGGGTTGCTGTTCGTGGTCGGCGACCTGCCGGAAATCGTGGAGCCGGACACAGGATCGATTCCCCAACCGCTCGCTCTGCCCGTTACGATCAATGGCCGAATCTTTCCGCGCGAAGACGTGGAAGAGTGGTCGTTTCACTTGCAAAAGGATCAGAGCGTCACTGCCGAAGCGCTGGCGG
>Ga0207110_10080_pt2 | contig 22743 bp, 14 predicted proteins | sample Alteio_BWMinHeat_74_FD_153582 | JGI IMG/M metagenome (GOLD analysis project Ga0207110, IMG submission 153582) | Enriched cells from forest soil in Barre Woods Harvard Forest LTER site, Petersham, Massachusetts, United States -... | ecosystem: Environmental > Terrestrial > Soil > Temperate forest >...
AGCCTGGACAATGCGGAGGTCCGAGCCCTGGCATCCCGCTACGGAGACCCCGACCGGATTCTCAGCGAGGACTGGGTGCCGGGTGTTCCGGGAATCAATGTGGCGGGTCGTTACCAAGACTACGCGCAGAACCCCTACAAGTATGCGAAGGAGGAAATGGACCAAGTGAAGGCCGGAACTTATGCGCACTTCTATCCCCCCGCGAAGGCGCCGCGGGGTAAATAAGCCCGCGGCCAGAGGTTGAACTCATGCGATTGACGCTTCGCTTGATGAAGGTCCTCGGCGGGAGGCCCTTCTTAACGTTTACGGTGGTGACGTTCCTGGTCGGTAGCTTGTTGGCGGCTGTAGAGTTAACCTCGCGCCACGCGCTGAAGCTGTTCGTGGAAGATCAGCTCCGACGAACCCCCTGGGATATCGCTGTCTATCAGACGGGCGGAGTCACCCTGGAGAATGAAGTTCCGAACCGAATGCGATCGGTGAAGAGCATCCAGCAAGTAGAAAGCATTGCCTTTCTCCGCGCCAGTTTTCCTTCCAACAGCGAAGTAAACTCCGAAGTTGACGGGAAGCCTTTGGCAACTCCATGGATTTGCATCATGGCGGCTTCCAATCCTTCCCTCCTTCCGCCCAAATTTCAGTCCGCCTTGAAAGCGTTAAACCAGCCGGTCAACGGGGGAGAATCCAGTGACAACGGCGGGATCCTGTCCCTGGTCGGCCCGGATCGCGCCATCGGTCGAGCATTTTTGGCGCTGCAAGGATCCCGCCAGTTCTCCATGTACCTGAATGTCGGACAACGGAGGCGTGATCTCTTTACCATCTCGCTCCGAGGAGTCATTCGGGAGGAGAGAGATGAATTGAACCGGTGGTTCATGGATCAGATCGGTTCCGTTACTCTCATTCCCGGTGTTTCGGCCGTCCTGCTGACCCCGTACCAGTCCACCACCATGAGCCGGTTCGACTCTGTAGCGATGGGAATCATCCCGACAGAGATGCTCGCACCGAGCGAGGCGCTTGCCAGCCACGTCCAGCAGGCGGAGTATGAACCGGAAATGATTTATGTAGGCCGGATTCAACGCCCGGAAATTATCTCGGGATGGGATATTCCTGCTTCTCTGACGCGAATGCAGGAGTTGCGGGACCGGTTGCAGCAGCAGTTGGAATCCGTTGGATCGACGCATCTGACCGTTGACAGCACCACGTTGGTCCTTTTGGAGCGGATGAACCGGATTGCCCGGCTGATCGTCGTCGTGAGCCTTCTGATTGCGCTGCCGCTGTTATGGATGGCCTGGGTTCTGGCGGCCAACCTCTCGGGGCTGCTCCTGTTCAATGAACGACGCCGGCTTGGATTGATGCGCCTCCGCGGGATTCCCGGCCAGCGGATCGGTGTCGCCTTGGTTTGGACCATTGTCCTGGGAGGCCTAGTGGGTGGTGTTCTGGGATTGGCCCTCGGTTCTGTCATCCCCCTGCTGATTTACGAACAGGGCCATTTGCCCATGGAGGTTCTCTTCGCACCGCAACACTTGATTCTGCTGCTGCTTTTTTTGGTGATTACGCTGGTCCTGGCATTGGAAGTCAGCCGGCGATTTGTGCGGTATGCAGCAACCATCTCTCCCTTAGAGGCTTCGGGCCGCTTTGCGACCTCTGACGCAGCGCAGGGCAGGGTTCGCTTCAGCCGTCTGCCGCTCCTTTGTCTCTTGTTAGGGGGGTACAAACTGGCAGGTTGGTCCTTTGGGTTTGCTCTCTCCGCCGAGTGGCGATGGCCGTTCCTGGAATACGCAGACCGGGCGCTCGACTTTGTCGCCTTACCTCTGTTCCTCTATGGCTTTGTTGCCCTGTTAGTCTCGCGAAGAATCTGGGTGCAGCGCTTACTGAATCCCCTGGTCGGGCCCATCGGCGGCCGATTTGGAAGGCTGGCGCTGCGGCAGATGGCCGCGAAGCCGCACCGGATCCAGGCATTTCTGCTCATTGTGGCTTTGATGGCCAGTGTGAGTCTCTATCCGACTATCGCCGCGCGCTCGTTTGAGGACAAGGCCGTTCGAGGGGCCCGGGTCCAAGTGGGCGCCGAGTGGCAGTTCATTTTCAATTCTCCTGATCTAGTGGAGGCGAACCAACTGGAAGGGGGATTGGGTGCGCAATACCGGGCGCTTCTTCCGGCTACCGAGCGCGTTGTGGGTGCGTTTCAGAAGGTTCCCGGCGTCCTCTCGGCTTCTTCCCTGATCGAGGCCATCCTGCCGAATTTTTATTTTCCCGGCTATGGAATCCGAGGCGTACCTCTCTATCTGGTGGTGAAGCCCGACCACTATTTGGAAAACGTGTACTCGGAGCCGGAGTTGGGGATCACGGACAGCTTCCGGAACCTAGTGGCTGCCACGCGGAAGGGCGATTTAGCGGTTTCCCCCCCCGTCCAGGACTTCTGGCAGATCCCGCATGGCCGTTCGCTCATCTTAGGCAGGGATGATCAGCAAAAGGCGCTTTCTGCTCCTGTGGGCGGAGTTTTGGCTTTTCTTCCCGGCATGCCGCCTCGCACCGTAACCGATCGCCAAGGGTTCGTTCAGTCCCGAATCGATTATCTCAACTTCCTGTTCAGCAACAATGCCTATATTGTGGCTTCGTCCGATGCTCCCCAGCTTGCCGGGATGCAAGCGCTCATTCCGCGGGTCATCGTCCTCGTGAAGCTCGACGGGAACGTGCCTTTGGAGGAGGCCGGTCAAGCCCTCCTCCATGCATCGCCGGTGCCCCCCCTGGAAGCCCACAACCTCGGACAGGAGATTCAGAAGGCTGGCAGCGACATGTTCATTTTTCTGGCCCTGGAAAATATGCGCATTTATCTGGCCGGCGGGTTGCTCCTGGCCGTGATCGGCATTCTCGCCATCGCCATGACGAACTACACTGAAGAGCGCCACACCCTGGCCTTGCTGCGAATCCGCGGCACGCCTCCGGGTATGATCTGGCGGATTCTCCTCGCCATGCTTACGGCCCCCGCTTTGCTTGGGGTGATCCTGGGAGGACTGGTGGCCCTCATCGCCGGCTACGGACTCGCCAACTATCTTTGGAAATTACGGGAGATCGAGACGGTAGTCGGATACTTGCCGACACACCTGGTCGTGTCCGCTCTCACACTGGAAATCACCCTGTGGATCATCGCCCTGCTCGTGGCAGTCGCATCGCTTTTCAGTTTGTGGGTTTATCGAAGCACCGCACACGAGAGTGTTCAGGAGACCTAAACGATATGACTTCGGTAAGTTCTTATTTCACTAGGCCTGGAGTGACTGTGAAGATCTCCGGGCTGAGCAAGACGTACCGCACGGCGGCTGAAGAGATCCATGCGCTTCGAAATGTTAATTTCGAAATCCAGGCGGGCAAAGCGGTCGCCATCATGGGACCGAGCGGTTGTGGAAAGACCACTCTCCTGAACCTGCTGGGGGGAGTGGATCGTCCTTCAGCAGGCACAATCCAGGCGGATGGACAGGAGTTGACCAAAATTAGCGAACGGGAACTCGAAAAATACAGGCTTTTTAAGGTAGGATTTGTTTTCCAGCTTTTCAACCTCATCCCCAGCATGACCGCATACGAGAATCTGGAACTGCCGCTGATTGCCGCCGGGGTTCCCGAATCCACCTATGAGCCGCGCATCCGCGGCCTGTTGAAAATGGTGGGTTTGGAGGAAAAAGCGAATAAGAGACCTGGGGAATTGAGTGGCGGGGAACAACAGCGCGTCGCTATTACGGTCGCCTTGGCTAACGACCCTGCCCTGATTTTGGCGGATGAACCCACGGGCAATCTCGATTCTTCCAATGCTTCCACCATTGCCAAGCTTTTGCGTTCCTTGGCGGTGGAGTATGGAAAAACCGTCTTCATGGTCAGCCATGATCCAAAGGTCGTGGCAGAGTTCCCGGATATCCATTCCATGCGGGACGGATGCTTTACCGACGCCAATTTCCCTGCCTCGCAGTGAATGGCAACCTGCGGCAAGCCTCCGGTGTATTCTTCCACCAACTCGGACGGGTACAACGCTTGGTCGCTCTGCCCCTATTACCTGGTAAGCTTACCCTGTCAAGAGCAAATCCTCGGCGCTTCCATCTAAGGAGATACAGTTGTAGCTGAGCGGGATGGCCAATAATAACGGCTGGTGAGGGCGGGCGACCGGCATGTCTGGCATTGAGGTTTTTGCTGGTTGTTACTGGCCGCAGGGGATCTGCCGATGCGGGTTTTCGGAGCGATCCTCCAAAGGATCTGGGCGCAAATCAAAGTGGATTGCTGTGTAAGAAGGCAGTCTGGTGTAAACTTGCAGATACCCAGGAGCGCCACCTGCAAGCTCTGCCTTGAAAGGATGTTCATATGGCGAATTCGAACCCTCACGGCAAACTGCGGCGCGTAGCCTTGATCATCTTCATTGCCGCATGGACATGCAAGCCGGCGGTCACTCCATCGCTCGGGAGCCAGCGCGGCTCCAGCAAACAGAAAAGAGCACAGCATGGTTCGGCATTGGAGGGTGTACCGCGCGTCTCGCTGGGCGAGATTACAGATGCTCCCGGTGCCAGTGTACGGGTGCCCTTGTCCTACACGCGGGATCCCAAAACGCCCTTGCGATCCCTTGCCTTACAGATTGATTACATTAGCAACGACATAGAATTTCAGAAAGCAGAGCCGGACCCGGTAGCGGAAAAAGCAGGAGCGGAGGTGGAGGTGACCATCACCAAAGGGACTCCGGATGACAAAGGGGTGGTCCGTTCCCAGTTACGCATAACGGTTTCCTTGAAGAAGCAGCAGTCGGAAAACGGGTTACCTCAGGGCTTGCTGGCGAAACTTGTCTTTCGGATCTCTTCACAGGCAACCATCGCATCGGTTATTCTGAAGCCCTCGGTACTTTCGGCGGAGGATATCCAGGCTCTTCCCCCAAGGGTTGCCAAGGTGAATGCAAAGGCCGGTCGGATCGTTGTGGTGCCCGCGGAAATCATCCAACAAGTCACTTGTTTCTTCTTTACCCACTAACCCAGCAGCAAGGTTGGGGAACTTCGGGCTCCTTTTTGTTAAAGGTTGCGGCAGGAGTCATCGTCGCCAAAACCTGGAGGCTTATTAAGCAAAGCACAGCATTTTCCAATCCAAGAATGAGCCTGACGGAACTTCCCCTCTCCTCTTTCTGAGGAAAACCAGGGACAATCCACCCTATGGAGGTGGCCAGCATGACGACCGCAAGAGGCCAGTCTGTCGCCTGGGCACTATCGGCATCGACATTGGCGTTTTGAGCGCGGTATACGCCGATTGCCAGCACGACCGCAACGTAACCAAACATCACCAGCCAGAACCATATGTTCCTGCGTTGCCCACCCTGAGCCGCCGGGTCGGATGCCAATAGCGAGCAAGCCCAGAACAGTCCTGCCGCCAATCCGATGCCGAAAATCCAACGCTCAGGATTGGGTGGTCCCATTTCCTTCAGCACAGAAATAGAAGCCAGAACTTCTGCCGTGAACAGGACCGCGATAATGAAGTTTTGGCCGAGCAAAGAGTCATACTTTGCCAGTTCATCCTCGTTCCGGTGGAGGTCTACGGCGCGCTCTTCGATTTCTCCCTGGTTGTTGAGATCACGGTTGAGCTGAGCACGTTCTTGATTTCCGACGGGGTCGAACTTGGGCTGAGGGCCAAGGCGCGCGAACCAGATCGTCTCCCTGATGAAGGCGGCGGATGGTCAACGGCCGTGCTGGAATTATGTGTAATGGATCAGACGGCTTCGGCGACTGAAAACATCAAACGGCAGCGAATATGATCTTTGCGGCCTTCATTGCCCAGGATGCCGCAACGCGAGACGAATCCACTGGAAGTAAAGCCAGATTTGGTGGGGGATATGTCTGAAGCTGTCCTGAAACTTGGCGTAGAAAAAGAGACTGGCAATTACAAGTACCCCTACCAACCAGAATGAGACCGCCATGCGGATGGTGATCTCTGTCCAGTCCCGCGACTTTTCGACGGCAGCCTGGGCGGGCTCGGGAGCCGCCGCAGGTTCCACAACCGGCGGCTGCTCCATCACATCCGTCTGACGGGCCGTCTCATCGAGAAGCCTCCAAGAGGGGAGGGGACGGACATCCACATGGAATGGATTCGGGCCCCTCGTTCTATGAACGTCTGGATTTTCAATGGATTCAAGCATCATGGGCAGATCCGCCATGGCACGGATTAGATGGCTTCCCCCCCAGAACTTGGCCGTTGTTTGCGTACCGGTATTGGGATGCGTCCGCCCCGGCTGATAGGTCGGAGGATGATCGGCGGTCTCTTGAATCATTGTGACCAGCAGCCGTTTGATGGCGAGCAATCGTTTGAAGGCATCAATCCGGTCACCGTAAAAATCCTGCACCCAGTCGGGCGCGTGGGGCCCTAAGTCCAAAGCTGTGCTCACCGCCATGTGTTTGTGGCGGGCCCGTAGTTCACTATCATCCGGGGGAGGATTGTTGCTGCCAAAGGTAAAAACATAAGCACTCACAGGTATCAAACGCTGGAACTTCAACCATGAGGAAGGCATCCACGACAACAGCCGCCGGAACGGCATGGTGAGCACACCTCTCGCATGTCGGCCGCCCGTGAGGGCCGCCGATTCAGCTGGCTGCAAGCGCGGCACACGGCTGTCCGGGCGGCCGATGCCGAGGATGCTTCCCCGATCCAGCGCCACCCCCCACTCGTCTGATGCCGCGTTGGTATGCACGGCATCAAAGAAAAAAGAGTTGATCCCATACGCAAGAGCCTCCCCTTTGCGCCCAAAAACTTTCATAAACCGCCAGACCATCGCATGAGAATCAGAAATCACGATTTTCTTGGCGCCAATACGGGTTAGAAGCGGTGGTGCTGGTAAACCGAGTACCGGCAGCAATCGCCGTAAACCGACAATCGAACTCAGCACGAGCGAGGCATAGATCGCCACGTCGACGACAGTCGTACTCCAGAACCAAAATTGAGACGGTGGAGCCTTAAAAAATCGCTCCAAGAACCACCCTACGAAGGCGGCGGCGGCTCCTTTGTGGAGGTAGCCGACGGTGACGACGATATAAGCCAGACGCAGCAGCCAGGCGCGCGGAGCTTCCGTAATGAAGGAGGCCAGAAAACGACCCTCGCTCTTTAGCAACTGGCTGTCTTTACTGGCCACTTTCTCGCCTGAGGCTCTATAGCCAACGATTTCGGGGGCCCTTTCATTGACCAGCTTATCCAGGGCCGCCTCCAAATCCGCGAAGTTTTTATGATGCCGCTCCAGGCCGAAGAAACCATACTTGCTGAAGCGCGCCGTTATATTCTTGCCCACAAAGAGCGCGAGTTCAGTAAAAGCCATGTTCACGCCGGCATAGGCGGCCAGGTGGGTCTCTTCCATGCTGATCGGGTTCTTGAAGTCGAAGGCCCTGTCTTGGTCTACCAAGTCGCCCAAGCGGTTGTCCCAGCCGCCGGTCATGACAAACATTTCACGCACAGTCCGCGCTGCCCATTGAGCGGCCAAATCCGTGTCAAAGGTTTCCGCGGACTCGCTCACGCAAAAGAGAATCGTGCGCTTGGGGTCAATATCCATGGCCTGATAAAAGCCGGGCAGGTCATCGCGATGCAGGTCCGCCTGCTCCAGGAAATCATTGGAGGAAATCGATTTGACGCGCAGCCCAAGCATCTTCTGCATGGTCAAACCGAAGGCTTGGCCGGCGTATTCGCTCTTTTCCGTGCCGACCATGATGAGGTCATAAGCCGCCCGTTCAAGCCGCGGTTTTTTCATCGGAACTAGCCATTTTCGGTCATCACTCAGATAACGGTCCTCGAGGAGCGAATCGATCGTGGCGGCTTCTTTTTTTGTCCGAGCAAGCAAGGCGGCCTCGTCCATTTTCTCCTCTGCCCAAAACTGCCTCGTCAAAACGCGCGCCCGTTGCCAAAGCGCTTCATCGAGCTCGTCCGGGAGATTTCGCTCGTTGAACCTCATTTGCTTACGGACTAGTTCCTCAATATGCTTCCGCATCAGCAACATGGTAAATTTAATCGAGGGTTGCAAATTCCGGGAGGCTTTACGTTCCCGGACCGCTCTTCCATCGTTATGAACTTCGGTGATGACTTGGATCATGCGTTTGATTTCGGCTTCCAACGGTTGCTTCTCAAATAGCGGATCGGCTTCGGGCAATTGATCTACCTGCTTGGGATCGGACATATCCTTACGGCGCCGCTGGATTTCCTCATCGGTCAGGACTCTGTTATTGGGGCCAGAGTAAATCGTGATGTGAATCTTTCCTTGGACGAGACCGATGACTTTGACTTCGCCGACTCCGTCATCCATGGTGAGACGGGACCCTGGACGTTGCGGCAGAACTTTCCGGTCTGAGGAGGCCACGATGTTCTCGCCGCGCTCGTCGTAATACTGGGCCATCCCCTGCCCTAAGGCAAAATAAACTTCCGACACTCGGCTGCCGGGTGGGTTCAGCGTGGAGGCGAACACCCCGCCGATGCTCCCTTCATAGCGCGGTTTAATCTCATGCACAACGGCATAGTCCAGTGAGTTCTTAAAGAAGGCCCACGACCCTTTCAGAAGGAGTGTCGTGTATTTTTCTGTCCCCAACCGACGGATCTCCCCCATGGCCTCGCGAAATTGGTCGCGCAAGTTTCGGTCTTCATCGCGCGGCATCCGCGCCCGGAGAAAGCGGTCGCGCGCCTCGGCATGCTCCAGCAGGTTCCGAAGGTAGTCCACGAAACCTAAAATTTCCTCCTCAGGTACCTCCTCGAGCTCCTGTGATAACGGATGCCCACTGACGTAGGCGTCAAAGGCATGTTCAAAGAAGTGGCTCCAAACCGTTAATCGCTCTTTCGGCGGTGGAGCGGTCTTTTCGTTTTCTGCGATGTGCACTGCCATGCCATAGCGCAGCGACTCGAACCAACGCCCCTGCGTATAAAAGAGATCCAACAGGCCGGCGATCGTCGGTGCGTCGCCCGAGGCGACATCCCCCGGTTCCGTATAAAGCCAGCGGCTCAGCCAGAGCCTCAGCTCCTCATTGTTCAGCTTGCTCCCGGGAGGCATCGAGAACAGGAGACGGCGCAATTCCTCTAAATCTCCGTTGAAGGCGAAGATATGATGAACCCAACGGTAGGCGGCTTGGACGACGCCGAGGGGCCCCAGACCCCGGGACCAGATTGGAGCCCAATGTCCCTGGACCCATGAATGAGGATGCGCTGCTCGAGTCAAGTCCTCCACCGAATCGTCATTGGAACCCGTCGTCGCAAAGCGGGTATGCATGATGGAGAGATTGCCGGCATGGTCCCGGATGGGATTGTGTTTCAGCGTTTCGCGAAGCGCTTTTTCATGTCCCTTGAAAAATTCCTTCACTTGATCGGCTCGTTTATCGAACCACTGCTTATAGGACACCCATTTATGAATCCGCACCGGGTCTTCTTCGTTCACCGGTCTAAAACCCGGGATTTGCACCCCCGGGGGAACTTTTTCATCGACGAGATAAAGGGTTTCGATCCCGGCCGACTGCACCCCCCGCCGAATGAGCTTAGGGGTGCCTGCTTTCATGGTCTTGATCATTTCTTCTAGGCTCGCACGCCCCAGAAAGCTCTGAACTCCGCAGGCCAAAAGGATGGGCGAATGCCGCCAGACATCCATCAGATGCCTCCAGTCATAAGAAAAATTGAAGCCATGCTGGCACCATTGAAAAATACCAACGGAGAGCAAGGCCGTGGCTAGTAGAAACACTAATCCTCGTTCATCACTTCAGCAGGGACCGGTTGGCTGTAAGAAACAAGCTTCGTGGAATCGGCCAAGTCAGTGTACAGAAAAGCAGCCTCTAAATCGACGGCTTCATGCGAAGCAACCTGCGTCCCAACCCTTCCCTCCGTTGATGCTCTTGAAGATTGTATTGCAAGTGCCCGCATAAATGGTATCTGGAGCCGATGGATTGATCGCCAGCATGGTAACAATTGAGGCCGCAATTCCTCCCGGTAATCCGGAGCTAAAAGATGCCCCACTATTTCCGCCATTCAAAGTTTTGAAGATTCCATTGCTGGTTCCTGCATAAACCGTTCCGGTGTTAAATCGGTCCACCGCTAGGCAGTGGACCGCTAAGTTCGTCAATCCAAAGTTGATGGAAGTCCAATTTCTACCATTGTCAATGCTCTTGAAAATCCCAGTTGCGTCTGTTCCGGCGTAGATCGTGCCAGGATGTCGAGGATCAATAGCTATAGCCTCTACTTCACCTCCCGGCGGGCCTCCTCCGATTCCCCACGTTTCGTTTGCGGTACTTCGTTGTTGGCGACCTAAGCCGGTACTTTCCAGGATGAAAGCGAAATGACGAAGGCAAATATGAGCCCGCCAATTCGGCTCATGGCAAATTTAGATTGCTGTGCCACGGTCTGAAAAATTCCTCATGCAGATCGGATCAAAACAGGCCCGAAGTTCCGTGGTTCGTAACCCAGAATGACTTGAGCAAGATTAGCATCTCATATGTTTGCCGTCCCGAGCGCCAATTCCCTGGGCAGTCAGCCCAGAACGGGAATTGATCCAAAATTCCACTCGTTTAAGAGCTCAGGATGGAGCAAGATCTTTCGATTGTTCTGACGCAAAAATGTCTTCAAGGCCTCGGGAGTCAAGAGATTCCCAATCACCTCTACATCGGAGGAATGCTTGGATTCTTGCCCAAAGACAAGCACTGTAGCAACGAAAATAACCATGCATTTGCCCCATAGATGAAAAGGTCCGATTGCAGATGTAGGTTTTGATAAATTCAATGGTTCCAAGCGACTTCTCATGGTGTTGTTAAAGCGAAGTGTTGTCGCGAAGTGCGTGGGCGAGTGCTGGGACATGGGCCACAAAGCTGCCAGAGATGCTTCTTGTCCGCGGCACCGGTTTACCCCGGAAGTGGTCCCCAGGGGACCAATTCCGACCTGACCCCCGCGGATAACTCGTCCCTAGCAACCTTAAACATCAAATTCCGGTTAACATTCAATCTCTCTCCCTAAACAGTCGAGCTTTATGCCAGGAAAAGTGAATCACAGGTTCCCACCCGGAGTGCGTACAAATGGGGGTCTGCGCTGTTAAATAAGCAAGGTTGTCCTCTGGCAGGGTCCCAGGGTGAGTCCTGTACGTCCTAATTGTCATGCCTTTGTTTTCCTATCAGAATCTCCAATGCAGTTCCTGTACCTTATTGACCTGACCGATCTTTTGTACCAGTCGCAGTGAAAGAGTTTACATCAGGAACGGCAGGAAGATTTTTGGAGCGCGACGGCGGTGTTGCCGAGGGGACGACCGCGCTCAGCGCCAGCGACGAGCAACGGTTGGTGGCCCTGCTGAGACAGGGACCGGAGCGATTGGGGTACGAAACACTCTTGTGGACCTGTGAGCGGGTGGCGCACCTGGCGGCTCTCGCGATCCGAGCAGGGCAGAGCCAGCGGTTGTGGCGATGAAAAAATCGATCCCAGGAAAAAACCCGCAGGAAGCGGTGTCTGAAAAATCCTGTTCCAGCAGTGGCGACAACGGGTTTCGAGGACTTCGGGAAGGGCGGTTAGAAGCCGATCACCATCTCGGATAAAAAATGGTGCTCGGTTGGACGCAAATGGTGTATATTTTCAGTTGCCGGAAGGCCAAAAAGTTAATTCCGGATAACCCATTGTCCAGAAAGTTTTTGGGGTACAATCCAACCACCTAAAGCAAAAAGGCATGTCCGGCTTGCACTATCTAGCAACACGAAACTTTGGCGGATTTGAAGGAGACCTCATGATGCGAAAACTTTTAGTGGCGGCCTTTGGGGCCACCTTGACGTTATTGGCTTGCGCTCTGGTGCTTGGCGTTCCCCTTGCTGCTGCGCCGCAGGCAAACCAGCCCAACCTGATTTTGCACAATGGAAAAGTTTTGACGGTGGATGCGAAGTTCTCCATCGCCGAAGCCGTGGCTGTCACTGGAAAGTCGATCACCGCGGTCGGCTCCAATGCCGACATCATGAAATTAGCAGGACCCAATACGCAGGTGATTGATCTGAAGGGCCGCACGGTAACGCCCGGTCTGATGGACACCCACCTCCATTACAGCGGGTTGGAGTACGGCGGAGAACTGACCGAGACCCAAAAGACTGTTTATCGGGTGGACTGGCGAGGAGTGCGGACCAAGGAAGACGTGCTCAACCAGATCTCCGCGATTATCGCAAAGTACAAGTTCAAGCCCGGCGAGTGGATTCACTTCGACAATACAATTTCCTTCATGGGCGAATTGAGCGAAACCACTCTTCAACAAGGCGACATCCTGTTCAATCAACTGAACCGCTGGGAGTTAGATAAGGCAGCCCCTAACAACCCGATCATCATGTCGGAGGGCATTCCGGAATACAACGGCCTGCTTATCAATGGCGTTGCAATGGATATCCTTATGAAGAATTACGGCGATTTTATCAAGAAGAACGGCCGGTACTGGGTGGACTCTAGCGGGCGGCCCGATGGTCATCTGGAATCAGTCGCCACGCGGCCTGTGATGATGAAGTACGAGCCGAGTCCCACCCCCGAGATCCTGGCGTCCCTCTTTCGAATGGAGCAGGAATCGCTGGCGGCTATCGGTGAAACGACCATTTCAGGCCGCTACCCCGATTTCCGCGTAAAGGCCCTGAAATTGCTGGAGGCGCGAGGTGAGGCCATCGGACGCACGGGCTTCGGACTGGAAGATGTATTTGGGATGATGTCAGACCCCGCCGCCGATTTGAAGAAACAGAAGGGCGTAGTCGGCAGCGGCAGCGATTTGGTTTGGATCACGTCAATTGCCCCATCTTCTGTCGATGGCACGGGCAGCCGCATGTGCACCAACATGCATAAGAACGGCACGGACGCGATTGACAGCCTTTATCCCCAAGGCCAGTGCTATCAAGACCGCGAATTCAACGGAGCTGCGGGGAAAGCTGCCAAGATTCACGCAAGCTATTACCAGGACTGGGTCGCCGCGAGTGCCAAAAACGGCATTCGGTTTGCCAATACCCACATGTCCGGGGACCGCTCGATAGCGAACTTCCTCAAGATGATGGAAGACGCGGAGAAGCAGTACGGGCGAGCCTCCATTAAGGGTTGGGCTTCCGATCACTGCGATCTGGTCAATCCGGCCGACTTGAAGAAGGCTGCCCAGTTGGGAGTCCAATTCAGTTGCTATCCCATGGCGATTAACAGAGGCAGCGAAGTTGCGAAAAATTACGGTGACAAGGTTGCCAACTCATTCACTGCTCCGTTGAAGAGCATGCTGGATGCCGGCATGCGTCCGGCGTATGAGGGCGAGGGAGCTCCGCATGTCTGGGAGGGCCTTTATACGTTTATTACGCGCAAGGACAAAGCTGGAAAGGTCTGGGCGCCTCAAGAGAAGTTGGACAGGCCGACGGCATTGAAGTTCGCTACCATCTGGGCGGCCGAATACGTCCTGAAAGGCGACAAGCTGGGCTCCATTGAACCCGGTAAACTCGCTGACCTTGTAGTGCTGGACAGGGATTACATGACGATTCCGGATGATGAAATTCCGAAGATTCGGCCTCAGCTCACGGTCTTCGACGGCAAGATCGTTTTCGTGCATGAGAAGTTCGCAGACGAGTACAACCTGAGACCCGCGGGCGCAGTGGTGTCAACGTTCGAAAAGCTAGTTGGGCGGCGGAACAGCGTCGGAGGAAACGGCGGTTAGTGACAGAGCGAAGACTCTGCCTGGGTGATAGTCCCCGGTGGGAAGATCATCGCGACTCGTTTGGGAGCGCAATAGCATCGTCCGCATATCGTGTTGCCTAGTTTGTGTATTGTGACCCTAAGCGTGGCCGAACCTCTCGGAGACACCGATTATGATCGGAGGCATTGAGATGAGAAGACCAGCAAATTGGCGTTGTGTCATTTTGATCCTGGTCCTCATCGGGTCCTCTTCGAACATTGCCCTGGCCCAGGAGACAACAGCCACCATATCGGGGACCGCAAAGGATGCATCGGGAGCCGTAGTCCCTGGTGTGACTGTATCAGTCAAGAATGTAGCAACATCGGTGAGCCGGTCGGCCGTAACCGACTCTGAGGGACGATACACCGTGCCGGAGCTTGCACCGGGAAGCTATATTCGGTCGAAGCAGCAATGACTGGTTTTCAGACTGAGGTCCGCACGGGATTCAATTGACGGTTGGCCGGCATGCTGTGGTGGATATCACGCTGAAGATCGGCTCCGTGGGAGAGAAGATCGAGGTAACCGGCAGAGATTTTTAATTTGCTCAATCGTGCAAATTTCGATTTGCCAAATCACACGGTATTTCTCTCGGCAAACGGCGTACCTAGCGCGACAGCGGGGCGGATTACCGTGACGGTGACCTCTTCGAGACAACTACAATTCAGCTTCAAATTGACGTTCTAGATCTAGCAGTAGGCAGATGACTAAACCTCACTCGACTTGGACCAACTTGCTGGCCGCCGCGGTTGTTTGGATGTTTGCCAGCCAGTGTTTGATAGCGGGCGTCCTCGACAAGAGTACGAACATCGCCGGAACAGCCGTCCACTACAAGATAATCCTCCCGGACAACTACGATCCGGGGAAGTCCTACCCTGGCGTGCTCGCTTTTGGCGGCGGGCCCCAGACGATGGACGTGGTCGAGAACACGATCACAAGAAATTGGCGCGATGAGGCGGAACGGCGAGGTTACATTGTCGTGCTTCCTGCCGCGCCCGGCGGCGTCTTATTCTTCGAGGGGGGCGAGCGCATCTTCCCTGAGTTCCTGGACAAAATTCTCGGCGATTACAAGATCCTGGACAACAAGTTTCATATCGCCGGAGTATCGAACGGAGGCATCAGCGCCTTTCACATAGCGGCCCTTCATCCTCAGTATTTCCTCTCCGTCACCGCCTTCCCCGGCTTCCTTCCCGAGCCAACAAATGCGCGCGTGCAAGCGATCTCCAAGCTGTGCATCAACATGCATGTCGGAGAATTCGATCAATTAGGCTGGACCGATCAGATTCAGCAGCAAGCCTCCATGTTGAAAAAGAAAGGCTTGAACGTTCGATTTACAATAGAGAAGGGACAACCGCATCGTCTGGATACGTTTGCTGGCAATGGCGCAAAGCGGCTTTTCGACCAATTCGAGCAAGCGCGCCAGGGTTGCGCCAAATGAGTGTTGCCGCTGGTACCGCAAGTACGGGTCTGAGATGTGAGCGCTCGATATCATCTCAGAATAAGAGCTTTCAGCCCGAATTAGCGTTATGTCCTGACAAAACTAGAGGTTCAGGACAGGTTCAACTGCGCGCCAGCCCATCACAGAAACAAGAAAAACCGGGATAGAGCTTGCTGACTTGCTCTGCCTCGGTCCTGATAATGGCCGTCCTGTTGCGATCCGAATGATTACCAGATCAGCTTCAGCGCGAATTGAATCTGCCGGGCGGTGCCGGTTGTGGAGGTAATGTTACCGGCGGTGCCTGACAAGACTCCACTCGCATTGGCCAGACTGACGGCCGGGAACGAGTAGTTGGGTCTGTTCAGGACGTTGAAGAACTCCGCCCGAAATTCCAGGCTCGTTCACTCCGTAAGCTTAACATTCTTGAACAGCGCGGGGTTCCATTGGATTAAACCGGGTCCAATCAGAGTATTCCTCCCCAGATTGCCCAGCTCTCGGGCGCCGAGTCCCGTGGCGACGTTATACTGAAAAGCATTGATGTCGAAATACTTGGCCCGGCCCTGCGACGGCGTCCCCAGGATGAGATTGCCGGTGAAATTGGGGATTCCGGATCAGCTCTCAGATGGAGGGTACGGACATGTGGAGTAGCCGATTGGTGCTTTTTTGGCCGTGGTGATTTGTCTGGGGCTGCCGAGTTTTAATATTCGGTCAAGCGACCAGTTCCACTATTTCCGGGGTACTTCGGGATCCTTCTCAGGCAGTCATTGCCGGAGCCACCGTCACCGTAACGAATACAGGGACGGGAATCAGCCGGACTAGCCAAAGCGATTCGGCGGGGCGCTATCGGGTGGGAGAACCGCAGCCGGGAACCTATCAAGTCACGGTAACAATGTCGGGTTTTGCGACCGAGACGCGCAAGGACGTTAATTTACAGATCGGCCAGGAGGGTGCACTAAATTTTGCGCTGCAGGTAGGAACGGTAGAGCAACAGGTGGAGGTAACGGGTGCCGCGCCGGTGGTGGAGACGACGACTGCGACCGTTTCGGGAGGAGTAACTCAGGAGCAGTTGCGGGAGCTGCCGCTGAACGGGCGCAGTTTTACGGACCTGGTCGTATTGCAAGCGGGAACGGTTGCTCCCACCAACGGGGCTGTAAGTCAGGGTGGCGGGCCTTGGACTGGCTATTGCCGAATACGGTAGACAGTAGGGTAAACAACACCAACGCCAACAGCACCGTCCCGCCGGTCTCGAACGGCGGATTCTTTCTCCTTTCATGGGAACAACTCCTTCGTTGTTGCGTTCCATTCCAAGGTACGCGAGAATTCCTAAAACGTCAGTTTCAGCCCAAACTGGATCTGGCGAGACTTAGCGCTCGTGCTGGTAATCCGGCCCACCGTAGGACTGATGGCTCCTGTCGTGGCGGTAAATACCGTCCCATTCGGGTTAGAAAAGTTAGTATGGTTGAACAGGTTGAAGAACTCACTCCGGAACTGCAGCCGGCTGCGCTCCCACAAGTTGAACGACTTGGTCAGGGTAAAGCTCACGGTCTTGAGTGGGGGACCCAGCAGTAAGCTTCGCGCGGCATTGCCAACTGTTCCCGCCGCCGGAACCGAGAATGCCGTAGCATCAAAGTACCGCGATGCAGCGCCGGTTCCCTTCGCGTCGCTCGGAATTCCGGTCAGCTTCTTGACATCGATTCCCGGCTTGAGGTTCGGGCGGATGGCGTTAAACTGATATCCGGGATAGGTGGCGCTGGAACCAACGGTAAACGGAACGCCTTGTTGTATCGTGACGATGCCTCCCGCCTGCCAGCCTCCCAGAACGGCGTTGGCCACTCCGGCGGAATTCAGCCACCGCTTGCCCGTCCCCACCGGCAATTCGTACAGACTGTTGAAGACAAACACGTGCGGCACGTTGAACGACGAGCGCGCCCGGTCGAGGTGGCGGTCTGGCCCAAACTGCCCATCGCGGCCCTCGCCATTATAGTTAGTCTCATCCCCGGAAAAGTCATCGATGGACTTCGAATAGGTGTAGCTGCCCTGGAACATCAGCCCCTTGCTGAACCGCTTCTGCAAGCTCGCCGTCAGTGCGCTATACCAGGAATTGGAGTCGCTGGACATGAAGCGGATAGCACCGAAGTTCGGGTTGGTGAACTGGGGAGCCTCCGTAGCCGAGGGGAAGTACAGCGACCCGTCGGCCTGCACGACCGGTTGCGGATTACGATTCAACAACTGCTCCCGCTTGTTGTGGAAACCCGTGGCTCCCACATAGCCCACCCGCAGAGCCATTTCTCCCGGCAACTCCCGCTGCAGGGTCAGATTATACCGGTAAAACGTCGGCGTCTTGAAGTGGTCGTGATCATAGTGCCGCGTCTCCGTGTTTGAGAAGCCTCCGGTGCTGTTGGCCGTCGTCGTGGCGACAATGTTTGGGAAGGTTGCGGTGGCGCTGACATTGCTGACGTTCCCCCGGATGAGAAGGGGAAGCTGGAAGCGCTCGGCGATCATCGCATTGTGCAATACTTCGTTGTGGAAAATTCCAAAACCACCGCTCAAGGCGGTCTTCCCGCTTTGATCCAAACCCCAGTTGAACCCCAACCGCGGCTCCAGGTGAATGATGTGATTCTCCCACAGCTCGCCCAGGATCAGATCGCTCAGAGCGGAAAGATACGGACCCCGGCGCATATACACCAGATAATTGTTGAGTTCGCTCAACCCGGTGGTGAATTCCCACCGCAGCCCTATGTTCAGCGTCAGCCGCGGAGTGACGCGGTAATCGTCCTGGGCAAAAAACGAAGGCAGCGTGCTCCGGATGTGGCGATAGCTGATGCTTCCAGGCAGTTGGATTGTTGTGCTGACGCCGCTCGGTCCGGCCTGCAAAAAGTTCCCGAAGGTATTGAAAGTGTAAGCTCCCTGCACATTGTTCCGCTGGTCGGTGTTCCACTGGAATCGCTCCAGCGAAACCCCAAACTTCATGGTATGAGGTCCCCGCGTGTAGGTCAGATTGTCCTCAAACTGGTAAACGTTTTGTGCCTGAAACAGAGTTGCGATCTGGTTGGGGCCGATCGCCGAATTCCCGCTGCCAGGGCTCAAGGAGCCCATCGGCACCCCCGGCACAAAACTCAACGCTTCCGCATTGGGTACAAAGTCGGGAAAGAAATTGTTGAGCGAGCGGTTGTAGCCCGCACGGAACATGTTCAGCAACGTGGGACTAAAAATATGGTCCTCTTGCAGGGTTAAATACTGGTTCGCTGTAAAGAAATTGGAATTGGAAAGCAGCGTTTGGAATTGTACCCTGTTGCCCCGGTCGATTGTGTAGCGGCCAAAGAGGAAGTCATTACCGGAAAAATTGTGATCCACCCGGACCGATCCGTAGTTCTCCCCAAGAGGCTGGGCGATCTCTTGATTGAACTCCGCCACGCCGCCGAGATTCGCGCCATTCGGCAGCGGGTACAGATTCAAATAAGGAAGCACTCTCGGATCCACAGTCTGGCCCGCAGACAGAATGCCGATTCCCCGGCGCGCCTCCGGCGTGGGAACGGTCCATACGAAGGTTTGACTCAGGCGCTGCCGCAATCCTTCGTATCCCAGGAAGACGAAGGTCTTGTCCTTTTTGATTGGCCCGCCCAAAGTAGCCCCAAACTGGTTGCGCTTGAAGGGCGGTGTGCTGTTCCCGTCAAAGAAATCCCGTGCATCGAGCGTGCTGTTGCGAAGGAACTCAAAGGCGGAGCCATGCCACTCGTTGGTCCCCGATCGCGAAACTGCGTTGATGAAGCCGCCGGCGTTACGCCCGTATTCCGCCTTGGCATTCGAGGTGATGACCTGATATTCCCGGATCGTGTCTACTCCCAACTGAACCCTTGCGGCACTGCCGGGAGTAGCATTGGACGTGGGGTTCATGTCGGTGCCGTCGATCATGAAAGCATTGGCGTCCGGTCGCGCCCCCGAGACCGACAACTGCGGGCCGTTGCTAAGAGAAGCGCCTCCCGGACCCGTCAGCACAGCGTTGCTGGGAGCGACCGCTCCGGGCTGCAGGGTGATCAGGTCTGTAAAGCTGCGGCCATTGAGCGGCAACTCCCGCAACTGCTCCTGGCTGACGTTACTGGCGACCGCCGCGGTGGCCGTCTCGACAAGGGGCGCTGCCCCCGTCACCTCCACCTGTTGTTCGACCGTCCCCACCTGCAGCGCGAAGTTCAAGGTCTGCTCCTGCCCCACTTGCAGGGCGATCCCCTTTCGCGTCTCCGTTGCGAAGCCCGTGATCGTCACACTCACTTGATACGTGCCCGGCTGCAACTCTCCTACCCGGTACCGGCCCGCTGCATCGCTTTGAGAGGTCCGGCTAATGCCTGTCCCGGTATTCATCACGGTGATGGCGGCCCCGGCGACGACCGCCTGAGAAGAGTCCCGGACTATGCCCGAGATGGTGCTACTCGTCGCTTGCCCGGACATCAGCGGCGGCAAACCTAGGCAAATTATCACGCCCCAAAAACCGAACCATTGGCTTCTCCTCATAGCGTTTCCTCCTTTTGAGAGTTACCAAATTTATGAGCGGAGCCTGCTCCCCGGTCGAAGTCAAATCAAGCTCTTTGTTTCAACCAAAACTTGTTTGACTATCATAAGGAAGAGAAATCGAACTCACTGCGAACTTGCCTTCAGCAGTGGAGGTATTCGATGATGGGTAGCCTGTTCAAATGCGTAAGCTAGTTTAATCAGGGTCCCTTCGGTATAAGGCCTCCCCTGGAAAGTAATCCCGACCGGCAGCTTTTCTTTCGAAAATCCCGCAGGCACCGTTATGACCGGGACATAGACGAGAAACGTGTTCAAGTGCGGGGCCCCTTTCATGTTGGGGTACGGTGGCTTGATTCCGTCAGCAATCAGAGTCGGCAGATGCTCGACAGTCTTGTAAACGATGGCATCCAATCGATTGTCCGCCATCACTTTCATCACGCTGATCATCAGTTCCTGTCTCGCCAGCAAATATTCGTAATATCGTGTGGGACTCGTCTGAAAGTCCGCTCCCGGGGCTGCAACGTTGGCGCGCATTCGCGCTGCGGGAAACACCTTCTGATAATCCGGCGATTCTCTCATTTCCTTACTCGACTTGAACGGAGCAGTCGGGTTGTTTCCGAAATACACATTGGAGCCTTCTCCATCACCGGGCTTACCTGCTCTGGTTGCCAGGAGCTTCTTGAGGTTTGGAATTGTGATTGGGTCGACCACTTCCGCTCCCGCGGTTTTCATTTCTCCAATCGCCTTGTCGAAAACCTCGGTGACTTTCCGAAAGTCCTCAGATTGCGGCTCCGAACCAAGACCCATGGGCTCGCGAATCACACCGATGCGTGCTCCCTTCAATCCGCTCCTATCAAGAAATTGTGTATAGCTGCTTGGAATATTGCCAACGCCGAGCGCTGTCTTAGGATCTGCCGAATCATATCCGACCATGACATCCAACAGCTTGGCCAGATCGCTTACCGTGCGCGCCATCGGACCCAGAGAACCGACTTCACCCATCCCGCCAACCACACCGCTTCCACTGACCAGGCCTGCGGTTGGCCTCATTCCCACGATCGAATTCCAGGCTGAGGGCCTGCGAATGGAGGCATAACCCTCCTGCCCCACCGCAATCGTGGCAAAATTGGCGTTCGTACTCGCTCCTGAGCCACCGGAAGAACCGCCGACCGTTCGCTCCAAGTCATAGGGATTCCTGGTTTCCCCAAAGAGGGAACCATAGGTGTCCCCCGTTGCGAATTCAGCCATCGTGACTTTCGCCAAAATGATCGCTCCCGCTTTTTCCAGCTTCTCTACGACAAAGGCGTCCTTTTCCGGATAGTAATTCTTGAACAGCACCGAGCCCTGGGTGGTCGGCATACCTTTGGCGTCGATCATGTCTTTCAGGGCCACTGGAATTCCGTGAAGTGGGCCGACAAGACCGGAAGTTTTGAATGCGGCATCGAGCCGGTCAGCCTCTTCGAGCGCTTTGGGATTGAGGGTGATGATCGAATTAATTTTCGGCCCTTTCTTGTCGTAGGCCGCGATACGGTCCAGATAGAGTTGCACTAATTGGTGAGCGGTGAGTTGTCCTGATTTGTAAGCAGCATGAATATCGGCTATCGTGGTTTCCTCAAGCCGGAAGGGCTTGGACTGGGTAGTGCCGGAAGCAGGTGACAGCAGCACAAGTAAAACCAACGCGACTGCCATCCATTTTGCGGACCTCGAACCGAAGATACTTTCTACTTTCATGGGAACAGCTCCTTATCTTGATGGATTTCTTGCGGCGCTAGTCTCTGTCACCGCCGGAGTCTGCAACGCTATTCGGAAGCTTCGCAGCGCTCTACGGTTCACCCGGCAATGGACCAAAGCTCTTCGGGGGGTGGCGGTGATGGGTGCCCGCTTCATACGCAGCGGCGATTTTTATCAGCATCGGCTCGCTGAAGGGGCGGCCGAGAAAATCAATCGAGATTGGGAGAGCAACGGATTTAGGACCAACCAGATCTCCTGCTTTCTTGCTCCCATCCCGACCGACTATGACGGCACGGTCATAAATTTCCTTGGTAAACCCGGCAGGGACCACGATCGCGGGGAGTCCGCTGACTGCGCTAAGCCGCCAAGCTAACGGATCTCTCTGGTCAAGAACTCTCTCCGATGTCCTCACGTATTTCACGCCGTCAATCGTCACGGTTGTTGTCTCAGAAACTGTCTTCAGGTTTTGCGGCTCCAAAGGGGATACGAGCACAGGCGGAGGAATGGTTTTCGTCGGATACACTAAAGCATCGAGTTTATTGTCTGCCATCACTTTCATAACAAGTGCCTGAAGAACCGCTTGGTGCGCCAGGGCGTCGGCGACGTCGAGATTTATCAGCGGAACCTCGCGAGTGAATGGCGTTCCATCATCTTGTCTCTTCAATGTTTCCTTGCGAACTAGGTTTGTCATCGCCTCCACTCTGGCTCTCGGTTCGTCCCTAAAACCTTCAATGGGAGGCTGCGTGAAAAAAACAGAGTTCTCCAGAAGGGAATTGACATCGTGGATGACCTTATCGCCTCGCTCCATCAGATAGCGATTCATCGCGTACCGAGAGCCAGCGGATGCGCCGCCGCCGGGGGCATCATAAAACCAACGCAGCGTAGCTTGGGGGGGCATTGGGACTTTACCGGCGGAAATATCGAGGAGTGTTGCAACCGGATCGGCCCCGGTAAACGTCTCCTTGAATGTCGAGACGAGTCTTGTGCTGTCCACCGAAGGAACGAGTTCCGCCATAGCAGCCTTAAACAATTCACCCTTAGGGCCTGGGTCCACAACCACAGCGCCGAGCCGGGTTAGATCCGAGATCGCATCATTGGCAATCCGAATCGCCTCTTCGTCCGCCTTGGTGAATGGTTGCATGAACTCGCGGATCACGCCGATTCGGAGGCCCTTAAGAGCCGGATTGATTGCGAAGCTTTCATACGACTGGCTCGGCATCCGCCCGACGCTGGCCGCCGTACCCGGATCTTTCGGATCATATCCGCCTATCACGCCTAAGACGGTAGCTGCATCCTTCACCGTGCGGCAAAGCACTCCAGGGCGATCGGAGCTTGACAGAAGCGCGATTGGAATCATTCCTTTCCGGCTGACGAGATTGCGCGTTGCGACAATCCCCACCAAGCTGTCGTTGGAAGC
>Ga0207110_10077_pt2 | contig 22737 bp, 16 predicted proteins | sample Alteio_BWMinHeat_74_FD_153582 | JGI IMG/M metagenome (GOLD analysis project Ga0207110, IMG submission 153582) | Enriched cells from forest soil in Barre Woods Harvard Forest LTER site, Petersham, Massachusetts, United States -... | ecosystem: Environmental > Terrestrial > Soil > Temperate forest >...
ATCCATCTGGGAGCCGCAGGTTCAATGCACCTGAATCTGCGATACCGGCATAATTCAAATCGGTGAGAACCGATCCGTCTATATTGAAGAAGTAGAAAGTTAAATCATGCTTGTTAATGGTAAGGAATACGAAATCTTGATTCGCCGGCAGGGCGAAGAGGGCTATTCTGCATTTTGTCCGCAGTTGGAGCTTATCGTGCGCGGCACCGCGCATGTGCAGGTAGAGGAAAAGATGAAGCAGTTGATAGAGCAGCATGTAAAGGGATTAGACAGCAATCCCGAAAGCAAGAATGAACCTCTGCAGGGATAACTCGATATGAAGCGGCTCATCCGAAATTCGGAGCCAAAAAAATCTCCGGACTCTTTGCTTTTTTCTGAGTCTCAACCCTCTGTTTATGCTACGGTCGCCCTGTCGCTCCCATTCAAATTCCACTCCGGCGGTACCGATGGCCTGACTTATTCCGTGCCGGATGAACTTACAGATCGCGCCAAAGTTGGCTCGCGCGTTCTCGTCCCAATCGGCAAGCGCGAAAAAACTGGGGTGATCGTAAGCTTGACAAAGGAAGCTCCTGCGATAAAAACAAAAATTCGTCCGATCTCCGATGTATTCGATCCTGCGCCAGTATTTGACGAAGATTTTCTGAAATGGACGAAATGGCTTGCAATGTATTATCTCACTTCGTGGGGCGATGTGCTGGCTGCAGCTTTGCCTGAAGGGCTGAAACCGGAATCGAAGGCAAGAGTGATTGCTATTGTATCGGGCAGGAACGGAAAGGACGCAAGTGACTTAGCGGTGCGACGTAAAGCTTTGCTCGATGAGATCGATAAGCATACCGATGGCATTTCGATTGATCGCCTTGCAAAAATCACTAATACAAAAAATCTTTATGACACACTTCATGCACTGGAAGAATTGGGATTTGTGAAAATCGAACGGCCTCTCTCCCGCAGCGCGACTACTAAAAAAGAAACCATAGTTCAGCTTGCGGAAAATCTTTCGGCTGGCTCTGAAGAATTCTCTAATGTCTTGAACACTCTCGAAAAACAGGCGCCGCGCCAGGCGAATATCCTGCTCGCAATTGTTCAGCAGGAGCAGATGGAGCCGGATAATCCACTAACTGTACCTTTGTTATTGAAAAAGGCCGGAGCATCCCAAGCCACTTTTAAAGCAGTTCGTGAAAAAGGATATGTTGTAACTTCTTCTCGCGAAAAGACCATGTCGGAAATCCACTCATTGCCTCAGACAGGGGATGACGATATTTCCAATATCAAGCTAACATTAGAGCAGCATATCGCCGTCAGCAAAATTTCCGGCGCGCTCGACACTGGCAAAGCAAAATCATTCTTACTTCACGGGGTTACAGGCTCCGGTAAAACGGAAGTATATATCTCGCTCGTAAAAAAAGTTCTGGCTGAAGGCAGTGGCGCGCTCATACTCGTTCCGGAAATTGCTCTGACGCCGCAGCTTATAGACCGTTTCAAGCGCCGTTTGAGCCTTGCGAAAGATACCGATATTGCCGTACTCCACTCTCGAATGTCTATCGGCGAGCGTTACTCTGCATGGCGTTCACTCTCTCTTGGGCGGACGAAGCTTGCTATCGGCGCTCGCAGCGCTGTCTTCGCGCCAGTGCGCGATCTCAAGCTTATCATCGTAGATGAAGAGCACGAAGCGACATACAAGCAATTCGATAAATCGCCACGCTATCATGCGCGAGATGCGGCTGTCGCCCGCGCAGCTATGCTGAATACTGTCGCAGTCCTCGGCAGCGCAACGCCGAGCATCGAATCTTATTACAATGCCCGCGAAGGAAAGTACGAACTCATCCGAATGACCGAACGCGCCAAACGCGCGTCACTGCCTGAAATAAAAATCGTCGATCTTCGCACCGCCGAAAACCGTCGCGATTTCGCTAAAGCTCGTATTGCCCTCACGCCCGAACTGCGCGATGCAATTCAAAAGCGTCTCGACAAAAAAGAAGGCATAGTACTTTTTCAAAACCGCCGAGGATATTCGACATATCTTGAATGCATCACATGCGGCAACGCCGAGATGTGCCCCAACTGCTCCGTCACTATGACCTATCATCGCCTTCGCGATCAACTCCGCTGCCATTACTGCGGGTACGTCACACCGATTCGAAAGACTTGCTCCACTTGCGGAAGCGATAAATTGCGATTTGGCGGCACAGGCACTCAGCGTGTCGAAGAAGATATTGCAAAAGCATTTCCCGAAGCGAAGATCGTACGAATGGACTTGGATACGACGGCGCGAAAAGGCTCGTATAAAAAAATTCTCTCTGAATTCGCAAGCGGGGAAGCCGATATTTTGCTCGGCACTCAGATGGTCGCGAAAGGTCTCGATTTCCCGCGCGTAACTCTTGTCGGAGTTATCAGCGCGGATACCAGCCTCAACATTCCAGATTTTCGTTCCAGCGAGCGGACTTTCCAGCTTCTCACTCAAGTCTCAGGTCGCGCCGGACGCAGCCTCGAACTTGCCGGTGAAGTTCTGATCCAAACTTTGCAGCCATCGAACGCCGCGATAGAAATGGCTGTCGCTCACGATTACGAAGCATTCTTCAATGCTGAAATGAAAGACCGCGAAGCGCTGCTTTATCCGCCATTCAGCCGCCTAATCCTGATAGAATTTCGCGGGCTTCACGAAGCCGCCACGAAAGACCGCGCGGAAAAATTCGCTACTCTCTTTCCGGCGCAGGCATCGTTTTACCAGCGATTAGGTCCCGCGCCGCCGGCAATTGCGAAGTTGCGCGGAGAATTCCGCTGGCACATTCTTATCAAAGATTTCAAGAAGCAAGACCCAAATGGCGAGAAGATCCGACGCCAGATCACCGGAGCATTAGACGAATACCAAAAGCGGTTTGCCTCCCCGCATGTGAAGGTCATCGTGGATGTGGATGTGCAGGGGGTGGGATAGCATGAAAGACTATGGTCCTACATTCTCCGGCACAGGCTGATGCTGTTGGCCGCGTGGTCCCATCGACAAATCCTGACTTACAATATAAACGACCATAGCTGTTATCATGAGGACGAGGAACACCCAGAAACGCCAATCGTGGTGGGCGCGTGTCCAGTAGGGACGGTGGGTTTCTATCGTGCTGTCGGTGGCCGGCCTTCCCTGCTCATTGTGTTCGCTTTTCATATTCTTTTTTGTTGACGTGAATGTTGCCTGAGTTGTGGTGAAGAGCAAAGGGTGTGCCGTAAAAACCAGAATATGACAATATTCTAATAACCGACTCGGCTTTGTAATATTCTATTGGCTCTATCGTCTTTGTTTGAAATTACCGGGCTATATCTTTAATATACTCTCCAGAATCAGTCACTGTGCTGCGAACTCTCGTTATGACTGCGTTATTGCTATTCGCCAGCATTAGCGCCGGGTATGCGCGTCCGATAATTCCGTCGGATTCCACGCTCGCAACCCTTTCAGGCTTTGTTCACGATTCGACTTCCGGCGAGTCGCTTATAGGCGCAACGGTGCGCGTCCGCTCGCTCAAAATAGGGGCGATAACGAACAAGAGCGGGTTCTTTACCCTGCATGTTCCGTCGGGAGTGAAAGTTCTCGTTGAAGTTATTTCGCTCGGTTACCGGACGGATTCTGAACTTGTAAAGCTGGCTCCCGATGAACATGCGAGGCGGTCGTTCATGCTACTTCCACAGAGCATTCATGGTGAGGATATAACTATAGAGAGCGATTTAGAGAAGGAGCGGCAGGAGCCGCAGGTTTCGCGTGTCTCGGTAAATCCGAGGCAAGTTCAGCAGCTCCCGAACGCTGGGCAGGCCGATCTTTTTCGCATACTTCAACTATTGCCGGGCGTTCAGACGACGAGCGAAATTTCGAGCGGACTTTATATTCGCGGCGGCTCGCCCGATCAAAATCTGATACTGCTCGATGGCACTGTGCTTTACAATCCATCTCACTTTTTTGGATTTTTCTCGACATTCAATCCAGATGCTATAAAGGATGTGGAACTTATCAAGGGCGGTTTTCCTGCTGAGTATGGCGGGCGTTTATCCGCCGTGCTGAATGTGACGGACATTGACGGCGACCGAAATCAGACTAAAGGTAAAGTGTCAGTCGGACTTATTTCAAGCAGTGCAACACTTGAAACGCCTGTCGGCACTGGCGCAGTCGTTCTCTCAGGACGGAGAACATACCTCGATGCTGTGATGAACCTTGCGGGCCTGTCGGCAAGCCTCGGCCTGCCGGGATATTATTTCTACGACCTGAACGCGAAGATCACTCAAAATCCTTCTCCCAATGACAAGGTAACATTAAGCGGCTATCTTGGCTCGGACAATTTGAATTATGCCACGGCTACAGCGGCCAACAGTTTTTCTGTCAACTGGGGCAATAAATCAGGCTCAGGCGAATGGACTCACGTGTTCGGCAGCGAGTTATTTACAAAGCTCGATCTCGGCGCGAGCAGCTTCACCTCGAACTTCACCATCGGAAACAGCGCGCAGCCATTTACATGGATAAACGGCATTACGGATTACACCGGGCGTTTCAGCGTAGAGTATTTTCCTGAGCAAGAGCACACAGTGAAAGCGGGCTTGCAAGCTTCCGAATATCATACTACCTTAAAAATTCAATCGGGCAATAATCCGCCGAATGCGAATATAGATGTTGCGCCGTTCTATGGCGCGGCTTACGTGCAGGACGAATGGAAGCCGGATATTCCCGGTGCAGCGCCAAACCCTTTTGCGATAACAACCGGCCTTCGAGTTGACGGAATAAGTTCCAATTCGCAGATAGGCATCGATCCACGCATAAGCGCGCGATATATTTTAGATCCCGCGATTACTCTGAAAGCAAGCTGGGGAATATATCATCAATATCTTAAGCTTGCATCGAATCCGCTTATTCCTGTTTTTGATGTCTGGACTCCGACCGACTCCATACAGCCGCCCGAAAAAGCATATCAATATGTGCTCGGTGTTTCGACGATTCCTTTTGAAGGATATTCGCTCGATGTCGAAGGATATTACAAGGATATGAAGAATTTGGTAGAGATGAAGCCGAATGTCAGGTCAGGCGGTTCACTCGAAGACGTTCTCTTTGTTGGAAACGGAGAATCTTACGGCGTAGAATTTTTCCTCCAAAAGCAAGTTGGCCGGCTGACTGGATGGCTTGGATATACGCTGGCCTGGACTTGGCGGACATTTCCCGACATAAATAACGGCAATCCCTTTCCGCCTACTTATGACCGCCGTAACGATTTCGATCTCGTTGCTACTTACGTCCTGAACGACCGCTGGACACTCGGCATGACTTTCACTTATGGAACCGGACAAGCATATACGCAGATAACTGCACTTGCTCCGAATGTGGAAGACCCTGCACGAACAGTTCCCATCGAGGGTGCCAAGAACGATCTACGGCTACCTCCTTATGACAGGCTCGATCTTTCCGCAACGTATAGCTTCGGCTTCTTTTCCGATAAGCGGAATGCTGAGTTTAACATAAATATTTTTAACGCTTACAATTACCGCAACGTATGGATATCGCAAGTGGATGACACGACAAATCCTTACACGACAACTTACGTCCGGCTGTTGCCGATACTTCCGACATTTGGATTAGCTGTGAGTTTTTAGAAAAATGCGATACACGAAATATTTTATACTCATTGCACTCGCCGCATTCTTCGAATTGGGATGCGACCAGACGATCCAGAGCGATTATCAGGAGCAGATAGTTGTCGGGGCATTCCTCTATGCTGGCGCGCCGATTGATTCAATTGTGCTTCATCGGACTACGCCGTTGAGCTACTACTATGACGATACAGATTATGCTGTCAAGGGCGCACAAGTTACGGTGACGGTTGATGGTGTTGTTCACACTCTAAAGCCGCTTCCAGAGAAAGGGAGGTATTATCTTCCCGCGAGCGAGCTTATCGTGCAAGGGGGAAAAACATACAATCTTTCTGTTGTCGCTCCAAATTTGCAAAATGGCGGAGTGCATAATATCTCTGCTACAACGACAGTGCCGATGCCCATTCATCTTTCCGGCATTATAGACTCGATTCATGGGCAGACTTTTACTCTCGACACGAACGATCTCTCTCACTTCGCATTCCTTGTTACTGCAACCACGACGGACGCCAGCGACAGCCGTTTTATTCTATCGGTGACAGCACTTGATACATCTAATGGACGAGTCCGAAAAGGCAATTTGAATGAAGACTCATCTCTTTTTACGAGATACTCCCAGATGCAGACCGGTCCCGCAATTGCTCTCACGCCGAATCTTATCAGATGGTACGGCCCGAACCTCATGACATTTTATGCTATAGATACAAACTGGTGGGATTATCAACGGCAGGTGGCTGGCGGTGGAAGCTCAGACTATCAGCCATCGCTTAATCACATTGTTGGCGCAATGGGAGTTTTCGCAAGCGGGGCGAGGGATACGGTTTCGGTTTTTATCAAGCCGAAGCAGTGAGCTAACGACAATTCCATTCGTAGGCGCCAACAGCGTTGGCCCGTTTTATCTCTAACGAAATCTTTCGTTCATCCGAAATAGGGCCAACGCCGTTGGCGCCTACGACATATTATTTCGGAACTAACACTCTGCAATTTACTTTGTTCGCTCTGCTCAATATATTCCCCATCCTGATTTGACAGACAAACACATTATTGCTTTTGGTGGAGATGGCTTTTTAGCCGATCCGCAAAATAAATTATCAGCGAAATTCGTACTCGGCCTTACAGGCAAAGAGCGACCAAAAGTTTGCTTTCTGCCTACGGCAACTGGCGATGCTTTAACTTATACCGAGGCGTTCCACGCACGGTACTCCGACGATATTTGCGAAAGCTCACATCTCCATCTTTTTAATCGCGAGATTAAAGACCTTCAAGGTTTTCTTCTCTCCAAAGACCTGATCTACGTCGGCGGCGGCAATACTGCGAACATGCTGGCGGTTTGGCGCGTGCATGGCGTTGACAAAATTCTGCGGGAGGCTTATGAGCAGGGAATTGTACTCTGTGGCACAAGTGCAGGCTCGATATGCTGGTTCGAGTGCGGCGTGACGGATTCGTTCGGACTCGATCTCGCGCCGCTAAACGACGGGCTCGGACTTATCTCTGGCAGCAACTGTCCGCACTACGACAGCGAAGCTTTGCGACAGCCTCAATACCACAAGTTTGTAATGGAAGGACTCGCCGGCGGCTATGCTGCTGACGATGGCGCCGCACTGCATTTTGCAAATGGCGAATTCCGCGAGGCTGTAAGTTCGAAGCCGAATTCGCGAGCATTTCGTGTCGAGCGAAAAGATAATGCCATTATCGAAACGCCGTTAGCAGTTCGTTTTCTCGGCAGATAATTAGAGCTTCCTTTGGTAAAGGATGCGATCCGAATGACAGCGCCGTTAGGCGCGGCCCGTTTGTAGAAAAGAATCGTTCTATTAAATGATCAAACTCCGAAGGAGCGGCCATTTGGTCGCTCCTTCGGAGCTTAGTTTGTTATCAATAATCCATTTACTACAAACTGGCCGCAGCTACGCTGCTGTCAATTCCCGCGAAATTGTTTGCATTAACCCGTCGCTTCTCCACCTTTCACTTCGAAGTTTCCTCAATTAGCTCGCGGATCTTATCGAGATAGTGCGCATCGTGAGCGACAAGAATCTGAATGATCTTTAGGACGGAAAGCTCGCCGAGCGCCAAATGCTCACCGGTTCGTTCGAATGACTCCGGCGCCATTGTATTCAATCGCATCGCATAGTTCCACCGGATGCGCATGAGTTGGGCTAAAATATCATCGAGCGGCAGGGATTGCCATCTATTGCGCCGCACTATTTCCTTTTGATCCAGAGTCACGAAATTCGGACTGTCTTGCGCGGATGAGCGATCATCCACGGCGATAGCAGCTTCTATCCTTGGCCACCAAATTTCGCGGTCGGCATCGATAATGTGACCCAAGATTTCTTTAATGGACCACGAGGCGTCGTCAGCACGGTGCAGCACATCCGCCGTGATGAGCGAAGGTCGTAGCCTGTCGAGTTGAATAATAAGCACGGCATATTCGCGCCTTAACTCGTCGAGGTCACTTGTCGAGATGGGCGGAATAGACTCTCCGATCTCGGCGATAAATCCCGCACGAATCGAGCTTGCGGATTCTAAATTAGGATAGGAACGATCGTTCCTATTTGAAACAATAAATGACTCACTCATAAGAATAGAGCTACCCACAATTTTGAAGGGTTAACATGGATGTTCGCCCAAGATGACCGCTCATCTAAATAAACCAAAAGATGCGGCTTTAAGCCGCCGTGTGTTAAGCCGGAATTGCAACCAAAAATACCCAAGAAGGCAGCTACTCGATACTTTATAAGAATACTCTTATTTTCACTTTGTTAGCCTACCATTACCGGCCAGTTATATGTAGCACAAAAATACAGAAAGAATTACCGGAAGTCAAGCACCGCGTCTATTAATAATACGCCGATGCCGTTTAAGGCGAAATTTAGGAGATTATTTTTTAGCGCAATGTAATGATGATCGAGTCTTGGGAGCCGAGCCAGTTATGTCCGGGCTTTTATCGGTGAAGTAAATACGATATTGACTGATTACGATACACTATAATCTCAAAGTTGTACAGCCTAATCATGCACTTTCAAAACTATATTTCAGACAAGCGCTGCCTCCAGATCCATAACTAATTGGAGCATAACCGGTCGAAGCTGTAATTGCAATTTCGTCAGATGCATTGCTTTATCGACGGCGGAAATTGCTTCGATAATTCGCTTCGGTTCGCCAAGGCGGGTGACGAATTTCATCAGATCTTCCTTTTGATCGAAGTTGACGATCTCGCTCTCGGCCTTTGTAGATAATGCGAGGGCATCGCGAAGCCAAAGTGTTAGAAGAGTAAGGCGGCGCTCGACGGCTTGGCGTTTATCCAAGAATTTTCCACCTGCGGCGCGGGGGAGAAATTTATCTATCTCAAGAGCTGCGTTGCGCCTGCTTCTTGAAAGTCCCATTCGTAGAAAACTTACGATCTGATTTCGCATTTCCTGAACGTCCTCGCCTATAGCCTCTCGCGCGCGGGAATAACTTCCGCCCGAAAGCCGTGCGAGGAATTCGGCTTGCGCGGGAGGCAATTCATCTCGCTTGATGAGAGCTTCAGAAATTTCTTTTGCCGAAAGGAGATCGAAGCGAACGAGCTGACATCTTGAAAGAACTGTCGGAAGCAAACGACTTGCATTCGAGCTTGTGAGAATAATGAGAGTATTCGAGTGCGGCTCTTCGAGAGTTTTCAGGAAAGCGTTTTGTGCTTGCGGATTCATCATGTCCGCTTCGCTTACGATAACGACACGCTTCTTACCACCTGAGAGACTCCGCGAAAGCGCAAGACGAAGCTCGCGTATCTGCCCGATCTGAATTGAGGTGGCGCGCGGAATATCGAGATTGTAATACGGGTCGGCGGCCTTTGCGGCAAGCTGCTCGCGGATGGCCTCGATGTCTTCGTCCTTTTGTGCCGCTCCTTCTGCACTAATATCTTTTGTAAGAGCATGAACGAACGTTACGGCGGGCGAAGCGAGAGCAGAGATCGAAATGCAATTCGAGCATTCATCGCAAGCTTCAGCGCCATCCATGGATGATCGCTCATCCATTTGGGGATTGAGGCAATTGAGAGCCTTCGCAAGCTCGAAAGCGGCGGCGTCTTTTCCTGTTCCTTCGGGACCGGCGAAGAGATAGGCTCCCGGCAGCTTGCCGGAATGAATTGCGCTCTGGAGAATATGCTTCGTCCGCGATTGTCCGATTACGTTAATCCACATGATGGGTTAGTAACGGGAAGAGGATAATAAAAAAGTCCGTCCATTCTAAATCATTCTTCCGTTAGTGTCGTCCAAGATTAGCGTAACTTTGCATAAATGAAACGGCTGCTATTCTTCCTTTTTCTGGCGGCGGCGCTTGCTTTGGCTGCGGGATATTATGTTTTCCTTCTGGCAAATCCGAAGCCGGGAGAGGAGGATGTGGTGATCGTCATTCCACCACGGACGACGGTTTCGTCGCTTTCGGACAGCTTGGAGGCGCATGGATTGATCCGCTCCGAGTGGACATTTCAGATCGCTGCCCGGACTTTGGGTGCTGCGAAGAAGCTTCATGCGGGGCTTTACCGGATAGCACCGGGCTTATCGAACATCGAGATAATCCGGCGGATAACCGGGAGCGAATACGCGCTGATCCTTCGGGCTACTTTCCCGGAGGGTATCACTATCTATCATGCGGCTTCGATCGCTAAGAGCCAGCTTGGCCTTGATTCGGTGATCTTCATGCGGTTTGCTAAAGACACTGGATTTCTGCACTCGCTGGGAACTCCGAATGAAGCATTGACCGCAGAGGGATATTTATTTCCCGACACTTACGAATTTATCCTGAGCGCCGACCCGAAAGGATTGATTACTCGAATGATAAAACGTTGGAAGAAGATCGCGGACGATTCGCTTTATGAGAAATCGAATGAAGAGGAATTATCATTGCAGGAAGTGATGACTCTTGCCTCGATAGTCGAGGCTGAAGCGAGGCTTCCGCAGGAGCGTGATACGATAGCGGGAGTTTATCTGAACCGCATTCGTATTGGAATGAAGCTGGATGCCGACCCGACGGTGCAATATGGATTGCATCTCACGCGGCCAATTGGGCATGACGATCTGGATATTTCTACGCCATATAATACTTACCGAAATATCGGGCTTCCTCCGGGGCCGATATGCAATCCGGGAGCTGCGAGCGTTCGGGCGGTGCTGCATCCTGCCAAGAGCAAGTATCTTTATTTCGTTGCAAGACGGGATGGCTCCGGCGGGCATTATTTTAGCCGAACGTTGGCGGAGCAGGATAGGATGATAAACCGGGCTCGGGCGAATGTGGCGAGGGTAGAGGGTAGGGGGTAAAGGGCAAAGTGAAATGGTACAAGGCAACGAAATTTGGAACGGGTGAAGTGACGCTTCCTGTTAGCGGCTTACTCAGCACTTAGGACTCAGCACTAAGCACTGAGAAGACGGCGTGTAGCGCAGCCTGGTAGCGCACTACTTTGGGGTAGTAGGGGTCGTGGGTTCAAATCCCGCCACGCCGACAAATTAATTAAGGGTGAAGAGTTAAGTATTAAGAGTTGTAATTCTTACTGCCCGCTCAACTTTATAATGGATTGAATTGTGGTTTCGTTGCCAGCAATAATTTGGCAGAAATAGGCTCCGTCCGGCAGGTCTCGCGCATCGAACAATTCTGAATGAATTCCCGGCGCATCGAAACCATTATAAACCATTCGCACCCTCCGGCCCAGGGCATCGTAGAGCGCAATGGAAACGAATTCCGATCGCGGGATTGAATATTCTATTGTCGTTGTGGAGCTAAAGGGGTTCGGTGTGTTTTGTATGGCCAGTGAAGTATTTGGGATGAAAGAATGCAACACCGCTAAGTCACTCAAAGGCCGTCGCCACACGCTATTGGCGTTCGTCCCGGCCAGCATGTAATTGTTCGAGATCGTGAGCGAGGCAACTTGTACGCGATTTCCAAAGCCGCTGCCGAAGCGGGTCCAGTTTTTTCCGAGATCGTTCGAAAGCCACACGACCGAATCGGCAATGGCCAAAAGGCTGGAACCCGAGCCAAAGATCGGCCACGCATTGGCCGGCAGGCCATTCGTCGAGACCAGTTCCCAATGATTGCCCCTGTCGGTAGAAGAAAAAAGAGCTGAACCGGCGAGGAAAATCCTGCCACCTGCACGGGTCATGGAATTGATAAACCCAAGCACTCCTCCCATGGGAAGGGTATCCGCAAACCAGGAAGCGCCCCGGTCGGTCGAACGAAAGACAAGGCTGTCATACGTCGTGACGGCAAACATCGTGTCACCGTATATGGCAATGGGAGAAAAAGATTGCCCCGCCGGAATGCCATTCATGGCAAGCTGCCACGTTTGTCCGCCGTCGGTCGAGCGGTAAAGGCTGTCGGAGTAGCTTGGAAATCCCCCGTTGAAGATCGTAATTTGCGAAGAAGTAAGGGCCAACGGACCCGAAAGTGCGATCGCAATTATATTGCCATTGTGTTGAGGCGAGGTGACAGGAGCCCACGATTGCCCGGCATCAATGGAGCGATAGATCTGATCACCGTTGGCCGCGAAGACGGTTGTGCCGTCGGAAGCCAGGACCGAGATGCTTCCAAGCACTCCCGCGCTTGGACCGTTTTGTGAAATCAAAACCCGCTGCCAGCTTTGGCCTTCATTGCTCGAACGAAAAAGCCCGTTGCTGCTTGCTGCTAATATGCCATTTCCGATCGCGGCCATCGCGGATATGCCGGTACCATAAACGCCATTGTTCGATTCCGACCAGTTCGCGCCATTGTTTGTCGAGCGAATAATTCCGGCGGAGGTGGACCCGCCGATTGTGGCGCCGTTGCCGACTGCAAACGTTTGTACAAATGGCGTCGAATCGACTTTTGTCCAGCTTCCGCCCGATTGACGGTATATGCCGCCATGCAGACTGCCAGCAATAAGGTCCATTGCTTCCCAGAAACAGCTTGTAGCCCCAGAGTCCAACGGCGTCCCCGTGTGCTGGAGCTGCCAATGCTGCCCGCCATCCGTCGAAAGGAATAACCCACGACTGGCGGATGCAGCAACAGTCTGACCCGCAACGGCAAACATTCCAATTCCGATCAGAGAAGTACGTGGCAATCCGTTTCCGGACCATATCCAGGAGGAACCCTGATTAGTGGAACGATAGACCGTACTGTCGCTGGTAGCTAACAGAGTTCCGGATACATCCGTGAGAACGGTACTTCCGAGCAAGGAGAAATTAAAGGCTTGCGCGATGCCCGATACGGAATCCCAGTGCATGCCGCGGTCGGTGGAACGATAGATTCGCGCCGGCGCCTCGCTGCTCATGGTGATGGAGCTGGCGAACAGATCGCTGCCGCTCGCGATAATACTCAGGAATGACTCATTCCCCAGAAGCCCTGTAGAAGCAGAAGACCAGGAAAGCCCGGCATCCGTCGAAAGCCAAAGCCTGTCGCTGCCGGCGAAGACCGAATCACCCATAGCAAGGAGGGGATAAGCATACTGTGGGGCGGTCTCTAGGAGCGCCCAGGTTGCGCCATTGTCGGTCGAACGGTAGATGCCATCGCTGGGAGCACTTGCCACGATCGCCGAGTGCGTAGCGGCAATTGCCTCGATATCGCCGCCTTCAGGTCCGGGCGTCTGCTGCCATTGAGCGGATGTGAATGAAGGAGTGAGGAGAAAAATTAAGAGAAAGATTGGAAAAAGGCTTGGTTTCATGACTCATTCTCAAAAATAGTACCGGTTATTGTTTGCTCTCTATGCAAATATAATAAAAAATGGGACTGTTAGTGAAGAATTGAAAAGTGGATAATGAAAAATTTCATAACTATCCACTATTAACTTTTAAAAGAGTACTTTCCGGTTCCGATATAAATTCATCAGAATCCCGGCCATCAGCAGATTTGTGAGTAGCGCAGAGCCGCCATAGCTCATAAAAGGAAGTGGAATTCCGATCACTGGCATAAGGCCGAGCGCCATGCCGATGTTGACTGTCACATGCAAAAACCATATTCCGGCGATGCCAATTGCAACGACACTTGAAAAAATGCTGCGAACGCTTGAGGCGATCGCGACTCCTCGAAAAATTACGAACAGATAAAGCAGAAGAATTACTACAGCACCTACAAAACCAAATTCCTCTGCTGGAACGCTGATGATAAAATCAGTCCATTGTTTTGGGACATAGCGTAATTGGGTTTGTGTACCTTTCAGGTAGCCTTTGCCAGTCAGTCCGCCGGAGCCTATGGCCATTCGGGTTTGGATTACATTGTATCCCGCGCCAAGAGGATCGAGTTCAGGATCGAGCAGGACTTGCACCCGATTGCGCTGATATTGATGTAAGTGCTCGTAAATAAAATTTGTCGAAAAAGCAATAGCAATTACAACCCCAAAAGTTAGAACAGTAATTACAAGATTTCGCCGAAAAATAAAAAATAATATCGCACCGCCGGCGAGAACTGCAATAATCGTCGGAGTATGGCCGAAAAGAGAAAGCACTGCAACAAGAGCAGGAATAACTACGGCGGCGAGCAAAAATAAATCTACTCCGGACCATAATAAAATCACGACAAGAAGGCCGACGAAAATAACTGCCGTGCCGGGGTCGGGTTCTTTCAATATCAGCGCGATCGGTACTATGACTATCGCGCAGGCAATGAGAAGATTCGGTAGCTGGCTCAGGTCGCGTCCTTTATTCAGGAATGCGCCGATGGTAAATATCGTAGCAAGCTTTGCAATTTCCGATGGCTGGAATTGGAATGAGCCGATTGCGATCCAACTTCGATGCCCATAGACGAGCTTACCTTCGAATGCAACGAATACGAGCAGAGCGATGCTAAGTCCATACAGCGGATATGCAATGGCCTGGAACCATCTGATCGGCAATGTCGCCATCACGATCATTCCGCCGATACCGCCGGCAGCAAAAAGAAGCTGCGAGCCGAAGCGGTTGTTCATATTCGCGGCGTAAGTGGCGCTGTATATCGCGAGGAATCCTGCGCCGACGAGCAGAAGCACGGAAAAGAACGTCGTAATATCGAAGTTCTTCCGTTCGAACATCTCGTTGAACTCGATCTGTTTTCGTTCCAGCGCCATCTTCTTCTGCTATTGTATTATTCTCTGTCTTTCATGGCTGGATGGAACGGCTTGCGAGATCGCGGCGGACCAAGCACTTCTCGCGTGATTACATAATTGCGAATAGCTACTCTATCGAGCACAAAGTGCTTACGAAGGGCATCTACCTTTTCGTAATTCTGCATTCCAATTGATGAAACCTCAGCGATTTTCTCAATAGGCTGGCGCTCTTCCCGCTTTTTCTTTTTCGCTTTGCGGGCGTATTCGATAACAGGTTTGATCTGCTCCGGCACTTCCCGGTCGGCATCCTGAAAAAACTGATCGCCGGGTTCTGGCGTAGATATGAGGTCTGATGTACTTAATGGGCTGTTATCCTGTGCAGAAACAGCGCCAAGTGGAACAGCGCTTGTGGTTGCAATCGGCATCTGAGCGGCCAACGCTTCCTTGCGCTTTTGCTCCCGCAAGGCTTTTCGCCGCGCCTGGAGGATGCTCCAGCCGATTATGACGATCAAATAAATTACTGTTTTCATCGAAAAATGATTTCAGGTTCGGACTATGTTGCCTCGCTTCACCACCATCGCAACATCACTAACTGCGATATGGTACGGCAGATATTCCAAACGGGGAATATCATACAACACGAAGTCGGCCACTTTATTCCGCTCGATCGAGCCGTGAGTTGCTGCGCGGTCGAGCGCGGCTGCACCATTCAGCGTTGCGGCGGTAAGAGCTTCTTGTGGCGACATCTTCATTCCTATCACCGCAAGCGATAGCACAAACTGCATATTCTCGCTCATTGCTGTGCCGGGATTGCAATCTGTCGCGATAGCAACGGCGCATCCTGCCTCTATCATTTTTCGAGCTGGCGCATAAGACAAGCTCAGTGTTAGCGCAGTGATCGGCAGGAGCGTTGCAACTGTTCGCTCGCTTTCGGCAAGGGTGCGAATGCCTTCGTCGCTCACTTTCAGTAGATGATCGGCGCTATACGAGCCAAGCTGGACTGCCGTTCGGGCGCCATCTGTTTCGGCGAGTTCGTCGGCGTGGAGTTTTATTTTCATTCCAAGCTTCTTGGCTTTAGTGCAAATGCGAATGGTCTCTTCTTTTGTGAAATATCCTTCGTCCATGAAGACATCGCAAAATTCGGCTTCCTGGTGGAGAGCGGGTAGTTGCTGCTCAAGGACATCAAGGACATAAGCGACTTGAAGTTTGTCTTTGGGGATCGCGTGGGCACCGAGAAATGTTCTGACTATTTCCATTGGCGTTCCTTTGCCAATTTGTTTTGCGGCTTCGAGAAGTTTTCCTTCGCCTTCGATTGAAAGGCCGTAGCCGGATTTTATTTCCATCATCGTTGTACCGAGAGCGAGAGCGCGTTCGATGAATGGATTGGAATATCTCACAATTTCGTCAACCGAGGCATTTCGTACTTGCTCGACCGAGCTTTTTATTCCACCTCCCATTGCGGCGATCTCCTGATAGGAGCGGCCTTCGGCTCGCATTGTGAATTCCAAGCTTCGATCTCCGGCGTGGACGGCGTGGGTATGGGAATCTACAAAACCGGGAAGGGCGATAAGATCTTTACAATCTATTCGTTCCAACCCCCCCTCCTTAAGAAGGAGGGGGCCGGGGGGTGGTTGTGAGCCGACAAATTCGATCGTTCCATCGTCTCTGACGAGGATCGCGGCATTGTCGATCTCTTCAATATTACGCATTGAGCTGCCGCGCACTGCTGCGAAACCGAGCGGGGTATATAGCTTTCGGATATTATAGTACAATTTCATTCAGTGCAAAAATACGAGCTTTGTAGCCGTGACCTTTAGGTCACGGTGTAATTTTATCGAGTAGTTAGGATTATTCACCGTGACCTAAAGGTCACGGCTACACGGGTACGGGTAATAAAACTCGTATTTTTGTACAAATGTTAATACTTAACGGCAATTCTCTTACTATTGATGATGTCGCCCGCGTTGCGCGGCGCGAGGAAACGGACGTTCGAATTTCGGATGATGCGAAGATCAGGATCGCTCGCTCGCGCGAGTTAGTCGAGGGGTGGGTCGAGCGCGGGGAGACGATATATGGCGTAACGACAGGCTTTGGGGAATTTGCAAATGTCTCGATTCCCAAAAGCGATCTGCGCGCATTGCAGCAAAATTTGCTGCGCTCACATAGCGCGGGAGTTGGCGAGCCGCTATCGGATGAGGTTGTTCGCGCAATGCTTTTGCTTCGCGCAAATGCCCTTGCCAAAGGCTTTTCGGGTATTCGACTGGTTGCCATCGAGCAATTGCTGAAATTTTTGTCTGCTGATATTCTTCCGGTTATTCCATCTCGCGGGAGTGTGGGTTCTTCGGGGGATCTGGCGCCGCTGGCGCATTTGGCGCTGGCTCTCACCGGAGAGGGTTTTGTAACCATTCCTGAGAAGACCCATTCATCCCATGGGACTCATAAGTCCCACAGGACCCATTTGCCAGCCAAAGAAGCTCTACAAAATGCGAGCATTCAGCCACTTGTTTTAGAGGCTAAAGAAGGGCTTGCTCTTATCAATGGAACACAGATGATGTCGGCTATCGCTTGTCTTGCGGTGCACCGCGCCAAGCAGCTTGCCGATCTTGCAGATATTGCGGGGGCTATGTCCTTCGAAGCCTTGCAAGCAACGGATACTGCTTTCGATCCGCGCCTTCATGCAGCGAGGCCGCATAAAGGGCAGATGTTTGTCGCAAAGCGAATGCTGAAATTAGTTGAGGGAAGCGAGATTCGCGCATCCCACCTGACAAACGATCCGCGCATACAGGATGCCTATTCGCTCAGGTGTATTCCGCAAGTTCACGGTGCTGTGCGCGATACAATTGATTTTGTTGAAAAAACTCTTTCGATTGAAATTAATTCTGCCACCGATAATCCATTGATTTTCCCTGCTCAGGAATCCAACGAGGGTAAAGGGCAAAGGGTAGAGGGAAAAGAATCAGCCGAGCCAACCCTCTACCCTCTACCTTCTACCCTCTACCCTGCGCATATCGAAGGTGGAAACTTCCACGGCGAGCCAATAGCCTTCGCGCTCGATTATCTCGCTATTGCGATAAGCGAATTGGCGAATATCTCAGAGCGGCGCACCGAGCGGCTCGTCAACGGGTCTCTCTCGAATGGCCTTCCGCGATTCCTCACAAACGCCGGTGGATTAAACTCCGGACTTATGCTTGCGCAATACACGGCAGCGGCACTCGTCAGCGAGAATAAAATTCTTGCTCATCCTGCAAGCGTGGACTCGATTCCGACAAGCGCCAACATGGAAGACCACAATTCGATGGGTTCCATATCCGCGCTAAAGCTGCAAAATGTGGTGAAGAATGTCGAGACCGTCCTTGCTATCGAGCTTATGTGCGCCGCGCAGGGAATTGATTTCCTTGCGCCGCTCAAACCTGGACGCGGCAGCGGAAAAGCGCACGAGCTTATACGAGAGAGAGTGCCGTTCCTCGAACAGGATAGGAATATATCGGTTGATATTGCGGAAGTAGTAGCTTTGATCGAGGGCGATAGTTTTATCACCCTTTGTAGCCGTGACCTTTAGAGCCTGCCCTGAGCTTGTCGAAGGGTCACGGTGTATTTTTTTAGAATGTTTGCAGATCAGACCGTGACCTGAAGGTCACGGCTACAGAATCGGTTCTACTGGATTTTCTGTGGAATCTAAAACAATTGATCAATTGTCAATGAACAAATTCCTTACGGATGATCTTACCACGCCTTTTGAGCTATAGACTGTGTGCTGTGAGCTTCACCTATTTGTTTGGGAGCTGTATTAGCACAGATAGATCGGCCCTTCTGACTATTTTTGAGACTTTAGAGGTAACTCAATATCTCACTGTACCCTGTAATAGAGCATCAGGTGGCCTGAGACGCAATCACTGAAGCATTAGGGGCGGTATCTTTCCGTGGGCAATTGTGGAAGGGGGTGAATAATATCTTTCGATATGACAGAGGAATTAGATCCTCCGAATAAGATTAAGTAGTAGAGACCCCCTTTATATACAACAATATTTTCCCAACATAGGTGCCCATTATGGCAGACATAGAGTCACTTTTTTCTGGAAAACTCGATCTTTACCACAAACTTCCTCAAAGAACCACAAAATGCATTAGGTCAAAAATCAGTACCTACTGCATCTTTTTCAGGCGGAAGTGTTATCTTTGTCCGATGCGAGTTCGGATTTATACATATTGGCTGGGTTTTATTGTCGCGGCATTATTTGCGGTGATATTTAACTCGTGCAAATCACCGAATGCGCCCTCAACTCCTTCACCTACTTCCGTTCTGAGCTTAACCCTTCCCGATTCAGCTCGCGTGTTCGATACGGTAACTTTTCGAGCGCATTACAGCGATTCCATTCATACGGGTTGGAAGTTCGAGTGGCAATTCGGGGATTCCTCCAAAGCATCTACAAAGGATACCACCATTTCCCATGTTTACGATTCGGCAGGGACTTATACCGTTCTGGTAAGCTTAGTAGATTCGAATGGAATGGTAATTGCTAAAGATTCAGCGACTATTCAAGTTGTGGCGCGGCATTTTAATTTGGCGTTATTGCAGTCAATGAAATATGTGGACTATTACAACTATGGGACAACATTCGGGACAACGGAGCCGAATGGTTCAACCGGCGGTTCCTGGTCAGTGGGTTCTGGAAAGCTCTTGACTTGGAAAGGGATGAACTTCTCTTACGATACAAGTTATCACTATTATGGTCAATTCACTGCTGGGAGATATACTTATAGGGTGGACAGTGGGAATTGGGGTTCATCGATATCCGGTTCTATCGATTCTCTTCGAACACATATTATTCTATTCGAAGAAATGTCCAGTACGATCAGTAGATCCTTCCTAAGCAACGGTGAAGATTTGTCCCAAAGCTCTGGCGATTCAAATTTTAGTGTCTCTGATGTTCCTTTTATCTACGAGTCTGATTCGGACGTTGTATTCAAATCTACAGGGAGACTTATTAATGCATCCGACGGAACTTCATCATCATCACAACTGAACGGTAATTTTTCTGCCCAATCGTCAACTGAAGTCTGGTCCGATCCAAATTCCCGCATCGTGGTTCGCTTCCACAAATAACCCCACCTCCTCCCACGCGCCCGAATCACGGAATACGAAACCCGTGACCTAAAATCCCCGCCCTCGCGTTTCTATCTGTCGCCTTATGATTCGCAGGCTTTACAAGGAATACCGTTTGCAGATCGTATTTGCCTTTCTTCTCGTGATCTTCGAGAATTTGGCTTATGTGGCGGAGCCTTATGTTTTCGGTAAAGCAATAGACGGCCTGCGCGAAGCCCATCAGGTCGAGGAGGAGGTTGATTCGAGCATCTCGACCACGCAGATGCACCAAATGGCCGATTCCATCCGCGCGCATATCCTCGATTCAATAAAAATTGTCGATTCTCTCAAGCAAATTGATTCCCTCACCTCAACGATAAATGAGGGTTCGCAAGATGATGAAAATGGAAATATTTCCTATTCCTCCACTCCTTCATCCTTCATCCCTCATCCCTCATCCTTTTTTCACACCGCGCTGTACATAGTCGGCGGAAAGCACAAAACCACCGAGCCAGATTCACAAAATTTCCAGGTTCCGCCGCCCGGTACTCCGGAGCGCGAGCGATATGATAGCGTGCGGCACAAGCTTGCGCGCCACGATTCGATTCGGAGCAAACTGCGGCATATCAAACAGCCCAAGATGACTCGTGAGGCCGCACGCGACAGCATCCGCAAAGCGCACGCTGCGCGCATAACGCCAAGTCCGGGCAAACCTGCCGGAGCATCGCCGCAGAAGGTGAAGCAGCCGCTTTCGTTTTATGTTACTCGCGAGATCACCCCATTCCTTCCGCCTCTGATTCCGTGGGTGCTTTTGTTTTTAGTGAACTCCGGTCTTGGCGCATTCCGCCGAATTTACGACACTCGCACGTACACAAAAATGTTTGCTAATCTCGCAAGCGATGTTGTCGCGAGGCAGCTTGCTCAAGGCGAAGAATTATCGAAAGTTGCCGCACGAAGCTCGATGGCATGGCACAATATCGAGTTCTTCCAATATAATGTTCCGGAGTTTTTGGAGCAGCTTGTCGCCGTCGGCGGCGCAGTGATAGCTTTAGCGCTTTTCGATTGGCGTCTTACGATGGTAGGGTCTATCCTCATAGTCCTCGTAGCCATCGGCAGCAGATATTACATGCGGGCGCTGCAACTCATTCAATCGAAATTACATGACCGCTACGAGGACGAATTCAATATATTCAGCACCCGCGAGCCGGCAAAAATTCGTTCCTATTACTCCGGCATAGCCGATCTGGAGATCAAATATTCTGTTCGCTCGACAACGAGCTACGGCGTTATCCGCGTATTTCTTCTTATCATGTTTCTTTCGACGCTCTACATCTCGATAGATTTAGACCGCTTCACCATCGGCGCTTTATATTCGATCGTCGCGTATGTCTGGAGCTTCGTCACAGCAACGGAATATATCCCATATCTCTCCGAGAAATGGGTCGAGCTTAAGGATGCATCGCGTAGGATAACAGAGGTGCTGCCGGTGGAGGACTGACCCGGAACCTGGATTACGCTGATTGGATGGATTTACCGGATTATTGTCTGAACCATGATTTTATGAGATTATTAAGATTAATGAGATGTGTTACCGATCCAAAAAATTATCCGCGTAATCCATCCAATCCGCGTAATCCAGGTTTTGTGTCGGGCGAGACAAATAATGTCGTAATTTTGCATTGTCGTGGTTCTTTAGTAACCATCCATTTACCAACAAACCGATGAAAATATCCCAAAAAACATTCAAATTCGCTCCTTTTCTCTTATCAGCAATAGTTCTGGCTTTTGCCGGCTGCAAAGGCGGCTCCGGCGGCCCGGCCAGCGGGTTATCGACCGAAAATAAGGCCATTGTTCACGTCCTCAGCGACATAGACCGAATGAACCCATATCTCTCGCAAGATAATGCCGCCACTTATGTGCAGGCGCTTATCTGGGAAGCTTTGAGTTCGCAGCATCCTCGAACCTTAGAGTTTATTCCGAGCCTCGCAGAGCTACCGGTAGAAAGTCCCGATCATCTAACGTGGACTTTCAAAATGGATCGAGGCGCCCATTGGTCGGATGGTAAGCCAGTAACGGCAGCGGATATTATTTTTTCCTATAAGACAGTATGTAATCCTCTTATCATAAATGCTGCTCCGGTCAGGAGCTATTTCAATCCCGGAATGGACAGCGCATTCTTTCCAAACGGCGACCAGGGCAGCGTTTCCCTTCGCTTTAAGAAATACCGTTACGACATGCTTAGTATCATTAATTATGTCAAGATACTTCCAAAACATATTTTCGATCCCAAGAACCTGACGGATAAGATTTCATGGGAAGATCTTCATAATCCAGAGTCGAAAAACCCGGTTATGACCGAATTTGCTAATTGGTTTCAGGATGACAAGATCGGGCGCGATTCAAATTATATGATCGGTTCAGGGCCATACAAATTTAAGGAGTGGATCGCGAACGACCGTATCACGTTGCAAAAAGATTCTAATTATTGGGGGAGAAATCTTCCCTGGGGAGAGGCATATCCTGAGAAAGTCATCTTCAAATGTATCAAAGATCAAAATGCAACCCTTACAGCGCTTAAAGCTCACGACATAGATATTTCAGAGAATTTCAATCCAAGCCAGTACCTAAAGTCGATGGACACGGCGACAATGCGTGGCGTGCGAAAAGATACATTGTATATGAATGTGTATGAATTCGTAGCGTGGAATAATTCGCGACCGATATTCAAATCGAAGAATACTCGCAAGGCACTTACGATGCTAATCAACCGAGACGATATACTTCATAACGTGATACACGATCTTGGAAAGAAGATCGAAGGCCCGGTAACGCCGACACAGCCGAATTACGATCCGACCGTCAAACAGCCGGCTTATGATCCCGAAGCAGCTAAGAAGATGCTTGCGGATGACGGCTGGGCTCCCGGCCCAGACGGTATTTTGCAAAAGAAGATAGACGGGAAAATGACGCCTTTCAAATTCACTTTTCAGGTCAACAGCGGCAATGAACTGCGCAA
>Ga0207110_10086_pt1 | contig 22547 bp, 18 predicted proteins | sample Alteio_BWMinHeat_74_FD_153582 | JGI IMG/M metagenome (GOLD analysis project Ga0207110, IMG submission 153582) | Enriched cells from forest soil in Barre Woods Harvard Forest LTER site, Petersham, Massachusetts, United States -... | ecosystem: Environmental > Terrestrial > Soil > Temperate forest >...
CGGCACCACCGCAGGAGTAGCTTCCTTGGGCAAGAGCCCCGCGTTGATGGCGCTCAGAACAACGGTCGTCAACCCAAACCCCGCCAAGCCCAACGGCGCCGGGTTTGCAACCTTGGGAGCCTGCTGCGGAGCAATCTTTGATTCAGAACTGTTGGTTTTTTGGGCTATCGCCATGATCCATCCTCCTTTTATAGGTTTGCTGCTGTGCAAATCCTATAGGAGCGCTGAGTTGGTTTCAAGTAGAAGTTGGGGTTGATCAAGACGCAGCAAAGAGGCGATCTCTTCCAGTTCACGAAGTAGGCTCCGTTGTTGTTTTGTGAGTGTATCGTTTTTCATGTTACCGCCGGGCGATGAAGTCGAAGTCGATATAGCCTCTCCAGGGATCGGTGGATACGAGTTTTACAAGGACCCGGTCGCCGACGGCCAGCCCTTTCGTTGCGCCTCCGAGTCTGCCCTCGATGGGCGGACGGAGGAGCCGCACCCAGACGCCCTTCTCGGAGGCGCCCGTAATGAACCCTTCGAACCTTTCTCCGACGCGGTCCGCCATCGCTGCCGCCGCCACGCTCTTGTGGACCGATCGTTCGGCCTTGTTGGCGTCGTCTTCTTTCTCGGTGCAATGCTCGGCAAGGTCCGTGAGGTCCGATATGCTATAGGGCGGCTTCTCGCCGTCGAGTGAGGCCCGCAGCAGGCGCTGCGTGAGCACGTCCGGATAGCGGCGGTTCGGAGCGGTCGAGTGGGCATAGCCTTCAACGGCCAGCGCAAAATGGCCGGGCGCTTCGCCGCCGGGCGCGGCCACCGCGTATTCGCCTCGTCCCAGGAGCTTGATGACGGCCAGCGAGAGGTCTGGAAAATGATCCGGGTCCTTCTGTTGCTGGCGGGTGAGAAAATCTTCCAGGGCTTTCGCGTCCGGCTCGGCCGGCAGCGCTGCGCCATGCTGTGCGGCCAGCTTCACGATCTGAGGCCAGTTCTTGGGCGTGCGCACGACGCGCCGCAGGGTTGCGAAGCCCTTCGAGGTGAGAAAAGAGACTGTGGCTTGATTGGCCGCAATCATGAAGTCCTCAATGAGATGAGTCGCGGTGTTGTGCGTCCCCGCTTTGAGTTCCAAACCGCCATCGGGTAAAACCTCCGGCCGCAGCTCGATGGTCTCAAAGGTCAGCGCTCCCGCCTCCAATCGCCTTTCCCGCAGCGCCTGAGCCAGATCGTTCTGACGGCGGAGCTGCTCCTGAAGCGCCGGATTTGCGCGGATCTTCGCAAGCATCCGGACCGTGACCGGAGAGCCGTCGCCGGGCTGATCTTCGAGCCAGGCGGCCACCGCGTGATAGGTCAACTGGCTCTGGTTGCGGACGATGGCACGATAAATGTTCGACTCCGCCAGACCGTCCGAGGTGATGAGTATCTCGATCACAACCGCAAGGCGCTTCTGCCCTTCGAGAAGAGAGGTCAAATTCGTAGAGAGCTTATCCGGGAACATCGGAAAGGTTCGGACGCCCGTATAAAGGGAAGTTGTGTTGTGCATGGCAGCCTGGTCCAGCGCGGACCCGCGCTCGACGAAGGAAGTCATATCCGCGATTCCTACATAGAGACGGGTTCCGCGCGGGTCCGGCTGAAGGTATTCGATCTGGTCCAGGTCGCGCGAGTCATCGTTGTCGATCGACGACCAGACCCACCCGGTGAGGTCCTTGAGCCCCATGCGGCTGAAATCGGGCCCGGCCAATTGCGCAAGCTCCGCCAGCACGGGCCTGGGAGGCTCGACCAAGAATCCGTAGCGCAGCAGCGTGTCTCGCGCGATTTCCTGCAGATTGATGTGATGTTCGGCGCTGGTCATAGGCATCGATTATACATGGCAGAGGTCGATGACTGACGCGGTATAACTCTTGCCCATTGCGCAATCTGCCTGGTTGCGTTCGCGGAAGCAAGCGAATAAAATGACGGATATGGCAGTTCATCAGGTTGTCCACCGCCTGGTTCCGGTCATCGCTAGAGCAATCGCTGTATTCGGTGATGAGCGAAAGGCTTCCCATTGGTTCGACACACCGTTGCCACTATTCGATAACCGCACTCCCGCCGAACTGCTTGAAACAGAGGAAGGCACGGCGCTCGTAGAGCAGACCCTGACACGCATCGAGCACAACATTCCCTCCTGATGCCACTTCGCCTTTATCGCGTCTGCCGCGCCAAGCATGCGCGCCTGGATGGCTACGGCGCAAAGCTTGTCGGAGGACGATGGAACTCGCCGGGCCGCGCTGTTGTGTACATGACAGAGAGCGTATCGCTGGCCATACTCGAAAACCTTGTCCATATGGCGCGAGAGGATTTTCCGACCGGGTATGTAGTCGTCAGCGCCACAGTGCCCGAACTTGTCAGCGTATGCACCGAAGCGCAACTCCGGTCGATTGAGTACCTACACCTATATCCCGGAGTGACCCTTCCTCTATTATCTGCCACAAGCCAACAGCTCGGAGATTACTGGCTGGAGAGCGGGATGTCGGCGGTGCTCAAGGTTGCATCGAGTGTCGTCCCAACTGAGCACAATTTCCTGCTGAATCCAGAGCACTCGGATTTTGGGAGAATCGAAGTGGACGAGGCGATACTCTTCCGCTTTGATTCCCGTCTATTCGGATTGACCTCGTAGCGGGCCATTTGACCTGGGCTATGCCCTCTTCGTAAGCCGGTCAATCTCCGCCGTATCTTCCGGCGTAAGCGCCCAATCAACGGCTTTGACGTTCTGCTCCACCTGCTCCGGGCGCGTGGCTCCAGCGATGACGCTGGACACTAGGGGCCGTGCCGCCAGCCAACTGAACGCAAGTTCCAGCAGGCTGCGGCCTCGTTTTGCGCAGAAGTCTTCCAGGCGCTCTACGATCTCCCAGTTTGCATTCGTCAGATAGCGCTCCCCCAGGACCTTTGACGTTGTCAGGCGCGCACGCTCCGGCATCTGATTCCGTTTGTATTTGCCGGAGAGAAGACCGGATGCCAGAGGAAAATACGGCAATAGCCCGAGACCATGCGCTTCCATTGCCGGCAGCAGCTCGCGCTCCGGATCACGCACCAGCAGGCTGTACTCATCCTGACACGACACAAAGGCGTTGAAACCCAGGCGTCTGGCCGTCCACTGCGCTTCGACAACCTGCCACGCGGCAAGGTTCGAGCATCCGATGTAGCGAACCTTTCCCTGCCGGATGAGATCCTCCATGGCCCGCAAGGTCTCCTCAACCGGCGTCAGCGGATCAGGGACATGAAGCTGATAGAGGTCGATCCAATCTGTCTTGAGCCGCTGAAGACTGGCTTCGGCTGCCGACAGGATGTAGCGGCGCGATGCGCCCTTGAGGACTCCCGCTCGATCCATCGCCATGCCGAATTTCGTGGCCAGGATGATGTCCTTGCGCCGATCGCCCAGGACCTGGCCCATGATCTTCTCTGAGCCGCCAAGTTCCCCGTAAATATCCGCCGTATCGAATAGTGTGATTCCAAGATCGAGCGCCTGATGAATGACGCTGCGGGACGCTTCCAGATCGGTGCGTCCCCCAAAATTGTTGCATCCCAGCCCGACGAGCGAAACCTGGAGGCCGGACTTTCCAAGAGCACGCTGCTTCATCTGAATTTCCTCTCAATGGTTGTTTTCATGGGTGGTCCATCAGAGCCGCGACCGTGAGGGAGCGGACATCGAGTTCTGCCGACGCACAAGGATGTCCGCTCCCTCACGGTCGCGGCTCTGGTTTTGGCGGAGGCTGTTGAGAAAGGCGCCGGACCCACAAGACCACCTTCCAAATCTCATCGGGATTCAGCTCCTTTGCGAACGATGGCATAGCAGTATAGCGGATTCCCTTGCTGATGATCGATTGAATTTGCCCATCCGTCATCTCATTTGGGTGGTCGAGCAGCGACGGCACCGGCGGGTAGAACTGGATGCCGGTGGTCTGGCTTTGCCCCTTTCCGTCCATGCCATGGCAGAAGGCGCATTGTTTTTCGTAATTCCGGCGGCCTTCCTCGAGATTTTCCCCGGTCGGCTGGACTGGATTCTGCGCGCTGCCTTCGGCCTGCCGGGCACGGCTCAGCGCCCATTTCGCCAGAAAGGTTTCTACGACGCCCGGCGCTTCATCCGCGCTCCAGTTTTCCCTGAGAAAAGAAACGAGCGCATATAAAAATATCAGCGCCACCAGGCCCAGCGTCAATTTGCTGTACGTCTTCTTCAACTCCTGCCCACCCCATCTAGCCCGCTCTGCGTGCCTGTTGCGCCAAGTGGTGCTGATCGAGCGCCTGGCGGATGAATGCCTTGATGACCGCCTGACGGCTCACGTTCAGTTCTGAGGCGGCTTGGTCCAATTCCTGCAACATATCAGCCGTCAAATCCACGTTGACACGCCGGATCGGCTGCATCATTTTTCCCCGATTCGTGAAATAACGCGACACGTCTTTTCCTTGGTCCGCCAATTGAGCGATGGATTCAGCAGATGGAACCTTTTTCTTCGTACGCGTTCCCTTCCGATTACGCGCTTCCTTCATACGGATCCCTTTCTTGCCGCGTTGCCTGCCACGCATTGTGGTATAACTGTTATACCACAAATTCGGAGCCTTTGGCACAGCCGTACTGCCTCGGCCTAGTGAGCGGAGGTCTTGCCGATCAGCAAAATGTGGGCTACATTCCCCTTTGGAAGAACACCCGCAAGCCGGGGCCGCTAGATCGGGAACACAGAACATGGGCGAAACGAAGAGTTTTTTTACCTACAAAAAGAATGAACTTTACTGTGAGGCGATTCCCGTCCGGCAAATTGCCGATGCGGCCGGCACGCCGGTCTACATTTATAGCAGCCGCCAGATTGCGGACAACTTTGCGGCATTCCATCGCGCACTCGGCAGCTATCCGCACTTGATCTGCTACTCCGTAAAGGCCAATTCCAACTTGGCGGTGCTGCGATTGCTCGCACGCCGCAATGCCGGCTTCGACGTCGTTTCGGGCGGCGAGCTGTTCCGAGTATTGCAGGCGGGCGGAAAAGCCAGCCGCACGGTCTTTTCCGGCGTGGGAAAAACGGCCTCCGAGATCGATTACGCACTGCGGTCCGGAATCCTCATGTTCAACTGCGAATCGGAGAGCGAGCTTCGCTTGCTCAGCGAACGGGCGCACCGGCTCCGCAAAGGTGCTCGCGTGGGTTTGCGGGTGAATCCGCAGGTGAGCGCCGAAACCCATCCTTACATTGCCACCGGATTAAAAGAACACAAATTTGGCCTGGAGATGCCCGTCGCCGAAGAGCTTTATGAGCGGGCACAGCAATGGCCGGGCATTCGCCTGGTTGGTTTGAGTTGTCACATCGGCTCCCAGATTCAGAACCTGTCGCCCTTCGCGGAAGCGATGGGGAAGCTCATCTCCATGGCGCAGCGGTTGCGCAAGAAGAAGCTTGCGGTCGAATATCTGGATGCGGGAGGCGGGTTGGCGGCCCCCTATCGCCCAGAGGATTCCCCTCCCTCCATTCAAGCCTTCGCGAAACAGGCATTGGACAGTGTGCGGGGAACGGGATTGAAACTGCTCCTGGAGCCGGGCCGTTCGATTGTAGGCACTGCCGGCATTCTGCTGACACGGGTGGTCCACACGAAGTCAACCGGCCGGAAGAAATTCGTGATCGTGGACGCCGCCATGAACGATCTGCTGCGTCCCTCACTCTACGGTGCCTACCATGAAGTCCGGCCCGTGGTCTGCTCCCAGCGCGAAACAATAACTGCGGACCTGGTAGGCCCGGTCTGTGAGTCCGCGGATTTCTTTGCGCAGAATCGCGAGCTTCCTCCAGCCGAGGCGGGTGACTTGCTGGCCATCTTTACGGCGGGAGCCTACGGGTTTGTATTGAGTTCCAACTACAACTCCAGGCCTCGCCCGCCGGAGGTGCTGGTTGAGGGGCGGCGTTGGCGGCTCGCGCGCAGGCGGGAGACTCTGCGGGATTTGGTCCGGGGGGAAAAGAAGTGACAAGTGACGAGTAAATCGCGGTTATACCGGGTTGCTCTTTCTTGTCACTGACTACTCGTCACTGGTCACTGAATTTAACTGGTAGGCGCGGCAGGGATCGAACCTGCGACCCTCTGCTTAGCAGCCGGTCCCGCATTTCTGCAGGGGCTGGACTATATCTTCGGCATCTCAGCCGCGCTGCTCATAGTCTCTGAGGACTCCCCGCTTTCGGGCCGTTCCCGGTGAGGCAGGGTTGCCTGCTGATTGCCCTTTCGGGTTCCCAGCATACCGCAGCGTCCAGCATACGGGTTCGTTTCCCCGTATGCGCTCCTTGATTGAAGGCAGATGCTCTATCCACTGAGCTACGCGCCCGCGTGTTTAGTATAGCAGGAGGGTTTCGATAGGTATAGGCTTCTAGTGTGCCCTGGTGAGTCAGCTTCCGCAAAGGCCGTTATACGACCAAGTGGTTTCCCTTGGAGGTGCGTTGGTCTACGTCGGACTGTGTACTGCCGTTGCGAACTTGCTAAACTGGAGTCTGAACAGGATTACCCAATGGGACCATACCTTAAGTCTTTTGCGCCCGAGGATTTTCGCCGTGAGCTTGACCGGCTAGAGGGGCAAGCTGATAGGTGTTACGAACAGCTTAAGCTCTTACGTGAGCCGCAGAATCTAGCTGCCTGGGCAGCGCTAACAACGTTCGTAGAGGCCATGGAGCGTACCCATGAAATGCCCAACTCTTTCTCATTGTTCCGGGCGGCGATGATGAATTTGGGACGGACAGGAACCTTGCTTATTGACTGGATCCGGAAGCATAGCAAGCAGCAATTCGCCCCAAGAAGCAAGTTCAGGTGGAATCCGAGGCTCGCGGGCGCTGCGGGCGCTGCGCTCGATGTTGCACATGCATATCAAGGCCTCCTTGCGCTGTTTCCGTCGTGGCATAGAGACAGGGTCTCGGCGGAAATTGTGGGACCGAATAGAATACGCTTCGTCTCTTCCCGTGGCCCGAACGACCGCCGAGTAAGCGCCTTCCACAAAGGTATGTACGCGGCAAATGGCCCGTATAACCCGCCTCCGTGGAAGACCCCAATCGCCTACACGCCAGAGTTGGAGGCTGCATTCGTGGCGGTGCTTGAAGGCGCTAAGAGGGATGGACCTCTTGGCTTTAGATACGCACGACCGCTTCATTTGTATGAAGCCCAAACCCCTGCTTTTGTAGAGGCCCTAAGCCAACTTTTCAGGCGAGATTTGAGTTGCGATCTCGGCGGGTACTCGCTTCAGGATTTCAAATCTTGCTTCGCAGCCTTGCTCGCAATATCTGCGGTTCATCTGCAGTTATGCCGTCTGTGGGCAGAGCGCCATCGCTTTCCACTGAGCGCCGCAGTTCTTGTCGTGGACCGACAGCCATGGGCGGAGGAAATCGCGAAGCTCAGCCGTTTGTCGCTAGAAATGACTGACGAGATCCTCAAAGACCTCACGTTTCCGATCCAGAAGCCTTGCGACCTTCATGTGCACCCTTTGGTACCGCTGGATTCCGACGACCGGCTTCTGGGCCTCATTCCGCACTTCGTATTGGATGGTAGACCTGACGAGAACATCATCAGGATCTGTTCGTACACCAACCGCAGGGCATTCGATGTGATATCGTTATCCAAAGAACAGGAGATGCGGGAAGATCTTTCCGCTTCGGTGCCGCCCTGCTTCAAGACAGCGGGACCCGTACAACTCCCATCGCCCAACCCGGATGTTGATTTCATTGTGGAGGACGCAAGGGCCTCGATTGTCCTCATTGCAGAGCTAAAGTGGAAGCGGAAGCCAATAAGCGCCTGGGAAAGGATAGACCGCGACGAGGAGTTCCTGGAAGGCATCCGACAACTGCGCGATGTGCAACTCTTCCTCCAAAGCAAGCCGACTTTTCTTTGTGAGCGCGCCTGCCTTTCAGCCCCGTTGGACACTTATTCCGACGTCCGCTACGTTCTGATTGCCAGGGACCATTTTGTATGGGTCGACCCCGATACGGATTTCCCGGTGGTTGAACATGAGGTATTCAAAACATTAGCTCGAAAGCACACGGATCTTCGGTCCGCGGTAGCGGAGATGCTCAGCTTTAACTGGCTCCCGGTGGACGGCGCTGATTTTACTGTTAGGTTCGAACCCGCTGAGGCTAACGGCGTCGTTGTCGAGTCAGAAATCTTTTACGCGCCGGGGGCGTGAGCTCGGCCGTCCGCCAGTGGGGGCATCCATACAAATGGCCGTGTAATCGGCAAGCTGGAAACTGACCAACCGCCCAACAGATGAAGCCAGGGTTCGCTGTACTGGCCATGTTTTCTATGGTTGAATTACAATTTCGAGTGATATGAATTGGTGGCTGTCCAGCCTGTCGGGGCTTTCCCTGGAATTGTTCCTCGGCGTCACCCTTGTTTTCGGTTTCTTTGCTCAAGGCCCGACTCTGGCACAGCCTACTTGGGAGCCACCGCATTCCGAAGAGCACGGCAAGCTGGATGCCGCTCGGCTGAAGCGATTGCCCGACAGCGCCTTTGCCTTCCTTGAGGTACGCAAGGAGCCGATGACGGATGCTGCGCACGTTCGCAGCGCGATTGCGAGATTCGCTCAAGTCAAGGGTGTGACCGATGCCGAGCGCGATGTTGCCTTTGCCAACATCGAAAAAGCCGCTCAATATTTTGGCGTGAAAATGAAAGAAACCGATTGGCGTCAGTTGGGCCGGCGGTCGCACCCTCGTAACACTGCGCAAGGGGCGCGCTGAGGGCCTAACCTGGATTATTCAGAGAAGCGTGACGTAGCGCCGGCGTCCCGCCGGCCTGGAGGGCCCTGGCGAGCGGGGCTGGGTTTGGCACTCCGTATTGCAGTATCGATGTGGGCCACCACGTTTTTATGAAGTTCGAGAACGTTTGAGGCCAGCGACTTCGCTGGCTCCGCAGGCCGCCGAGACGGCGGCGCTACGTGAATGGGCCGACGAACGTCCCATCTACCGCCACCAGGAAACACCCGTGTAGAAGTAGAGGCCGTTGTGACCCGGATTGCGTCCGGTAAGACCCCCATTCGACATGTGGTGATAGCGCACTCCCAGCTCTAGGGCCGAGCGCGGCCAGCGGAACCAGTAGATGCCGACGCCTCCTTGCGGAGTGAAATTGAACCGGGACGTGTCCTCCGGAACCCGTTGCGTGGTGAGAAGCGTTCCAGCGCCGGCTTGAATGAATGGGACGAAGCGACGGCTATAATCGAAGTTATACTGCAAGAGCACAGGGGTGATGCCGCCGCCGAACACATTGTTCGACTCCCTCGTCATAAAGACCGGAACGATTTCAACCGTATACTCCAGCGTCCCGCGCAGCGGACCATGTCCCCAGGCGGCCGTAAGAACTCGGCCCCAATGCAGGTTGAGGGTCCAAAAGCTTCTCTTATTGCTTCCGCCGGGGATGCCTGTCGCTCCACCAATGTTCCAGCCCCATTCCGTTGCGCCCTTTCGATCCTGAGGTCCGTTATCGGAATCAGCAATCTTGGATTTCGGGGAAGGCGGTGCGGCCACGGCGATCGACGCGACGAGAACAATCCATATCCCAAACGCGAAGCGGCATTGCCTAAGGCTCGTACCGGGAGTCTTGGAGGTTCGAGCGAGCGGAGGGTTCTGTTTTGCGTCCAAATGCAAAACGCGCATTTGAAATTCTATCATGCAAGTTCCATTCGATATCGGTGGACCAGCCGGACTTTGCAGGCAAGCAGCCCGACGGGGCTCTTGACAGTGGCAATCGCGGCCCCTATTTTGCTGTTATGACTGCTGAGAAATCACGGGGAACCCGCCGTGGAAGTAGCGCCGCCGGGACGGCGGCGCAATGGGCCGGCTGGAAGCCAGCGCTACACAGCTTCGCGCAAAGGGCGAAGGCCACTCTGGGGCAGGTCCAGTTCTCTTCCGGCGTCCGCGTGGGACCGGTGCTGCTATCGCGACGGCTGAGCAGGCAGCAGCGGCAGGCGCTGGAGTTTTGGATTCGCAGGTTGCCGGCCGCGTTTCAGAACCGCCTCCCACAACTGAAACTGGCTGTCGCGGACCAACTGAATTTGGTGCGGGGGAGCGTCTTCATCAATGAGAGTCCGCTCCTGCAAAAAGAGCGCCCTTGGGAGCACCCCCATGCCGTCAGTTTTATTCCGGAACGTACCGTGGTGTTGGAGGCCGCACTATTCCGCCGCCGAGTGGAGCTGGGGCGAATCCTTTACCATGAATTCTGCCACTTCGTATGGCCGCGCCTTGGCAACCCCAAACGCAGGCGCTTTGAGGCCCTGTTACAGCAGGAATTCCGCGAGCGGGTCCGGGGTGAGCTGGGATACTCCTCCGAATACCGCAAGCTGAATCTTTCCGCCAAGAAGGTGTCCCGAACCTCACCCTCATCACGCCGCCGGCGGAAACTCGACTACGTTTGCGAGAGCTTCTGCGACACGGGTTCGTTTGTCTTACTGGGAAGCGAGCGCCGGAAATACCACTCGGAATATACGCTGAGCCACGCGGCCCGCGAACGGCGGTCCCGCGCTTGGTCTGAAGTTGTGATGGAGGCCGGGTAACCACGGCACGTCTTTTGCGCCGTGGGGTTTTTGCCTTGCGTACCCCTTACGACTCGGATTTGTCCACATTGATTTCGTCAATCTTCCCACGACGTAAAAGCCCACGGCATAAAAAACATGCCGTGGCTACCAGTGGTTCAAAGTTCGCTGGATGAAGCAGAGGCCGGCGACGCGATTAAGTCATGCAACGCCCGGAGCATATCGACACGGGTGATGATCCCGATCAGTTTCCCCTCTTCCAGCACAGGCAAACAGCCGAGACGGTTCTCGTAAAGCAGGCCCACCGCTTCCGCCAAAGGGGCGTCTGCCGTAGTGCTGATCGGATTCTTGGACATCACCCTTCCAACCGGCGTATCTTCGAAAACGCGGTTGTACTCATCCGGGGAAAGAGGGGCAAGAAGAGAAGGAGCAACGCGGGCTACGTCGCGGTCGCTGAGGACCCCTACGAGGCGGCCGTCCTCCATGATCGGGATGTGTCTCAAACTGGCTCGCCGCAGCATCAGAACAGCCTCCAGGAGGCTTTGCTCCACTCTCAGAGTTTGAGGCTCCGCGGTCATGTAATCCCGCACCCGGAAGGTCAGCAGCTCATTTCTTGGATTCGATTTTTCAGCCATAGCTACCCCCGGCGTCGCCCACGGTTATTTTCTCGCCATTCGATGGACGCGATTCTAGCAAATCTCGAATCGCCTCACAATGACGCTTTCCGAAAGGAGTCAGAATTCAGAAGAAAAATCCCCGCTCCGCTTCCATTCTGGCTTCCCCGGCCTCTGACTTCCGGCTCCTCTCCCATTCCTTGTCTCTCCCTTCCCCGTTACCGCCAGAAACTCTTCAAGACGAACAGCACGTTGGCGGGACGCTCCGCCAGCCTCCTCATAAAATAGGAAAACCATTCCTGCCCGAAAGGAATGTAAATCAGCACTCGGTAGCCGTCCCGCACCAGCCGGTCCTGTAAATCCGTACGGATGCCGTAAAGCATCTGGAATTCGAAGGTCTCGTTTCCCAGGCCCTGTTCTCTGGCGTAGCGGCACGTCTCCTCAATAATCCGGGGATCGTGAGTAGCGATGGCGTGGTCAGGCCCGCTGGAAAGCAGGATCTGCATCAGGCGGACGAAATTCCGGTCCACATCGGACTTTCGTGGAAAAGCAATGGAGGCAGGCTCATTGTAAGCGCCTTTGCAGAGACGGACAGAAATCCCTTGGCGAATCAATTCCCGGAGATCGTTTTCGCTTCGGTACAGGTATGCCTGAATGACCGCCCCAACAGAGCGATGGCTTTCGTGAAGCTTTGCGACGGTCGCCAGGGTCCGCTCCGTGTAGGCGGAGCCTTCCATGTCCACCCTCACAAACCTCCCCGACCGTTCCGCAGTTTCGACGACCGTCCGCAGGTTGGCGAAACATTCCGGCTCGGAAACATCCAGCCCCAGTTGTGTGAGCTTCACCGAGATGCTGGAATGAAGCTGCCGCCCGGCAATCTCCGCGAGTAGTTCTATGTACGCATTCCGGGCAGTGGCGGCCTCCGCGAGACTGCCGACGTGCTCTCCCAAATGATCGAGCGTAACCAGCATACCCTTCCCATTCAGTTGGCGCGTAACGTCCACGGCATCGGCCAGAGTCTCCCCCGCCACAAACCGGCTTGCCAACCTCCGCGTGACGGAAAAACGCAGAATCCGCCGCCGGACGTTTTTGTTTTGAGAAAGATAAAGGAAGGCATTACGGAGCATAAAGGCCGTGATGAGTGACGAGTGACAAGAGGGAAGGCTGAAGACAGAGGAAACTGGAGTCGAGAAAGTCAGAATGGAAATCAGCCACAGAGGCACAGAGACGAATGATAGAAACGAAAATTCCAAGTCCTCCGTGTTCGCCGTGCCTCTGTGTCTTCCGCTATCTTCCACTTATCACTCGTCACATGTCACTTGTCACTGCGCTGAGTGCGCCTCGCTTTCCAGGAATCGCTCTGCCTCCATCGCCGCCATGCATCCGGAACCGGCGGCCGTTACCGCCTGGCGGAAGACGCGGTCCTGCACGTCCCCGCACGCGAAAACTCCCGGAACCTTGGTCCCGGCGCCCTGGCGGGTGATGAGGTAACCATCCGCGTCCATATCGAGCTGGCCGCGAAAGAGGCTTGTGTTCGGAACATGTCCGATGGCGACGAAAACGGCGCTCACGGCTTCCTGGGTAATCTCCTTAGTCTGCACGTTCCGCAGCTTGACTCCGGTCACCTCGCCGCGGGACGGATCTTGAATCTCCTCGACAACCGTATTCATGACGAAATGGATTTTCTCGTTCTGGTGAGCGCGATCCACCATGATCTTGGAAGCGCGAAACTGGTCGCGGCGATGGATGACGTCGACCTGCGACGCAAAGCGGGTGAGGAACATGGCCTCCTCCATCGCCGTATCGCCTCCGCCGACCACGGCCACCCTTTGCTCGCGGAAAAAAGCCCCGTCGCACGTGGCGCAACTGGAAACTCCCTTGCCGATGAGAGACCTTTCCCCCTCCAAACCCAGCCAGCGGGCCGAGGCGCCGGAAGCGATAATCAGGATTCGGGTCTGCTCCGCCTTGCCCTCCACCGTGAGTGTGAAGGGACGCTTGGATAGGTCCGCAGCCGCAACATCGCCTGCCTGGAATTCGGCCCCAAAACGAGCCGCCTGCTTCTTCATGTGTTCGATCAATTCCGGACCCTGGATGCCTTCGGGAAACCCGGGAAAGTTCTCGACCAGAGTCGTAAGCGACAACTGGCCTCCCGTCTCCACCCCTTCAATGACCAGCGGTTTTAGATTCGCTCGCGCGGCATAGATGGCCGCCGTGAGACCGGCGCATCCCGACCCGATGATAACGACATCTCTCATGCAATACATCCCCTTCCGGCGATCGCTCGCCACTTTACCAGCGATTATTGTATCCGCTTTCCGGGGCCGAATGGTACCCCGCGTCTAAATCCGAGCGGCGACCGCAAGGGAGCGGTCCCGCCTCCGCTCCCCTTTGTGCTGATTTACCGCGTAATCGATCCATCGGTCGAGATTGCGAGGGTGCTGCACGGCGCGCGACGCTGGCCGTGAGGCGGCTCAGTGCTTTTCGCGCCGCTGGTGGGTGCTGGCAATTTTCATGTCGGCCCGGTATTTCGCAACCGTGCGGCGGTTGACGTTGATTCCCTGGGCGCACAGGAGGCGGGCAATCTGGTCGTCAGTCATCGGATCGTTCTTATCTTCCTGCTCGATCATCTTCTTCACTTTCCTCTTCAGGATGAGCAGAGGGATCGCGCCGCCGGAGGGGCCGTTGACCGCTTCGGAGAAGAAATAGCGCAGCTCAAAGACTCCTTGCGGAGTATGCGTGTACTTGTTGGAGACGGCGCGGCTGACGGTGGAAGGATGGACCCCCACCTCCTCGGCCACGTCTTTAATCATCATGGGCTTCAGGTAATCCACGCCATAGTCCAGAAAATCGCGCTGGCGCCGGATAATGGCCTGGCAGACCCTCGCGATCGTGTGTTTGCGTTGTTCGATGTTTTTCAGAAGAACCATGGCCGAGGCGTAGCGTTCCTTGACGTAGCTTCGGACTTCCTTGGTAGCGTTGCCGTGGTCGAGCAAGCGGCGGTAGGCCGGGTTGAGCCGCAGTTGCGGCAGGCCCTCATCACTGACCGCGATGGTGTAGTCGTCTCCCGACTTGACGATGAAAACATCGGGCTCGATCAGCCGGGGCTGATTGAGGTTGTAGCGCTGCCCGGGAAAAGGGTCCAGCCTCTTGATGACCTCGATGGCGACCTCCACCTCCGGGACCGATTTTCCCAAGGCGCGGGCAATCTCCTTATATTGCTTATTCTGCAACTGGCTGAGATGGTCCTTCACGATGTGCCATGCCGTTGTGTCTTCGGCTCCCAAAACGCGAAGCTGAATCAACAAGCACTCCTGCAGGTCCCTTGCGGCCACGCCCGGGGGGTCGCACTCTTGCACGATCCGCAGAGCCTCTTCCAGGTCCTTGAGCGTTGATCCGCCTTGGGACATCTCTTCCAAGGACGCTGTGAGGTAGCCATCTTCATTCAAGTTTCCCAGGATCATCTCGATGGCATTCTCCGTCTCCGGAGAGTGATGGCTCATGGTCAATTGCCAATTCAAGTGATCGCTCAGCGACGTGGGAGTCGAAAGAAAATTCTCGAAGGAAGGAAGCTCTACCGTCTCCGCCTGGGGGCTGCGATAGCCGGGGTCCAGATATTCGTCGAAAAAGGAGCCGAAGTCGATCTCCGCAAAGGGATCGGTGGTGCCTTCGGCTTCGCGGACTGCCTGGTCCGCCGGGGGGGCTGCCCGTTCCTCGTTCTCGGCCAACATTTCGATCGAAGGAGGTCCGTCCTCGGGGATCTCTTCCAGGATGGGGTTCTCCGTGACCTCCCGGTCGATCATCTCCTTCAGCTCCAGCTTGTTCAGCGCCAGAACGCTGACCATCTGCACCAAGCCCGGAGTGAGGATCTGCTTCTGGGAGACTTTGAGACTTAGCCTGGGCTCCATGGAACTCATAAAATTAGAAGCTCAAAGAGAAACTTTCTCCCAGATAGACTCGTTTTACCTCCGAATCGGTGCCCAATTCGTGAGGAGAGCCACTGCGGAAGATTCGTCCATTGTTAATGATGTAAGCGCGATCGGTGACCATCAGCGTTTCCCTGACATTGTGATCCGTAATCAGGACCCCGATCCCTGAATCTCTTAACTGTGCGATGATGTGCTGGATATCAATGACGGCAATCGGGTCGATTCCCGAGAAGGGTTCGTCGAGCAGAATAAAATGAGGGGAGATCACCAGAGAACGGGCTATCTCCACCCGTCGTCTTTCCCCTCCGGACAGCATGTAGCCCCGGTTGTATCGGACTACCGCCAGCCCAAGCTGGTCGAGCAGTTTCTCCAGTTTTTCGTGGCGCTCACGCCAGTCCAGAGGAAGCGTTTCCAGCACCGCTAAAATATTTTCTTCCACCGTTAACTTTTTGAAAACGGAGGGTTCCTGAGGCAGATAACTGATACCCCGCCGGGCGCGTTGGTACATCGGCATATGGGTCAGGTCCTCGCCGTCCAGCAAGACGCACCCGGCATCGGGATGGGTCAAACCAACCATAATGTAAAAAGTAGTGGTCTTGCCAGCACCGTTCGGTCCCAGCAATCCCACCACTTCTCCCCGGTTGACTTCCAGGCATACATCGTCGACGACCTTCCGGCCCCTGTATGACTTGGTGAGGTCTTCCGTCTGGAGCATCTTCGTTATCTTCTGGTCGGTGTTTTGCCGGTATTCTGGCCCTGGGCGGGCCCCTCTCACTCCAAACCGCTCTCGAAAAGGGCGCTGGACTCAACGTTGGACCAGCCGACGTGTCTCAGCGGGCGAGCCAGGCTCACCCTGCACAAAAATCCTACCATCGCCGGTAAAGTAAGTCAATCGAGCGCCTTGCGTGGTTCCTCGCTGCGAGTCGGCGACCGTAGCCAGGTTCCCGAGCAGTATTACCTTGCTCTCCTGGGGGATGTACTCGGCCCGGTTCCCGGTGGCCTTTCGCATTGGCTCGACGATTGCAACGTCCCCAGTCGCAATAGCGCGCTCGATCTGCCAGCTTCCGCCAGCAGGGGTGGCACGAATCTCCGCAGCCGATGGCTTGAAAAGAATCTCCAGCTCTCCACTCGTCAAAGTGGCGGTTGCATTCTGCATTCGGACTTCTCCCCGGTAAACGGCCCTGTGTTCACCCTGTTTGTAGACCAGATCCTTCGATCGAATTTCAATTGGTCCGGAGCTGGTCAGGGGTGAAACTGCCCCTGAGGCGGGCGCGGTTGTTTTTTTGTTTTGCGGCTCAGAACGTTCCGGGAAGACGCTATAAACGCCGTCTCGGGCCAACAACTCCTCATTCTGCCGGTCCAGTTCCAGAGAGCCGGCCTCGATCAGATCGCTCCCTTGCCAGAGGCGGGCATTGCCCTGGTATAGCGCCTTTGCCGTCTTGGAATCGTATTGCAGCCGCTCCGCCACCACGTGGATGGGTTCGGGCGGCGGGCTGCCCGGCGATGAGGCGGAGAAGTAGGTGGTGGCGACTCGTCCCTCGGCGGTAACTTCACCAATGGAGTTGGACGTCCCATTGAGCAGGGTGATCTTCTCTGCCGAGAGCTTGCCGCTGGAATTCCAAGCCAGAGGCTCTCCCTGCAAAACAATCTTGTCGTCTTGGGCGGTATAGTCGGCTTGTTGGGCGCTAGCCTGCTGGTCGGGGTCCTGGTAATGGAAGTTGCCCCACTGCCGCGTCCGGCTTACAGCATGTGTGCGAGGGTCAAAAGTAGCCAAAAGGTGGTCGCTCGAGGAAAGGCGTTTTCTCCCGGTCTTGCCCGTGCCCTCGGCTGACAACCGCACGTTCTCTTCCGCCGAAAACTCGGCCATGTCCCCTGCGGGGCTAAACTCCATATTGAACTTTTCCGCCTGGACGGTTCGTTGATCCTCTCCAGGTTTGGCGGGGAAGAGTTGAAGGGTGGAAGAGGACCGCGTGCGGACTTCCCGTAAAGTTTCTCCATCCGGCGCCAGAATCATCTCTGCTTGCTCCGCGAGGAGAATCCTAGAGCCTTCTCCCGGGCCTGCCTCCTCCGGCCTCGCCCGCAGAAGTGGAAGGTTCGATGGACCACGAGAAGGGCTGAGGATGACCCGGACCTTCCCATTGGCTTCGACGCGGCTGAGCTGCCCGCTCGCTTCTTCAAAAAACATCTCCACCCGCTGGGCCTGGCCTTCCTCCCGCGATTGCACGGAGGCTGTGGCCCAAGTTGCCAGCAATGCCGCCGGCAACGTCGCGGGCACAGTGGCGGTCGAAGCCGCGCGCACGCTCGCAGCCGTGGTTCCGTCGAGCAGAAGCTTCCGCACCTTGCCTTGCGGGGTAAACTCCATCTCGCTGCGGCTCGCCCGGACCTCGGAAGGCCGAAGAGGGTCATGGTCGGCTCCGTGTACGCCGCCGCCGAGCGAAGCTCGCTGGGCCCGCTCCTGCTCGTCCAAAAAGATTTCACTGTCGCCGGCCTGGAGCCGCCGCGTGCCCTGGGTGATTTCGACCGGAGCAGACAATAGTATCTTTCGCTCGCTGTGCCGGAAACGCAGGCTGCCGGCTTGCACGTGCGTCGATCCTTCCTCCCTGGTTCGAGATGGACCGCCTGGCTCCATTTCCTTCGCCGCGCCGCTTCCGGGTGGGTGAGAGTCCTTCTGCGTGGATGGGGATTGCCAGAGCGTGAATTGGGCCTGCGCCGTCATCGTAATCATCTGGTCTTGCGGATCGTACGTGGCGCCTTGCGAGCTGCCTTCGCCTCCGGCGAACCGGAATCGTACCTCCTTGTCGGTGGTGGCAACTCCGGTGTTTTGATCGAAACTCAACCCGGAGGTAGATAAGTAAATGGGACCTGAAGGCTGTTGTCGTGCCGCCGGGACCGGCTCCGCCACCGGGGCCTCCAGTTCCATTTCGACTTCTCCGGGGATAAATAGAAAACCTTTGGCTTGGTCGAATTCGCATTCCTGGCTGGTGATACGGTCCAGCCGGTCGCCGTTCTTTCCGAAAATCTCTATCGAGACGTTATGCAAAATCGTTTTTCCGGTATCTTTGAAATTGGTAACCTGACTTGCCTGGACCTTGTATAAGGGCCGGCCTCCGGATGTCTTGGACAAGGAAAAGGCCTGCGTCTGTTGATCCACACCGGCGGCGATCTTGGGCGGCAGTGGCTGAGGATGGCCTCGCTCCCGCTTTCGCGCCAGAAAGCTCGAAAGAGTCAGACCGGAGACGGCCAGGATCGCGATCAGGAGCAGAAAGCGAATGCCCCGGTGGGCGAAGGTTAAGCCCATGAAGCAAATATAGGCGTGCAAGGCAGTCGTGTCAAATGAGAGGCGGCGAGAGTCTGCTCCGCACGCCTATAAGGCGTTATAATAATAAATTTCGGCGGTCCTTCCGGCTCCGGATAGAGCCGATGCCTCCCATTCCGGACCTGCCATGAACGGTGTCATGTCGATAGAATACATACAGGTCAAAGGCGCGCGGGTTCACAACCTCAAGAACATTGATTTTGAAATCCCGCATAACGCTTTAACCGTGGTGACCGGAGTCAGCGGGTCGGGTAAATCCAGCCTGGCTTTCGACACTCTGTATGCGGAAGGCCAGCGCCGCTATGTCGAATCGCTCTCGGCCTACGCCCGGCAGTTCCTGGAAAGGATGGAAAAGCCGGACGCCGACGAGATCGACGGGATTGCTCCGGCGGTCGCCATCCGCCAGAAGAACACCACGCGGAACCCGCGCTCGACTGTTGGAACCGCGACGGAAATCTACGATTACCTTCGGCTGCTCTTCGCCCGCATCGGCCAGACGTTTTGCGCCCAGTGCGGCGCCGAGGTGAAGAAGGACTCGGTGGATGAAGTGGCGGACCGGCTCCTGGCCCTTCCCCAGGCAGCCCTCCAACGCCAAGGCTTAGGAGGACAAGCGGCGAAGCCCGATGGACTTCGCGCTTATGTTTTGTTCCCCATGTTTCCGATGTCCACGACGGCCCGTGCCGATTCCCCGGCGGCAGAGCCCGAGACGGCTGCCGCTGGACCTTCTGTTGAAAAGCTTCGTTCCTTGCGGGGCCGGGTGGGTACGGGCCTCCCGGCCCGTACCGGACAGACAGGGATGCCTGTCCCTACCCAAGGCAAGCATTCGAGCGCGGACTACCTGAAGACGCGGCTGTTTGAGCTTCGCAAGATGGGGTTCAACCGGCTTTATCAACGTGGAGAGATCTTCGAGTTTTCGACCCCCGAATCTCTGCTCGAAATCGATTTCAACCAACCGGTCTGGGTGCTGGCGGACCGCTTGGTTCTGAACCAGGAATCGCGGCAGCGGCTGATTGACAGCCTGGAGATCTGCTACCGCGAAGGCGGCGAGGCCGTGGTCGAAATTCCCGACGAAGTAGCGACGGGCCTCCAGGCCCGTCTTCCGGAGGACAACCAAGGAGGCCTGTCCCCACTCCGCCTCGTCTTCAACGAGCGATTCGAGTGCAAGACGTGCCGCATCACCTACGAGGTGCCGGAGCCGCATCTGTTTTCCTTTAACAGCCCTTACGGCGCTTGTCCTCGATGCCAGGGATTCGGCAACACCATCGATTTCGACCCCCAATTGGTTGTCCCGGACCCCACACTCACACTGGACCAAGGGGCCGTGGAGCCCTGGACCAAGCCGCGCTATCGTCACTTCTACAATGAGTTCAAGAAGGTGGCGCGCGCGCGAGGCGTGCGCCTGGACGTTCCTTTCTTTCAGTTGACTGCGGAGGAAAAAGAATTCGTTTGGGAAGGAAGCCCGGAGGGCGGCAGCGCCGGGCGGCCTGCCGTCCGAAGCCTTGGCGCAGGACGGCGGGGATGGGGAGTGAAGGGGTTCTTCGGCTATCTCGAACGCAAGAAGTACAAGCTTCACGTGCGCGTCTTTCTCAGCCGCTACCGGGGCTATGCGTTGTGTCCGGAATGCAAAGGAGGGCGGCTGCGGAAAGAGGCGTTCCTGGTCAAGGTGGCCGGCCACGACCTCCGCTCGGTCTGCCAGATGAGCATCGAGCATACCCGGCAATTCTTTGATACGGTTCAGCTCTCTCCGGAACAGGCAGCCATTGCCGAGAAAATTCTCCAGGAAGTGCGGCAGCGCCTGCTGTTTCTGGAGAACGTGGGGTTGGAATACCTGACTCTGGATCGCCTGGCCTCGACGCTTTCCGGAGGCGAGGCCCAGCGCATCCAACTGGCATCCTCGCTGGGATCGAGCCTCGTGGGAACTTTGTATGTGCTGGATGAGCCTTCCATCGGCCTCCACAGCCGGGATACGGGGCGGTTGATTCGCATCTTGAAGGAACTTCGGGACCAGGGCAACACGATCCTGGTGGTGGAGCACGACCCGGCCATGATGGAGGAGGCGGACCACATCCTGGACCTCGGGCCGGGCGCCGGAGAAAACGGTGGAAGGGTGCAGTTCGCCGGAAGCTATGCCGAATTACTCTCGCGGAACAGTACCCTGACCGGACGCTACTTGAACGGAGACCTGCGCATCAGCCTCCCCTCCGAGCGGCGGCCCGTGACGGCCAAGCGATTGAAGATCTTCGGAGCGTTCGCCCACAACCTGAAAAACATTGACGTCACGATTCCCCTGGACATGATGGTGGCCGTCACCGGAGTCTCCGGCTCCGGCAAGTCCACGCTCGTCCACGATGTTGTTTACAAGGCCCTCGCTAGCCGCAATCCGCAATCGTCCCACGTCCAGTGGGACGCGATGGCAGCCGATGCCGCCCCGGACGGACAAGCCGACGGTGGCAAGATGGGATGCCGCCGCATGGAAGGAAGCCAACTCATTCGGAAGGTCGTCTTGGTGGATCAATCGCCCATTGGGCGAACGCCTCGCTCCAACCCGGTCACCTATATCAAAGCCTTCGACGGCATTCGGGGGATGTTTGCATCGCTGCCCGATGCGCGCAAGCGCGGTTATTCTCCGGGTTCTTTTTCCTTCAATATCCCCGGAGGGCGTTGCGAGGCATGCCAGGGAGACGGCACCGTGACGGTGGAGATGCAGTTCCTGGCCGACGTGGAGCTGATCTGCGAGGAGTGCCGGGGGATGCGTTATAAGAGCGGCGTGCTGGAAATCCGCTACAAGGGCAAGAACATTCACGACGTGCTTCAACTCACGGTGAGGGAAGCCCTGACATTTTTCAGCGGACACAATCAAGTCGTCCAGCGCCTTCGCGTCATGGACGAGGTGGGGTTGGGCTATTTGCGCCTGGGCCAGTCGGCCACCACGCTCTCCGGCGGAGAGGCGCAGCGCGTCAAGCTGGCCGCTCACCTGGCCTTCAAGGAAAACCAGCCGACGCTTTATATCTTCGATGAACCCACCACCGGCTTGCACTTCGACGACATCAATAAACTTCTAACCGCGTTTCGCAAGCTGATCGACAACAACGGCAGCATTCTGATCATCGAACACAATCTGGATGTGATTAAGACCGCCGATTGGGTGATTGACCTGGGACCCGAGGGCGGTGAGCGGGGCGGCGAAGTGGTTTGCTGCGGAACGCCGGAAACAGTGGCTCGCTGCGCGGCGTCGTATACCGGGAAATATCTGCGCCCGGTTCTCGAAAAGCATCAGCAGTGGGGCGAGGACCTGTTCGATGAGCCCCCGGCCTCGGAAGGGCAAACGGTTTCCAAAAGGCCGTACCGATTGCGGCGGGCGTGATAATGTCAAAGGGAATAGGGCACACAGGGGAAGTAGGACAGGCATTCCTGCCTGTCTCCCCAGGACAGGCCGGGAGGCCTGTCACTACTCCGGAGCGGCGACCGGACCGATATCCGCTGTTCTATGTCCCCTATTCTCTGTTCTTTATTCTGCTCTTTGTCGCACTTGCCGGCGCACAGACCACCGAGCAGCTTCTCCAGCAAGCCGATCAAGCCTTGCAAAAGCAGGACTATGTTTCGGCTGCCCGGGCGCTCGAAGCCTACCTTGCCCAAAAACCGGAAGATTACCGCGCGGAATTCAATCTGGCCTATGCCTACAGCCTGACAGGCCGTCGCGCGGAAGCGATTAGCCACTACAAAAATGTGCTTACGCGCGAGCCTGGATTGACCTCCGCCCACTTGAACCTGGGCATCTTGCTGGTTGAGGAGAGCCATCCCGACGAGGCCGAGAGCCACTTGCGGGCTGTCCTCGAAAAACAGCCGGACGATGCCAGGGCAAATTTGTATCTTGCCGAGGCGCTGGCCTCCTTGAAGCGATTGCCGGAAGCAAGCGAAGCTTATGAACGGGTTTTGAAGCTGAAGCCGGACGATGCGCACGCCCACATGGCTTACGGAAAACTGCTCGAACCATCGAACCCGGCCGCGGCGGAAGAGCACCTGAGACGCGCCGTTCAAATCGATCCCACGCTGGACGACGCCCAGCTCCATGTGGCGGCGCTGCTCGAAGCCCGCGCCGCCGGGAACGCGGACACACTGCGCGAGGCAGCGGAGATCTATCGAGGTTACTTAGAGAAGCATCCCGAGCGTGGCGATCTGCGCGTGCGCCTGGGTGAAATCTATGCCACGCGAAA
>Ga0207110_10085_pt2 | contig 22477 bp, 17 predicted proteins | sample Alteio_BWMinHeat_74_FD_153582 | JGI IMG/M metagenome (GOLD analysis project Ga0207110, IMG submission 153582) | Enriched cells from forest soil in Barre Woods Harvard Forest LTER site, Petersham, Massachusetts, United States -... | ecosystem: Environmental > Terrestrial > Soil > Temperate forest >...
CCCTTCACACATGCCGCTGATTACACGCTCGAATCCGCCAAGGAGGAACTCGACCATCTACTGACACAGTCGGTGCGCGAGCACATGATCTCCGATGTACCGCTGGGGATATGGCTGAGCGGCGGAATGGATTCCACTACCATTCTTCACTACGCGTCGAAAGCCTCCAGCTCCCAGCTGAAAACTTTTTCGATTTCATTTCGCGGGCGAAGTTTTGATGAAACAAAATTCATCCGTCGCGCCGTGCAAGAATACGGCACGGATCACCAGGAACTGGACCTAACTCCAGAGCAGGACCTGTGCGGAGCGATTGAAGAGTTTGCGTACTATTCGGATGAACCGAGCGCGGATGCGGGGTCTTTGCCCGTATGGTTCCTCTCGAAGTTGTGCAGATCAAGAACAACGGTGGCATTAAGCGGTGAGGGCGCAGACGAATTGTTCGGCGGGTACGTTACGTGCCGCGCGGACATGCTCGCTAAGTGGGCCCGGCGGATTCCGCGGACGCTTCGCCAAGCGATGCTTTCCGGGGCCCGGCATTTGCCAGTTTCCGACGAGAAAATCAGCTTCGAATACAAATTAAAAAGGTTTCTCGAAGGCAGCCTGCTGAAGCCCAGCTATGCGCATGTGTATTGGAACGGAACCTTTTCGGACGAGGAAAAACAATCGTTGGTCAAACTGCCGCTGCCCGGCACGTTTCACCGTTTATTGGGCGAGGTGGACGCGTTGCCGCAAACAGGCGACGACTTGGCTCGGTTTCTCTGGTTTGACCAAATGTACTACTTGGCGGACGACATCCTCGTTAAGAGCGACCGCATGAGTATGGCGCATTCCGTGGAAGTGCGGCCCCCGTTTCTGGATCATCGCATCGTGGAATTCGCCGCCAAGTTGCCTGCCCATTTAAAGATTCGCGGGTCGCAGCAGAAACTTGTGCTTAGTGAGTTGCGAAAGGACAAGCTCCCCGCTTCGATCATTGCGGGAAAGAAAACGGGTTTTGACATCCCGGCACATGAATGGCTGCGAGGGCCGCTACGGCCCATGCTGATCGATTCCTTAAGGGGCGGGATTGCTGAATACGGAGAAGTTTTCCGAGGCGATGTCATTGAAAACTTTCTGACGAGACACTTGGAACGCAAAGCGAATGTGGGATACCACCTCTGGGGATTGCTGATCCTATTTCAATGGATGAAAAAATGGAGAATTCAAGCGGCTTCGAACGCGACGCCGCAATCGTTTCTGCAGGTAAAAGCTGGCTCCTATACCTGATCGTAGCCCTTTTTGCAGGGGCAATTTACCTGGGTTGCATCGTCTCACCGCCATCGCTCATGGATGACGTGGATGCGACCGTGGCGCAGATGTCCAGGAACATGCTGACCTCGGGGGACTGGATAACCCCTCGAGTAGATGGAGTCGTCTTCCTCGAAAAACCCCCATTGTTCTACTGGCCGATGGCCATCTCATACAAGATCTTTGGCGTTCATGATTGGTCGGCAAGGATTCCATTTGCGCTTTCGGCAATCGGACTCGCCTGTCTTACCTGCGCGTTCGGAGTTTGGGCCTTCGGAAGGAAAGCTGGTTTGTATGCAGGATTGTGCATCGCTACTTGCATCGGCCCTTTCCTTTTCACTCGCATCGTTATTCCGGACATTATTCTGACGCTTGTGATTGCTTTAGCGATGTGGGCGTTCCTGCGCGCGCTCGATGAAGGAGAAGCGCATCCACGCTTCTGGGCCTTCGTACTCGCGGCAAGCCTGGGAACGGGGCTCCTGATCAAAAGTCTGGTCGGGGTGGTTTTCCCCGTGGGCGTAGGTTTGCTATATCTCTTTCTGACCAAACAGCTTTTTTCCGCTCGGACTTGGAAGCGGCTGCACCCGATCAGTGGATTTTTCATCGCCCTATTGATTGCCGCGCCCTGGCACATTCTGGCCACGCTTCGCAATCCGCCCTACTTTTATTTCTCGCTTCACAGCGGTCCGGGCGAATACCACGGTTTTCTCTGGTATTTTTTCATCAATGAACAACTCTTGCGCTTTCTGAACATGCGCTATCCCCGGGATTACAACACCGTGCCGCGGCTTTGGTTCTGGCTATTCCACTTTCTCTGGTTGTTTCCGTGGAGCGTTTATTTTCCCGCCATCGCCAAACTTTCTTTCAAACCACTCGACAGGGCCGGCCGCGCTCGCTTGCTGGCGCTTTGCTGGACCGGATTCATCCTGGTTTTCTTCACGTTTTCCACCACGCAAGAGTACTACTCCATGCCCTGCTATCCCGCGCTGGCGTTGCTCCTGGGATCAGCCATGGCAGCGGGCGGAGAGTGGATTCAACGCGGCTCTCGCGTGCTCATGGCCATCTCTGCGTGCGCTGCAATCACGTGCCTCGCCATCCTGATTTACGTCCGGCATCTCCCCACTCCCGGAGACATCTCGGGCGCACTTAGCCATCATCCCGGAGCTTACTCGCTTTCTCTTGGGCACATGGAGGATCTCACCCTTCAGTCGTTCGCCTATCTGCGTTTTCCGCTGTTGGTTGCGGCTGTTGCGTTTCTTGCGGGCGCCGTTGGAAATCTCCTTTGGACGCATCACCGCGCGTTCCTCGCCTCTGCGCTGATGATGGTGCTCTTCTTTCACGCGGCGCGCCTGGCCATGGTGGTCTTCGATCCCTACTTATCCTCGCGTCCGATTGCCGATGCCCTGCTCAAGTCCCCTCAAGGCAAGTTGATCGTGGATCATCACTACTTCACATTTTCTTCGGTCTTTTTCTACACGAACACCACGGCGTTGCTCGTCAATGGCCGCTTCCACAACCTGGAATACGGTTCCTACGCCCCAGGAGCGCCACCGATCTTCATAACGGATGAGAACTTGAAAAGTCTCTGGTCTTCAGCGGACCGATACTACCTGGTGGCTGATCGGTCGGCCTTGCCGCGTTTTGAAAAACTCATGGGAACGGAGAGCCTCAACGTCGTGATCTACAGCGGAGGCAAGATGGCCTTGACCAACCATTCCTCTCCAGGAACTCTCTTGCCGCAGGTTGGGAACTAAGAATGCCGTCTCCTGGGATGGACAGACTGTACATTCTTTATCAGCAGCTTACAAAAACTCACTTGCAATGCGCTCTCTATACAGGTAAAAAAAGAAGTCTGCGGCCCCAATGGGTCCATCCAGCACTTTTTCTGCCCAGCGCACAGCAACCGGATCAGGCACTCGCTGTGCGAATTGAAGCAGACATTAATAATTTGAATTGCCTTGAGGAGGGTTCATGAAGATTGCCGTGCTCGGCGGGGACGGCTATTGCGGTTGGGCGACAGCTCTGTATTTGTCGCAGAAGGGCCATTCGGTGGCCATTGTGGATAATTTCTTGCGCCGCCTCTGGGATCACGAACTTGGCGCGCAAACGCTGACTCCTATCCGGCCGCTCACAGACCGCGTTCGGGTTTGGCAGAATCTGACCGGTAAGACCATCGAACTGTTCATCGGAGACGTAGCTGACTACGACTTCCTCGAGTCTGCGTTCAAATCGTTCGAACCGGAAGCAGTCGTTCACTTCGCTGAGCAACGCTCTGCCCCGTACTCAATGATTGACCGGAAGCACGCCGTATTCACCCAGGTGAACAATGTCGTGGGGACACTGAATGTGCTCTTCGCCATTCGCGAGTTTCTACCGGACTGCCACCTGATCAAGCTCGGCACCATGGGCGAGTACGGCACGCCGAATATTGACATCGAAGAGGGTTACATAACTGTCGAGCACAATGGCCGCAAGGACGTGCTTCCCTTCCCGAAACAGCCCGGCTCCTTCTATCACCTCTCGAAAGTGCACGACAGCCACAACATGATGTTTGCCTGCAAGATTTGGGGCATTCGTGCCACGGATCTAAACCAGGGAGTCGTATACGGAACGACGACGGATGAAACTGCGCTCGATGAGGGGTTGATCAATCGGTTCGACTACGACGACGTCTTCGGCACCGTTCTGAACCGCTTCTGTGTTCAAGCAGCCATCGGTCAGCCACTGACGGTTTACGGCAAGGGTGGACAGACACGCGGCTTCCTTGATATCCGCGACACGGTGCGCTGCATTGAGATTGCCTGTCATAATCCGGCTGCAAGAGGCGAGTGCCGCGTTTACAATCAATTTACGGAACAGTTTTCCATCCTCGATCTCGCGCATCTGGTAGAGTCCGCCGCTAAGAAGCTTGGCATTTCCGTCGAAATAGACCACCTTCCCGACCCGCGCGTAGAGGCAGAACAGCACTACTACAATGCGAAACACTCGAAGCTTGTGGACCTAGGCCTGCGGCCGCACAATTTGTCGGATTCCCTGCTGGATTCGCTGATGAATATCGCTTTGAAATATCGCGATCGAGTGGACGTTTCGCTGATGCTCCCGCAGGTGAACTGGCGCGAGCCTAAGAATGATCGTCGCATTCAGATGAGTATGCCCACAAAATCTTCGGTATCGGAGCCTCGGGCGGACCTGGCGGCTTCTACAGGGGCAAAGGCCAAGAAGGCATAGAACTCAGCTTTGGATGGCCCTCATTGAGTGGAATTCTGCGCAGGGCTTGAGGTCGCCGGTACGAGCATGCCCTCTTGAATTCTATAATCCACGTTCCGCCAGCGGATGCTGTTTCGTCCAAACGTGAGCAGCCAGATTACGAACGCCGTGGCATCCCAAACGACGATGAGCGGCATCTTTTTCCATAGCCCGGTCTGTTTCAGTCCCCAAACTCCGATGAGCCAAGTCATCGCCACGCGAAACCCTGCATAGCCGCCGAGGTACGCGACCGCGATTCCTGCTGACGAATGCGTGAGCGCGACTGCCAAACTCCACGGCAAGCCTTGCGTAAAGGCGAGCCCCACGTGTCCCCAAGGACGCATGTGCCGCATCACCGTCATCCATCGGAGCCGCTTGCTGAAGAGGGCTCGAGGTGAATCATAGTCTGGTACAGTCCGGACCGAGTACGGAAGCAACTCGACTTCATATCCTTGCTGCGCAATCAAACGGCCCACCAGGAGATCGTCAGCGGGCTTGTTTTCAATCGCTTCGTATCCCCCAAATCCAGCGAGTCGCGAACGCGTTGTGACAATGGTCGGTCCGAGCGTGAACTTGATCCCATCTAGCTGCCGAGCGACCAGAATTCCCGCGTAGAAGTCGGAATACATGCCGATGGATTGAAGATGTTGTACGAGCGTTTCATCGCGGATGGATACATAAAAGCAAGTCGCGCAGCCAACCTTGGGGTCGCGCAGCGGTGCGATCATGGTGCGCAGGTAATTGGGTTCGACCCGCACGTCACTGTCGCTGATCACTAGGAACTCGTTCTCCGCCTCGTTCACCATCCTTACCAGCTTGGCTACCTTGTCGTTGATGGCGCTGCGCCCCGAGCCGAAGAGCAAGCGGATGCGCCGTTCAGGAAAATCACGCATCAGTTTTTCCAAAACCGGCACCGCGGGGTCATTGCGGTCGCCCACGCAAAAAAGCAGCTCATAATTAGGATAATCCTGCCGGCAGAAACTTGCGTAATTTTCGTACGCCTCGGGATCCAATCCCCGGACGGGCTTCAAATTGCTGATCCGGGGCAGAAAATCCGCAGTCTCAGAGGCACGATTCTTCGACTTTGAGAAAAACCGCCAAGTGCTGCAAAGAACCAAGAGATAATAGAAGAAGGGTGAGGCGGCAAGAATGAGAAATAGATAGTCGGCGACCTTCGAAATTATTGCACCTCTTGCGATAAAGTTTTGCCCTGCTTCGCTACCTGTGAGTGAACCACTGCTCGGAGCCCTATTTTCGACTTTCAGCTTCCATCCGGTTGGCGCGACACTCGCCACCCACGCTCGAGGGAAAAATGCTCTGCCTCGGACCTCGAGTTTCAGAAGCTTCCGCTGTCAAAAAAGGATAGCAAAAACGGAACTACTTTGCTGCCAAGGACTTTGGTCTCAGCAACACATCGAGTAAGATAATTTTTGGCCAATCTGCGGGACATGAACCTCGCATTCGGGTTCATCCCCCTCGAATGCAACACTACATCCATTCGGGAATCCGGCGCTTGCTAGTTTGACGCCGTGGCGCGCCTTTGGTTCTCAACGCAAGGGGCAAAGCATAAATCGCATGAAAGACTCTCGCGGGCTACATTTGAAAACGTACCTCTTCATCCTCTTCATGGTTCTATTTGCTCCGCTGGGTAACGTGCTGTTGAGCAAGGGAATGAAAGGTGTCGGCTCGGCGAAGAACTGGGCGCCCGCCGACCTTGCGCACATTTTCATGCGTGTCCTCAGCTCAGGTTACATCTGGCTCGGAATTACTTGCCTGCTCGCCTTTTTTGCCGCCTACATGCTCGTGCTTACGTGGGCGGACTACAGCTACGTCCAGCCGGCCTCCGCTTTCTCCTACGCCGTTGTTGCTTTGCTCGGCTATTTCCTCCTGGGGGAAACCGTTCCTCCCTTGCGTTGGGCAGGCATTGCCGTCATCTGCGTTGGTGTCCTCGTCGTTGGTCGAACGCCACCGCGCACCACGGAAAAAGCCTGACCGTGCGCGAACTCTTCTTTCTCTTCGTGGTAGTGGTGGTCGGCACGGGCGGAGAACTTTGCGTCACACGCGCAATGAAAGTGGTCGGCGAGGTTCATGACTTCCGTCCCGCTGCGCTCTTTCGTTTTGTGCTTCGCGCCATGCGCGTGGGATGGATGTGGATTGGCATCGGAATGATGACGCTGGCCTTTTTCTCGCTCCTGGCCATGCTATCCATCGAAAATGTGAGCTTTGTCGTTCCCGTGACCGCTTTGAGCTATGCCGCCGGCGCCGTGGGCGCATTATTTTTCCTGCGCGAACGCATCAGCAAGCAGCGATGGCTTGGCGTGCTAATCGTCTGCGTTGGTGTCACTCTCGTCTGGCTGAGCAAACGCTAGCCAGCACTTGGTGTTCCAAAGATCTACGGTTTCTCTGGATCCACTTTCGAAGGCGTTCCGATCTTGATGGTCACGCCGAACCGCTTGTAATTCATGTATCGCACCGTCATGCGGATGTGCACCTCGCTTGTGCTGAAGTGCAGCGTGTCGTTCGAACGCGTATATGTGGGAAACCAGAAATGCCCCTCAATATTTTCACGAAACGTCTCAAACCTGGGAAATACGTTCTCTTGTCCGTGCTTCTTGATGTCCGGCACGGCCTTCCCGTCAGTCTTGACAATATTCAGATCTTTGTCGTCCACCCAGACGCGCCCTTGAAAATACCTTTGGTTCTTCTCGAGCACTTTAGGCCCCACGTCGAACACATAGGTGCTCAATTCATCCAGTTGCTCGCGCCCGGCATATGTAACGTTGTACTTCGGCAATTCACCCGTCGTCAGCACAAACGGCTGCACATGTTCGAGATCGTCCAGATCCTGCTGCGAGAGGGAAATCCTTTGAAGCGTCGGAGGTGGTGCGTCCGTCACCTTCTCATAGCGTTTGCCCGCAGGCGTGAAGAGGATGTCGCTGGTCATGCGGTATTCGCCGTCGGGCTGGCCGTCGTCATCAATGGTCTGGATGACAAACATCTGTGTGTACGTGTAATTGTCACGTTCTTTTCTGAATTCGTCCTCGCGCCCGGCGAATTTCTGAATAATCTGATCCACGGGTAGGGCCGGAGGCGCGTTAGTGATATGGGAGGACGCTTCTTGTGGAGGGGTATTTGTGCTGACGGGCGATGCCGGGGTCCCGCTAGCGGCCGGGGAACTTGTATTCTGCGGCGGAGGCAATGGCCCCCGCTGTTGTGCTGCGAGTGGCACAGCACTGATTGCAGCAGCAATCAGGACCTGCAAGCTGCGCTTCACCTTCATTCGTTCTCTCATCGCCGTTCCAGAAGCAAATCCCGACATTTCTGAACTCTCCTTGGCTTCGCCCTATCAGTACTCTACTTTAGGATTCGATGCATGGGGGAAGACTTTTGTAGCCTTCCCCGAGGGACACGTTTCACCGGTCAAAAAAAGCTCTGAGTGTCTAAATATTTATGCGATTTCACAGGGGAGCCCGGCTCGCCAGGTTCAATCTGCTGCCTTCGTCGTTGCCGCTGGCGCTGGCTCACGAATCAATAGTGGAAACCGCGGAAAGGAGAAGCTTCCCGCCACATCGTCAATCACGTTTACCTGGCAGAGGTACAAACCCGGTTTGAGCGTCTGTAACGGCAAATCGATCTGGAAAATCACCGCTTTGCGATCCGGAGCCGTGACTTCGTTGGCAACAACTTGTTTTGATTCATAGACCTTCGTCGTGCCTTGCAGGAACTCAATGCTGGTGAGAACCCGGACGCTGTCGCGCGATTGTTTGGTCACGGGCGCGTCTTTCGCCGCGCTCTGCGGGCCATTGCCCGGCACAGAAGCGGGGGAGGAATTCTTTCCCTTCGCGGCATCATAGACTTCGTACTGAAGATAGAGATGCTGATCGGGCGAGAAGACGTGGGTAATGTTCGGAACCAATTCCATTTGGTCACGAACCAACGGGTTTGTCTCGCTCTTCTTGTTAGCAATGGGTGTGCGCAAGCTGCTCAGCACCACGGAACTCATTTTCAGGGGTGCTCTCCGCAGGTCGGGGACTTGCACATCAGTTTCGAAAGATCCCATCCGGCCGGTCTGGTTCTCGCGCACGACAAACTTAAGATGATAACTGCCCGGCGCGAGCACGAATCCGGTGTTGTACTGTACGTTTTTGCGGCGTACTTGCTGGGCGCTGTCAACCGCCAGTTTCACCGTGTCGCGCAGCCGTCCGACCGGGAATTTTCCGCCCTCCTGGACGGTGCCGATAATGTCTATCGTCGCGTTGTCCTTCTCCTTTTCCGTAACGAAGGGAATCTGCGAACCGGGGATCACCAACGAGACCGCAAGATAGTAGTGCGATTCGTCCCGGCGGAAAAACGCCGAGCCGGCATAGAGAGGTACGTCCACACGTGGTAGTTGGGCCGCCAGTTCGTCCTCGAGTTGCTGCTCGCGATCTGCGCGGTTCAAGTGCTCGAAATCCCGTCCGGCGTAATACCCGGAGCGGAAATCAAGTTTCAGGTCCGGCCGGTTGACCTGCACTTTCAACCGGCGAAACCTTCCATCCTTCAAAGGATTGTTGCTCGTAAAACCCAGAACGTAGTATGCCGAACTGTCCTTTTGGACCTGGGAGAAGACTCCGCTGAAATCATTCGAATCGAAGAACGCCTTGCCGCCAGTGTCCGCGGAAAGCGTCGCAAGCGTGTCCTGAGATGCGGCGTTGCCGTTTAAATCGTTCAACACGGACGCGCCCGAATAAGCCGACTGTCCATGCAAGCTGGCGGATTGCGCTTCTCCTCCTGGAGGAAATGCCTGAAGGCCTCTAATGTCGAGCGAATAGATGGACACGTTGGCTTTCACCGCAGAAGCCGTCGTGGCACGTAGCGCGGATTGGTTGTCCACGCCGGACTGGCTTATCCCATTGCTGAAATAAATGAGGCTTTTCTTCTGTGGGAGTTTGCCGAGAGCTTGCATCAGTGACTGCAGCGCCAGAAGCTTGCGGTCGGCACTAAACGTATTGAAATCCGTGTCGTCAGGCGTGAACGAGCCGCTCGTTTCCGCCGCGCCTTCGGCGGTCCCTGTGCTCCCATTGTCGAAGCCTTGGCCTTCTCCGGTAGTGTAGGCGGAGAGCGCTGCCAGCAATTTGTTCTTATTGTCGGTGAAATCTAGGTCCACACGCATGTTCGTGGCCAGGGACACCAGAGCAATCAAGTCCGCAGGCTGCATCTTTGTCGAGATGAATTTCTTCGCCGCGTCCACCGATCGGTCAATCTGTTCCGGATCCATGGCAGAAAAGTCAAAGAAGAGCAGCATCAGCCGGCGGTCCCGCGCATCCAGTGACGGTGGCGCTTTCTTTCCACTATGCAGCAGCGTGCCCTGCCCAGGCCCTGCTGCGCCCGAGACGGTTGCTTCTGCCGCCCCGGCCGTGGCCAATTCATCTACATTCTCGAAATCGAACGTGGAAATCTGCTGCTTCTTACCGTCTTCAAAAAGCGTGAAGTCTTCTTTTTTCAGATCCTTGACAAGATTGCCTTTCTTGTCATGCGCAACGACATTCACAAGCACCAGCTCTGTCGTGACTTCGATGCGAGCCTCGTTCCGCCCCGCTTGTCCAGACTGCTGGGCAATAAGGGGACCTGCGGAATGCAAAAGCAGCCCCGCCGCAGCCAAGGCTGAAACAATTTTGCTGGTTCGCCGCATATGCATATTCCTTCAGAACCGAAAGCGCGCTTGCATTGTCACCCGTCGCATGTTGGCCGTTCCTGTGATTTCACCGAAGGTCAACGAATTCACCGCTGTGTTGAGCGCCGTGAAATTCACGTTATTGAATACGTTGTTCGCGGAAATTCGCAGGTCGAGCGCGCGCGACTCTTTGATCTGAATGGTCTTATTCAGGGTCATGTCTAACGTCACTTGGCCCGGGCCCTCGATAATGTTTCGGCCCGCGTCGCCGAACGTAGCGGGATTTCCGGCGGGACAGTTGACACTCGGTTCACAAAAGGCCGCCGTATTAAACCACTTGAGCGCGGTCGGATTGCTCAATGTGACAGACTGCCCCGGCACGACGTCCGCACGCAACGACCCACTTACACCACGGCTGATGTCCAGCCCGCCGCCAAGTACGCGCGGCGTGAAGTACATCCCGGAAGCAACCGTAAAGTCGCCACTCCACTGCCATCCGCCAAGAATATGGCTCCACGCGCCTTTCTGTACGAAGCGGCGGTTCTCGCCGAGAGGCAAATCATAGATCCAGTTCCCTGTGAATCTGTGTTTCTGCTCGAAGCTGGAAAGTCCTCGATCGGCCGATATATCGAACGGATTCTGCGCAACCACGCTGCCTCCTCCCCCGATCGAAGATGCATCGTCAATGGACCTCGAAAACACATATTGCGCTCCAACGCCCAATCCCTTCGCCATGCGCCTGCGCACGCGCACCGAGGCCGCGTGCAAAATGGAGTTCCCTTCCGATGACTCGTATATAAACGGTTGATTGCCGAGGCCCACCAGCGCGCGCTCCGTATCCAGCCGCGTTCCCTTCGCTCCGTTGTAACCCAGGTTCAGCACCACGCCACCGGGCAATCCTCTTTGCACATCCAAATTCCAGATCTGCACGTAACCCAGGCGATAGTTGGGGTTGACGGCGAAATTGTTTGTCACCGTGCTTCCCGAAACAGGTGGGAAGCCATTCGTCAACGTGAGCGGGCTTGTCCCGAGGAGACCGTTGACGGTCGTGGCATTCGTCGCGCTTTCCGCAAAGGGCGGCTGAAAGGCAAAATTCTGGATCATGATGCCGTACTGCGCGAGGTTGTAGTTAATCCCGTACCCTGCCCGCACGACGGTTTGTTTTTGCGGCTTCCAGGCAATTCCTAGGCGCGGAGCAAAATTGTTGCGGTCCGGCCGGACTAAAGACGCTGGGAACTGTCCATTAAAAGGTCCGGTTTGGCCAGGTAGCACCACTGCGGCAGACGTGAATCCCGCGGCCACGTCAAGATTCGCGATCCGGCCGTTCGCCTCTGTATAAGGCCCGTTGTATTCATAACGCAACCCTAAATTAAACGACAGATTCGAACGCCACCGCCAATCGTCCTGCGCAAAGAAGTCATACGCATTGGCGCGAAAATTGTAGGACGTGGCCCCGAACTGCAACGAGGTTTGCTGCGGGAAGCCAAGCAGAAAGTCGGCGAAATCGTATCCGGTGTCCTTTACTGCGGCTCCGGTTACATTGTACGAGGACGTCGCAAAACCCGTGAAAACAAAGCTTCCCTCCGCGGTTCTTGCGGAGTGAAAACTCTGCAGGATGCGCCGGTAGTCTCCCCCAAACCTCCAGTTGTGTTTTCCATGATTCCACGAAACGGTATCTGAGACTGTATAGGTCTGGTCGAGTTCCCGGCGCGGTGTCGGATCGCTCAGCCCGCCGAACGAGGTGAAGCTGATTCCCGGCAAACCCCAATCAAACGGAAGGTTGGAAATCCCGCCGATTCCCGCCCCGCCGGGTCCGGCGACGTCCGTCACGTTCGAAAAAAGATTTGTTGTAGAAACATGATTGTGGTTGTAATTCACGCGGAAGATGTTTGTGGCGCGACCCTTGCCGTAGGTCCACCCCGCGCTGGCGTTCAATCCCTGCGTTCCCGTGCCTCCGGCAAGCGACGGGAAGGGGTTCACAATCGCGCTCGAGCTGCGTGCCCAGTTCAGTCCAAAATTGATGTTGTTCTGTGATCGCCGCCCTCCACTACCACCCCCTCCTCCGCCACCGCCTATCAGGAAAGGGCCCGAGCCCAGCCCGGCGGCCTGACCAAAATTGTGAATCAAGCGCATGCTTACCGAGTCCGAATTGCTGTCGGCTGAAGCGACATAATGAAAGTTCTGGCCGGATGTGGTTGTGGCGATATTTGGCAACGGAATGAATTGGAGGAGAAACCTGGCCGCGGGACTGATTAATCCCGGATTAATCATATTCGCGACACCGTTGAACGCGTAAGGCTGCTCCGTCGCAGGGTTGAAGATCTGGACTGGGGCTCCGTCGTTATAAGTCGCCTGAGTAAAATTGCCGCCTCGTTCGGCCTGGGTTGGCACCGTGGAAAAGGCATCGTACGGAGAACTTCCGCGGGACCCGTTCCATCCCGCGAAAAAGAACCACTTGTTTCCCCCGTTGAAAATTTTCGGAATGTTTAGCGGTCCTCCGACATTTGCGCCGAAGCGCGCCTGGTTATAGTCCGCTTTCGCGGATTGAATCCCCGTCAAGGAAAACGGTCTCGCATCCAGGCTGGACGTATCGTCAGAGAAGTAGAGCAAGCCATGTGGTTGATTGATGTTGAATCCCCGCCCCATCCTGCCAATGGCGATTGTCCCGCCACCTGGGCCGCCGAAGCCCCCGCCACCGCCAGTACCACCAAAGCCCTCTCGTTGCGCGCGCTCGCGGAACTCCTGAATTCGCTGCTGTAGTTCGTCCTCACTGCCGCCGCCAAAGTCCTGCGTACGGCCCTGCGCGCCGCTGATGCTTACGGACTCTGTCGGTCCCTCCGCCCCCGCTCCGTTCATGGGAAGGCCAGAGAGATCGCTGGTGCCTTGCCCGCCGCCGAGCCCACCCGCTCCGCCGAGGCCCGGGTTATTGCCAGCCAGAGACGCGAGAGTATTATCCAGGACTAGGCTCTGAAACCCGCGTCCAGCCGCAACAATCGCCGCATTTTTGTTGTTTGACTGCTCCTGCTGGCGCGAAGCCAGAATCAGTTCCGCGTCCACCTTTGCTGATACATTCTCGGGATTCAGCACAACTTCTTGCGTAAAATTCGCAAATCCCATGAACTCGACCCGTACTACGTATCTCCCGCGCGGAATGCCGGAGAAACTAAACTTGCCTTCCGAGTTCGATGCTGCCACATACTTTTTTCCAGATAATGTGTTCGCGGCAGTGACCGTTACGCCAGGCAGAGGCGTCTTGCCGCTGCGGACAGACCCTGTGATTTCGAATGTCGCCGTGGCACCAGTAGGCGGCACTGTTTGCAGCGCCTGCGCCGGGGGCGCAGTCTCCTGCGCGCGCAAGCTCACCGCAAAAAGAATGGCGAAGAAATTGAATAGAAAAATGCCGCGAGCAATCGACTTCAAGTCTTGGCTCCCTGATCGAACTATAGCTGCGGCGGATTGCTTTTGGGATCGGGAGGAGGAGCGCTTCCAGCAGGTGCACTCCCAGCCGGCGAATTTCCACCAGGCCCTCTCCCGTTTGCTCCCATCTCCTGCAAGCGCTTCCATTGCTCGGGAGAAAGCACTATCACGCTTTTCGGCACGAATGCATTGTTCAGCACACTTCCATGGATAACCACGTGATCGCCCGGCTGGATGTCCGCCATGGTGATGCTGTCGCGCCCTTTGCGGAGCGAAGTTTCCTCGTTCAGCTCTAAATTCTGCGTGACGTTGTCCGGCCTCAATACTGTGAGTTTCGGCGCATCCACTGACTTCACTTCCCCAACCACAAAATCTTTGCCAAGCTCGCCGAATCCAACCCCGCCGCCCGGGCCTCTGCCGCCGCCTGCCCCTCCGCCCGATCGTCCGCCAATTACCTGTGCCGTAATGCTGTGATCCGCGTTCTCCTCTCCGCGCACGAACACCACATCGCCCACCTTGAAATCTTCCAACTTCGCGTTTTCTCGGTCCTTGCGAAATTCCGTTTTGTCAGTGATCTTCACGACTGCAGTCGAACCGTCAGGCTTTGCCAGTTGCACCGTTCCGTGGTTGATCGCAGTTATCTTCCCAAACAGCGGCTGGCCACGGGCATTCTCCCAACCAGGCCTTTGGCCCCTACCTGGAGATGTCCCCTGATCCTGGCTAATAGTCACAGCGTCGGGCGTCTGTGCTCGACCAGCTGTTCCAATGACCAACAATAGAAAACTCAGTGCTAAGAACCGTTTCCGGTCAGTGATCATGACTTCCCCTTAGAAATCCTCCAAATTGCTAATGACGCAGGCCTGAGTGCCAAAGTAACGCCGTCCGGGCGTGCTGGCCAGCTAAACTATTCCATTTAACAATTCCCTCAGTAGCGAGTCTAAAGTTCCCGCCTGAAACGCCGCGTACGTCTCTACCGAACTAGCCATTTAAAGATCGCGCTGAACCTGTTCTGCCCTCAGTAAGGATGGTTCCAAAGTGGCAATGCTTGTGAGGCAAATGTGGCCGAGCGAATTGCTTCGCTTTCAGTCTGAGAGGTGGGTTCGTTGAGTGGGGACTAAACTTTCCGGATCGTTGCCATTGCAGAGGCTGTTCCTGCCGTACTCCGCGAAAACTTCACTCGCGACACATGGCCACATCTACTTTCAATCCGAGGGGAATCATGAATACAAGCAGCACTATACTGCATGTCCACGAATCTTGAAGACGGGTCTTACCTGTGTATTTGGTGTACCGCGAGTGCCCTATCTCTATGTCCGATAAGTTGGTTATATCCCAAGCCTTCCAGAGCTCTCTGGGCATTCCGCCAGGTGCTCCAAACCTGCTTGACCGGCTAGAGAGTTTATGTATTATACTGCATGTGAGACTTAGCCGCATGGCAACACCCGCAAACATCGATTCCAAGCACGCGGCTCAGCACCGGCCCGTACCCGCGCGCGAGGAACAGTTTCTGGCCTTCGTAGGAACGCGCATTCGCGAACTTCGCAATCGACGCGGCATGACCCGCAAGATGCTAGCCCAGGAGGCGCGTGTCTCTGAGCGGCACCTAGCGCAACTGGAATCCGGAGAAGGAAATATCTCCATTGTGCTGCTGCGAAGAATCGCCGGAGCTTTGAATATTTCCCTCGCAGAGGTATTTACCCTCGCCGTCGAAGAGCCCGCCGAAAAGCAGGCCATTCGACGTTTCCTGGAACGGCTTCCCGCGAATCGCCTCGAGGACGTTTTGTTCCACCTCCAGCGCGACTTCGGCGAAGAAGCAACGATGCGTCGCAAGCGAGTCGCACTGATCGGACTCCGCGGCGCTGGAAAGTCCACTCTGGGAGCCAAACTTGCTCTTGACCGCGATATCCCTTTCATCGAGCTGGACCGTGAAATCGAAAAAGACATGGGCATGCCCCTGGCGGAAATTTTCTCCCTTTATGGGCAGTCCGGTTATCGAGCCATTGAAAAGCGCACCCTCGAACACGTCCTGGGAGAAGCCGATCGTGCAGTGCTATCCGTCGGAGGAGGCGTGGTGTCGGAAAAAGAGACTTACGGCTATTTGCTGGCGAACTGCTATACGGTGTGGATTAGGGCGCAACCTGACGAGCACATGTCGCGCGTGATTGCCCAGGGCGATTTTCGAGCCATGGCAGGAAGCGACCAGGCCATGGAAGATCTGCGACGGATTCTGGAAGCGCGCGAACCTCTCTATCGTGAAGCGGACTTGGTTCTCGACACTTCCGGTCAGTCAGTGGAAGAAAGTTTTTCCAAATTGAAAGCGGCATTGCAAACCCAGTTGCAGTAGGAGGATTTTGTGGACGTTGTCGCGGCACATGAATCCCCGGCAGGAATGGAACCACTAGACTTCCGAACGGATCCGTCGCGCTATAAGCATTGGCGTCTCTCCTTCGATGGACCGGTGGCCACGCTTACGATGGATGTGGACGAGGACGGCGGAATCCGCCCGGGCTACAAGCTTAAATTGAATTCCTACGACCTCGGCGTGGACATCGAGTTGCACGATGCCTTACAGCGAATTCGGTTTGAGCATCCTGAAGTTCGTTCCGTGGTCATCGCCAGTGCAAAAAATCGTATTTTTTGCTCCGGCGCCAACATTTACATGCTTGGCCTTTCCTCGCACGCATGGAAGGTAAACTTCTGCAAGTTCACCAACGAAACGCGCAATGGAATCGAAGACTCCAGCGGGCATTCCGGATTGAAATTCATAGCGGCTTGTAATGGAACCACCGCTGGCGGGGGTTACGAACTTGCTCTGGCTTGCGATGAAATCATTCTGATTGACGACCGCTCATCCGCAGTCAGCCTCCCGGAGCTCCCATTGCTCGGCGTTCTTCCGGGGACGGGTGGACTGACCCGCATCACCGACAAGCGCAAGGTACGCCGGGACCATGCCGACATGTTTTGCACCAATCCAGACGGCGTCCGCGGGCAAAGAGCCAAGGATTGGCGCCTCGTGGATGAGATCGTGAAGCCGCAGCAGTTTGCCGAGCATGTAAGACAGCGCGCCCTGAAACTAGCCGAGCAGAGTAATCGGCCCTTGAACTCAAAAGGAGTCGCGCTAACTCCCTTGAAGCGCACTCTGGACGCGGCGGGGCTCCATTACGAATATGTGGTTGTCCAATGCAATCGCGAAGCTCGAACGGCTACGCTTACGATCCGCGCGCCAGAGTCGGTTCCGGCGGACAGCCTGGAAAAAGTTCTCGCTGCGGGCGCTTCTTGGTGGCCACTTCAGATGGCGCGCGAGTTAGACGACGCCATTCTGACGCTGCGCGCGAGCGAGTTGGAATTGGGTCTGTGGATTATCAAGACAACGGGGAACGCGGACGCGGTTTTGGCAATCGACGATTTCATTTTGAATCATCAGGATAACTGGTTCGTCCGTGAGGTTCTCGGCATGATGCGTCGGACCTTCGCGCGCATCGATGTCACCTCGCGCTCGATTTACGCCATCATCGAACCCGGATCGTGTTTCGCGGGCACGTTACTTGAATTAGCGCTCGCCGCGGATCGCGTATATATGCACGACGCGCCAGAAGCCGAAACAGTGTCGTTCGTCATTCTCTCAGAAATGAACTTCCGACCTCTGCCGATGGTGAATCATCTATCGCGCATGGCCGCGCGGTTTTATGGCAATGAACCGCAAATCCATTCTTTACACCAACACGTTGGAAGAAAGCTTTCCCCACGTGAAGCTCTGGACGCCGGATTAGTCACTGCCACGCCCGATGAGCTTGATTGGGAAGACGAAATCCGCCAGGCCATCGAGTCGCGCGCTGCGCAATCGCCCGATGCCCTTACCGGCCTCGAAGCGAATCTTCGTTTTGGTTCTCCGGAGACCGTGGAAACGCGGATTTTCGGCCGTCTTTCCGCCTGGCAAAACTGGATCTTCGTTCGCCCGAATGCCGTCGGCACAAACGGCGCGCTCAAAGTCTATGGCACCGGCGCACCCACCAAATTCAATTGGGAAAGAGTTTAGGAAGCAGCTTTGGCATTGGCCTGAGGCCACGGGAGAAACTGCGATGATCAATTATACCGAGAAAATTCCGAACAACGTCGATTTGGGAAGAGACCGTGTCCTGCAACGCGCCCTCGAACATTGGCAGCCCGCCTACATGGGCTGGTGGTATGACATGGGCCCGAACGAGAGTCATAACTATGAAGTCTATTTGCGAACCGCCATCAGCGTGGAACCCGACGGCTGGGCGCAATTCGACTACGTGAAGATGCCGGACTATCGCTGGGGCATTTTCCTCCAGCCCCGCGACGAGAAGCGCGAAGTCAATTTCGGCGCTCACAAAGGCCAACCCGCGTGGCAGGAAGTGCCCGGCGAGTACCGTTCCACCTTGCGCCGGATCATTGTCACCCAAGGAGACACCGAGCCGGCTTCTGTCGAACAACAGCGCATGCTGGGCGCTTCTTGTCCTTCGATGTACGACCTGCGAAACATTTTCCAGGTGAACGTCGAAGAAGGTCGCCACCTGTGGGCCATGGTGTACCTGCTGCATCGCTATTTCGGACGTGATGGCCGCGAGGAGGCTGAGTCTTTGCTCGCTCGGCGCTCGGGGGATGCCGACAACCCGCGCATTCTGGGTGCGTTCAATGAGCCCACTCCAGATTGGCTGGCCTTCTACATGTTCACGTTTTTTACGGACCGTGACGGTAAATTTCAGCTTTGCGCGCTGGCCGAGTCCGGTTTTGATCCCCTCTCTCGCACCTGCCGCTTCATGCTTACCGAAGAAGCGCACCACATGTTCGTCGGCGAGACGGGCGTTGGCCGCATCATTCAGCGCACCTGTGAGGTGATGAAGGAACACAAACTCGATGACCCATCGGATGTCCGCGCGCTGGGCGTAATCGATCTTCAGACCATCCAGAAGTACTTGAATTTTCACTACAGCGTCACCCTGGATCTTTACGGTTCGGATGTTTCCTCAAACGCCGCAAATTACTTCACCAACGGACTGAAAGGGCGTTTCCGTGAAACCAAGCTGGAAGACGATCACGTTCTGAGCGAGGCGGAATATCCAGTGTATGAAGTTGTAGATGAAAAGATCGTCGCCAAGAAAGTACCGGCGCTGACCGCCCTGAATGAGCGGCTGCGCGATGATTATATCGATGAGATCGCCGATGGCGTGGCCCGCTGGCAGCGCGTGATTGATACGGCCGGCATTCCTTTCCGCTTTACCCTGCCCCACAAGGGCTTCCACCGCGAAATCGGCAATTTCGCGGGACACTTTATCACCCCTGAAGGAGAAGTCTTAAGCGAGGAAGCATGGAAGAAGCGCGAGTCCGAATGGCTGCCGACACTAAAGGACCATGCCTTTGTCCAATCGCTCATGACCGGGCGCGTCGTGGAGCCCGGCAAATTTGCGAATTGGATTGCACCGCCGGCCCGTGGCGTCAATAATCAGCCGCTGAATTTTGAATACGTTCGCTTCAATTGATTCGCCAGAGGGATGACATAGATTTCTTCTAAGGACGCAAAACCCTGCAGCCGATCATAGACATCCACGTCCACATCATGCCGTATCGCATGATGAAGCCGTCGGCGCTCGACTTGATGAAGCGCGGACGCAAAGACTACGCCGAAGTCGAGCGGTATTGTGCAGACCCTAAAGCATTTCTCGGCTTGCTGGACAGACTCGGCGTCGAGCGCGCCGGTCTCATCAATTACGTTGCCCCGAAGATTATTGGGTTCACGCCCGAAGTGAACGATTGGAGCGCGAACTATTGCAAAGCGGCGCCCGACCGGCTGATCGCATTCGGCGGGGTGTTGCCAGGAACTGTTCCCGACGCCGGTGCCGAAGTGGACCGCATGGCCAAACTCGGAATTCGCGCGATTAAGCTGCATCCCTCGCATCAGGTGCTCTCACCCAACGATTACATGGATGGCAATCGCGAGTTGGCAGCCGTCTACGAGCGAGCCCAAGCGAACGGCATGCCCGTCATGATTCATACAGGAACTTCCATTTTCCCTGGCGCCCGCAATCTTCATGCTCAACCGATGCTCTGCGATGACGTCTCTATCGACTACCCCGATCTCGTTGTAATTCTTGCGCACGGCGGACGACCTTTGTGGATGGAGGAGGCCTTTTTCCTCGTTCGCCGCCACAAAAACATGTACATGGACATCTCCGGCATCCCTCCACAAAAGCTTCTCGAATACTTCCCGCGCATCGAAGAGATTGCCGATAAGGTGCTCTGGGGAACCGACTGGCCCGGCCCAGGCGTCCCCGAAATCAACGCCAACATCGAAAAGTTTAACGCCCTTCCGATCCGCGAGCATGCCAAGCGCAAGATTCTCTACGACAACGCCGCGCGCCTCTTTCCTCGCTGACCCGGCCGGCAAATTCCCCAGTGCTGTGTCGTCTTTTTGATTTCTACATATCTGTGATATGAACGGGTGTTCAGTTTCTGAACAACTGTTCAGTTGTTCTTGACAGCAGCGGCGCGCAGCGGTACGTTGGGACAGGGAATACCTTGGCGAATCGTCGCGGCACAAAACGAACTCATGCACGCATCGCAAGGCGCTACCTCGCCCGCCGCCTGGAAATCTTGCGCGCCGCCGGAAATCAGTTTCGCGTTGCCGGCTTTGCCGAAACTGGCATGCGCGACATCGCCGCCGCTGCCGACCTCTCCCCTTCCAATCTCTACAACTACTTCCAGGGAAAGCACGAACTTCTTTTCTTCTGCCAGGACCTTACTCTCGATCGACTCATCGCCGCGCTGGAGAAAGCGCGCTGCTTACGCGCCAGCGCGGGCGAGAAGCTGCGCCTGGTCATCGTTTCTCACGTGCGCTGCGTCCTCGACGAAGTCGAAGGTTCTGCAGCGCATCTCTTGACCAGCTCTCTACCGCCTCGCCTTCAACGCCCGTTGGTGGCGAAACGAGACCGTTACGAAGAGGGAGTCCGTCACTTGATCGCCGCTGGCGTCCGCACGGGAGAGTTCACTCCCTGCGATCCTGCACTCGCCACGCGTGCCATTCTGGGAGCTCTCAATTGGACTGTGCGATGGTTCAATCCCGGCGGCACTTTAACCGCCACTGAAATCGCCGAAGGCTTCGCCGATTATCTGATTCGAGGTTTGCTGACCAAACCAACTTCTCTCCGACGCTCTTCCAGGGCCAGAGAACAGCAAAGACCGGGCCAGAAGCTCCATTCACGAATTGTCAGGAACTTGGCCGCAGCTGCGCGACTTTCTGAAAGGTGACTTATGCTGATCACATTGCCAGTCGAATCGCAAAAATCCGCGCACCTCCGAATGACCCTGAACGGCGAGCAAGTCGACGTCTCTTTCGCGCCATACAAAACTCTACTCGAGATCCTACGCGAAGACCTCGGCCACACCGGCACGAAGCACGGCTGCGAGCTCGGTGAGTGCGGCGCATGCGCCGTGCTCCTGGACGGCAAGGCAGTCCTCTCCTGCCTGGTTCTCGGCGTCGAGTGCGACTCTAAAACTGTACTCACTGTCGAAGGTCTCGGCCTCGACGGCCACCTTCATCCCCTGCAGGACGCCTTTGCAGACCTCGGCGCCGCCCAGTGCGGTTATTGCACGCCCGCGATTCTGGTTACCGCGAAGGCCTTGCTGGAAGAGCACCCTCACGCAAGTCGCGATCAAATTCGCGCCGCGCTTTCCGGCGTCTTGTGTCGCTGCACGGGTTATCTCCAGATTTTTGAGGCCGTCGAGGCCGCCATGGTCAAGATCGCGGAGCAACGCGATGCCGCAAAATAAAATCCAGGTGCGCGTTCGCGCCATGCTCCGCACTTAGGAGGGTATTTGCCCAATCAAAAAGATTTGCCGGAATCGCCCGCGAAGGGTTCTCAACCCAACGGCGAAGAGTTCCGTGTCATCGGCGTCCCTCGCCGCAGAGTAGACGCCCGCGCCAAAGTCACTGGCCAAACCCGCTTCGCCGACGATATCTTTCTCCCGCGTATGGCCCACTGCAAACTCCTGCGTTCCCCGCACCCGCACGCGCGCATTCGAAACATCGATACTTCCCGCGCTCTCGCTCATCCCGGCGTCTACCTGGTCCTCACCGGAAAAGACCTCCCCATCGAGTACGGCATCCTTCCCGTCAGCCAGGACGAGCAAGCCCTCTGCCTCGATCACGTCCGCCACGTCGGAGATCCCGTTGCTGCGGTCGTCGCCCGCGAGGAGCTGATTGCCTTCGAAGCTCTCGATCTCATCGACGTCGACTACGAAATTCTTGCCACCATTTCCAATCCCGAGGAGGCTCTTGCCACTCCCGATCCGCGCATTCACGATTACGGCGAAGAAGGCAACATTCACAAGCGCGTCGCTCTGGAATTCGGCGACGTCGAGAAATCCTTCGCCGAAGCCGACGAAATCTTCGAAGACACTTTTTTTTACCAGGGCAGCACTCACCTCCCCATCGAGCAGCACGCGGCCGTAGCCATCAAAGATCCCGACGGAAAACTCACCATCTGGTCCAGCACGCAAACCCCGCACTATCTTCACCGTGCCCTCGCAAAAGTTCTCAACATGCCGGCCGCGCATATTCGTGTAAGCGCCACTCCCAACGGCGGCGGCTTCGGCGGCAAGAGCGATCCCTTCAACCATGAAATCGTAATTGCAAAAGCCGCGCTCATGCTCGATCGCCCCGTCAAGATCTGCCTCACCCGTGAAGAAGTTTTCTATTGTCACCGCGGCCGCCACCCCGTCCTGATGAAATTCAAAACCGGCGTCAAGAAAGACGGCTCCATCACCGGCATGCATCTCCAAACGTTAATCGACGGCGGTGCCTACGGCTCCTACGGAGTCGCCAGCACCTTTTACACCGGCGCGCTGCAAACCACG
>Ga0207110_10068_pt1 | contig 22444 bp, 16 predicted proteins | sample Alteio_BWMinHeat_74_FD_153582 | JGI IMG/M metagenome (GOLD analysis project Ga0207110, IMG submission 153582) | Enriched cells from forest soil in Barre Woods Harvard Forest LTER site, Petersham, Massachusetts, United States -... | ecosystem: Environmental > Terrestrial > Soil > Temperate forest >...
GCGGCACATGGGCCGACTTGTCTTTGCCGGTTGACTTGCCGGCAGGGGGACCAGTGGGAGCGCTATTGTCCGGGGGCGGTGGGCTATCGGGAGACGGCGTCACCGTGACCGTGTACGTGCCCGGGGCGCACTCCAGTGCGAATTCTCCGTTTGGCCCGCTCAAAGCCTCGACATGCTGGATCTTGGGGTCCTTTGGCCAGAAGCGCAGGCGCACGTCCGCAACCCCTTTCCCCTGGTGGACTACCTTCCCCTTGACTTGCACGACTGGCGTTGGGGGCTTGCTTGTGCAGCCGGCCAGGAGCGGCACGAACAGCACAAAAAAAAAGACGGACGGCCCAAGTTTGTTAACCAACCTGGGCCGTCCGCGCATGAGGAACTCCGCTTGCCGGGGATACGGGGAGCAGCCGGAGATCGTTATTTGATCTTGAACATGCGCGCTCAATAGTCGTTGCCTACAGCCTGACCATCGCGCGGCAGCATCAGCCGGTCCCAGGTGAGGGTCTCCGAATAGTTGGTCCAGTTCTCGTTGTGCGAGATGCCCGGGTTGATGGCCTTGACGCTGCCGTCGGCCATGGCAACCTGGTAGGCGGCATGGCCAGTCTGTCCACGCCAGTTGTCGCAACAAGTCGGGCAGATGCCGAGTTTGGGCCGGATCTGAAACATAAACGTGTTACCCTGGCCGTACCAATCCAAGCCAAAGCATTGATACCACCACGAATACAGTGCAATCCGGCTCAGGCGGTCGCAGGTCTGATAAACCTCGCCGAACAGGATTGTATGGGCAGTCCCGTCGGTCAACTGACTCAGAGGTTGGGGCGGGGTGGCGTAGCTGCCGGCGCCGTCGCCCCAGGCGTTCCAGTTGGCCGAGTAGCTTGTGCCGCCCCAGTAGTCATACACCAAACCGGGGTGCTTAAAGCTTGGGTCGGATGGGCAGCGCAAGATCTTGTACGTTGCCTGATGGACACCATCGAGCCAGATGCCGTGGTCCGTGGTTGTGGGCGGCGTCCCGTAGATGGGCACTTGCACCGTGTACGTGTAGCCATTGCTCCCGCCATAAACGTAGCCGTTGTAGGTCGCACCCGGAGAAGCGGGGACCGTTATGGTTTGGGTCGTGTAGCCGATGATGTTGCCGCCGCTGGTTGTGTTTGTGTTGGAGTGGTACTGTTCGTAGTCTCTGACGATGGCCCGCCAGACGCCTTCTTGTTCGACGTAGGGCAGCAGGTGGGCAAACCAGCTGCCGTAGATCGGCGAATTGGTGGAACCAGCTGGATAGACACCCATGTACGTTGGCATGGTGCCGTTGGCCTGTTGGAAGTTGTGCACGGCCAAAACCAGCTGGTGCAGGTTATTCTGGCATTGGGCCCGGTGCGATGCCTCCCGAACCTGCTGTACGGCGGGGAGGAGCAAGCCAATCAGAACGGCAATGATGGCGATGACAACGAGCAGCTCGATCAGCGTAAACGCTGGCCGGCGCTGGCGCAAGTTCGGCGACATGTGCAATGCCTCCTATGCCCTGAACAAACGATCTGATAAAGGATTTAATTGAACTGGGCGGCCGACGTTCAACCCCTATGGACACGCTGCCGCTCTTTCTAACCCATCAAAGTAACGAGTCGGCACACAGAAAACAATCGAAAAATCAATTTTTTTCTGAAAAACAGTTATAGGCCCCACAAGGTCGAAAACTCGCCTGCGGGCTAGGGTCGATATGGAGACTGCGGACCTATCCCATATCGGCGCCGACTAGCGGCCGTACTTGCTTCCATTCGCCGCAATTTCGGGTACAATCAGCCTTCCCCCCTCTGAGGAGAAACCTTGATGACGCGCGCATTCCTTGCCAGTTTTTTTTCTCTGTCGCTGCTCGCCGCTACAAGTCAGGCCGAGCCCATCGCCTTCGTCCATGCCCGGATTCTGCCGGCATCCGGCCCAGCCATTGACGATGGCGTATTGGTCATCGACGGCGGCAAAATCCTGGCCGTGGCCAAGATGTCCGACGTGACCATCGCCGACCGCGTGGAACGCCGCGATGCCACGGGCATGACCATCATCCCGGGCCTGGTGGACACCCATTCGCACATTGGCATTTATCCGCGGCCCGCGGTCCCGGCGCACAGTGACGGCAACGAAATGAGCGGCCCGGTGCAGCCCGGCTTGCGGGCCATCGACGCAATCTGGCCCGACGATCCCGGCATTCGCATGGCTCGCGCCGGCGGCATCACGGTCGCCAACATCATGCCCGGCAGCGGCAACGCCATCGGCGGCCAGACCCTGTACGTGAAACTGCGCGGCAACACCATCGAGGAAATGCGCATCACTCCCGCCACCGTCCTCGGTGGCCTCAAGATGGCCAACGGCGAGAACCCCAAAAACTACGGACGCCGCAGCCTGGCCCCGTTCACGCGCATGAAAGTTGCCGCCCTCCAGCGCGAGCAATTCGTCAAGGCCAGGGACTATCAGCAAAAATGGGCCACTTATCGCAAAGCGAAGGAGGATGGGAAATCAGCCACGCCTCCGGAAGCAGATCCGGCCTTGGAGCCCCTTGTTGAAGTGCTGGAACGCAAGCGCACCGTTCACTTCCACTGCCACCGGGCCGACGACCTCATGACGGCGATAAGAATCTCCGAAGAATTTGGCTTTGAACTCGTGCTGCAACATGCCACCGAGGGGTACCGCGTGGCCGATGAGCTGGTGAAGCGCAAGATCCCGGCCTCCCTCACCTTGATCGACAGTCCCGGCGGGAAGCCCGAGGTCGTGAGCCTGATTGAAGAGAACGCCGCCATTCTCAACAAAGCCGGCGTGCTGGTGGCCATCAATACCGATGACTTTATCACCGAATCGCGCTTCTTCCTGCGCACGGGCGCCATTGCCGTGCGCGGCGGCATGCCGGAACTCGATGCCCTGAAGGCACTCACCATCAACCCCGCCAAGATGCTGCACCTGGACAACCGCCTGGGCTCATTGGAAAAGGACAAGGACGCCGACTTCGTGATCCTGTCCGGCCAGCCGTTCAGCATTTACACGCAGGTGCTGGAAACTTGGATCGACGGTAAGCGCGTCTTCCAGCGCGAGAACCCGCGCGACTGGTCGTACCAGGCCGGCGGCTTCGCATTGGATGCAAGCCGATTGCCAAAGACGCCGGCTGCCGTCAGGGCGCCCCCGGCAGCGCAGATTTCCGCCGGGGGACCGCCGCCGGCCGAGCCGAAACCCAACCGGCTCGCTATCCGCGCCGGCCGCATTCACACCGTGGCCAACGGCATCATTGAAGGCGGCGTCATCTTGATCGAAAACGGAAAGATCACGGCAGTCGGCCAGGCTGGCGACATTCAAATCCCGGAAGGGGTCCGCGTCCTAACTGCCTTCGAAGTCACCCCCGGCCTGATCGACGCCCACACGGTCGTCGGCCTGTCCGGTCAGTTGAACACCCCCGCCGATCAGGACCAGGATGAATCCAGCGACCCGAACCAGGCCGACTTGCGCGTCCTCGACAGCTTCAACACCAACGAAGCGCTGCTGGAATTCCTGCGGCAAAACGGCATCACCACGGTCCATGCCATGCCGGGCCGCGTCAACGTCTTCGCCGGTCAAACCGGCGTGTTTCACACCTATGGTCTGACAGCGGAGAAAGCGGCCCTGCGCTTTCCCGCCGGTCTGCTGGTGAACCTGGGCGAAGTGCCGAAGGCGTCGTACCCCAACCGCGCCCCGCTGACGCGCATGGCCACCGCGGCACTGGTTCGCACCGAATTCTCGAAAGCCAAGGAGCAGGCCCGCAAGCGTGCCGACGACCCCAGCAAAATCACCCGCAACCTGAAGACCGAGACGCTGGAAAATGCCCTGGCCAAGAAGTTCCCGGTCGTCTTCAGCGCCCACCGGGCCGATGATCTGATGACCGCATTGCGACTCGCCAAGGAATTCGAACTTAACCCGATCCTGGACCTGGCCACCGAAGGCTATTTGGTGACCGGTCAGATCGCGGCCGCAAAGGTTCCGGTCATCGTCCATCCCGCCATGCAGCGCATCGCCAGTTCCATGGAAACAATCAACAGTTTCACAGGCAATGCCGGCTTCCTGGCCGACCACGGCATTCCCATCGCCCTGGGCACCGGCTACGAAGGCTACGTGCCAAAAACGCGCGTGCTGCGTTTCGAAATGGGCATTGCCGCGGTGAACGGGCTGGGCCGCGACCGCGCCTTGAAAGCCGCCACCCTGGATGCGGCGAAGCTGCTGCAAATCGACGACCGCACCGGCAGCATCGAAAAGGGCAAGCTTGCCGACATTGTACTCTACGACGGCGACCCGCTCGAACACGCCACGCACGTGACATTCACCATCATCGAGGGCAAGATCATCTACGACCGCGCGGAGTACATGAAGATACCGTTCGCCCGTCGGGCGCTGGCGCTGAGCGGCGGCGGCGGGGGGTGTTGCATGGGGGAGTGGTAGCTTCTTGGCGAACCCCGCCCGTAAGAGCGGGGGTGAGATTGGCCGCCGCCGGTCACCGGTGGCCACGAGTGTTGCCTGGGCGAACACCCCCACCCGCAAGGCGGGGGTGTTTCTTGGCGAACCCCGCCCGTAAGGGCGGGAGTGAGATTGGCCGCCGCCGGTCACCGGTGGCCGCGAGTGTTGCCTGGGCGAACCCCACCCGCAAGGCGGGAGTGTTTCTTGGCGAACCCCGCCCGTAAGGGCGGGGGTGTTTCTTGGCGAACCCCGCCCGTAAGGGCGGGGGTGAGATTGGCCACTGCACTCTTCACCCCCGCCCTTACGGGCGGGGTTCGCCAATGAATCGCTGATTTGTTATCTGATCGTTTGTATAGTATGTTTGTCCGTTGTGTGAATGCTGCTGTCGGCAGCGCCCGGAAATGTCGCAAAATGTCGCCTCTTGTCGCAATAGAAAAAAGATACTATTTGTCTCGGGCCGGAGTTTACCCATGATTCGCCACATTCTGCCCTTTGCGATGTTTTTTCTCGTTGTGTCAGCTGCCCACGCCGGCGACGGCAATCGCCTCACCTACCTCGACGAAAACAACCCCTACTACCCCAATCGCAATTTCCCCAAGCTCACCACGCCCATGTGGGTGGGCGAAGACGGCGTCGAAGCCGTGGTCATCATCGCCATCGACGACATGCGCGGGCACGAGAAATGGGAAACATTCCTGCGGCCAATCCTCAATCGCTTGAAGAAGATCGACGGCCGCGCCCCGGTCAGCATCATGACGTGCCAGATCGACCCCAAAGACCCGCACTTGCAGACGTGGCTGAAGGAAGGCGTGAGCCTGGAGTGCCACACCATCGACCACCCATGCCCGCTGCTGAAAGACGGCGACTTTGCCAAGGCCAGATCGACTTACGACCGCTGCGTGGACCTGATGAACGAAATCCCCGGCAACAAGCCAGTGGCCTTCCGCATGCCGTGCTGCGATTCGCTCAACACCAACAGCCCGCGCTTCTATGCCGAGATATTCAATAAGAGAACGGCGAAGGGCAACTTCCTGCAAATCGACAGTTCCGTCTTCAACATCATCACGCCCAACGATCCGGAGTTGCCGCGCGAACTGGTGTTGGAGCCCGACGGCACCGAGCGCTTCCGCAAGTACATTCCGCCGGGCAAATCGTTTGTGAACACGATTGAGGATTACCCCTACCCGTATGTCATCAACCGGCTCTGCTGGGAGTTCCCGTGCATGACGCCCAGCGACTGGGAGGGCTTCAACCTGCTCAAGGCGGGCCACCCGAAGCTGCTGCAAGACTGGAAAGCCGCCCTGGATGCCGTGGTCATCAAGAAGGGCGTGTTCACCATGGTCTGCCACCCCTACGGCTGGAGCACGCCGGAGCAGCACGTGGAATTGATCGACTACGCGGTGCAGAAGTATGGGAAGAAGGTGAAGTTTTTGACGTTCAAGGAGGCGTTGGAGAGATTGGAGAAGAATGTGCTGGGGGGGCTGACGTTGCGCAATCCCAAGGGAGGCGGTTACAACGACATCCTCGTTCGCGGATTCGAGGGCAGGAATCCACAAATACAAATCACGTACGAGAAACCCAACATGACCGGCTTTAGTTTGTGGAACCCAAGGGTCAATCAGTGGGTTCGCGACAACACAACGAAAATGGTGGGCCCCTGGGACTTCCCAGGACTTCAAGGGTTCGGTGCTTATCGATCAATCATGATTGACGAAGAGACTCTAACGGAAATTGTGATTGCTGGCGACGAGCCAATTCGGAAAGTCATAATTGGTTCCTATCTCAACAAGTCCAGAGCGACAGAAGCTCCATTTACCTTGCCGCCAGGCGTCACACTCGGAAATGCCAACTACGATTCCGGCCTCCGTTTCATCGACATCGACGAAGACGGCCACCCCGATATCGTCTTCTCCAACGAAAAAGAATACGGCATCTATCTCTTCACCGACATGGAGCATGGCTGGTCGCGCAAGGTCATCGCGGGCAAGCAGGGCGAGCCGGGGGCGTTGCCGCCCATTGCCATCAACGGCAAGGACAACGGCTTCTTCGTCCATTCGCGGTCGCTGTGGTGGCAGAACGAAAACACCGCCAAGCTGAAGGACCTGGTGGACCGGCGGTCGTTCAACGAACTGCTGCTGCAAGTCGAACCGCAGGCGAAGTCGGCGGAGCAGTCGGCGAAGTGCCTGCAAGCCCGGCCCGGCTTCCGCGCGGAGCTGATGGCCGCTGAGCCGTTGGTGGAATCCCCCATCGCTTTCGCCTTCGGGCCGGATGGGAAGCTCTGGGTGGTCGAGATGCACGATTACCCGCTGGGGGTCGATGGTAAGGGCAAATCCGGCAGTAAAATCAAATTCCTCGAAAGCACCAAGGGCGACGGCAAATACGACAAGGCGACCGTGTTCCTCGAGGGTCTTAGCTACCCTACCGGCGTGCTGCCCTGGCGCGACGGCATTATCGTCACCTGCGCGCCGGACATCTTTTTCGTCGAGAACAAGGACGGCAAGCCGGGCCGGAAAGAAGTGCTGTTCACCGGCTTCGGCCAGGGCAATCCGCAGCATCGTGTGAATGGGTTGGTGTGGGGGTTGGATAATTGGCTGTACGTCGCGAATGGAGACAGCGGGGGGAAGATTCAGAGCCCGAGGCGTGAGCGAAACCTCTCTCTCGATATCAGTGGCCGCGATGTCCGCATTCGCCCCGATACTGATCAGATCGAAGCCGTCACCGGCGGCACGCAGTATGGCCGCAGCCGCGATGATTGGAGCAACTGGTTCGGCGGCAACAACAGCAACCCGGTGTGGCACTACGTTCTGCCCGACCAGTACCTGAAACGGAATCCGCATTTTGCCGCGCCCAAGGTGCGCAGCGATGTGCCAGCGGTTCCCGGTGTCGCCCCGGTGTATCCGCGCAGCCGAACGATGCCGCGTTTCAATGATCCGTTTGCGTTTAATCGCTTCACTTCGGCGAATAGTCCGATTGTGTATCGAGATGAGTTGTATTATCCGCCGGGGAATCACCCCGGCCCTAACGGGCCGGGTTCGCCGGTCTGGACTTTCGTCAGCGAGCCGGTGCATAATCTGGTGCATCGCGAATTGATGACACCCATGGGCGCAACGTTCAAGAGTCATCGCGCCGCCGATGAATTGCAATCCGAGTTCCTGGCATCGAGCGACAACTGGTTTCGGCCGACCATGCTGCAAACCGGGCCGGATGGCTGCGTTTGGGTCTGCGACATGTACCGGGCCGTGATTGAGCATCCCGAATGGATTCCGAAGGACTGGCAGAAGCGGCTCGATCTTCGCGCTGGCCACGACATGGGGCGAATCTACCGGGTGGTTCCGGTCGGCGTGCAACCGCGTCCGATTTCCCGGCTCGACAAACTCGACACGGCGGGGTTGGTGGCCGCACTCGATTCGCCCAACGGCTGGCAACGCGACATGGCCCAGATGATGCTGATCTGGAAGGACGATCCGGCCGCCGTGCCGTTGTTGGAGAAACTTGCGTCCACATCAGAAAGGCCATTGGCCCGGCTGCACGCGCTTTGCACATTGGATGGAATGAACCGGTTTTCGCCCGACTTGGTGCAAAAAGCATTGCACGATGGCCATCCCGGCGTTCGCCGGCATGCTCTGCGCCTCAGCGAGCGCTTCCTGGCGACCAATCCCGAATTGGCAAAAGCCGTCGCGAATTTCCCGCTCGAAGCCGATGGGCAGGTGCGGCTGCAACTGGCTTTCACCCTGGGCGAATGCCCCGACCCGCAGGCGGGCGAAGCGCTGGGCCGGTTGGCCGTGGCCGCCGGGGATGATCCGTTCATCCGCTCGGCGATCATGAGTTCGATCAACGCCAAGAACCTCGAACCGATTTTTCGCACTGTCCTTCAAGACAATAACGCACCGACGAAGTGGTTTGATTCGCTGCTGAACATGGCCACGGCGTTCGGACAGAAAGATGCGCGCAACACTCTGTTGAAACTTCTCGCCGAGCCGAAAGACGGCAAATTCACCACTTGGCAATTCACGGCCCTGGCCGACTGGCTTGATTCTTTGGAGCAGAAAAACACGTCTCCGGATGGAGAAGCCCTGCGTTCCCTGCAACCGATCCTGGTCGTGGCGCGGGAACAAGTCGCCGATGCCAAGATCGAAGCAAAGGAACGCGCCATCGCCTGCCGGCTGTTGGGGCGAATGCCGGAGTTCGAGAAACAGGACCTGGATCGCCTCGCGCAATTGCTTTCGCCGCAACAGCCGCCCGAGGTGCAGACTGCCGCGGTGACCGCCTTGGGGCGAATGCGCACCGGCGAAGCCAGCAAGCGGCTGCTGCTGGCGTGGAAGAATTTCGGCCCGGCCCGCCGCTCGCAAGCTGTGGAATTATTGCTGCGCCGAGAAGAAACTACTCTGGCCGTGTTGGATGCGCTGGAGAAAAAGCAAATTGAATCTTCCGAAGTCGATGCCATCGCCAAGCAGCGGCTGCTCACGCATAAGACCGAAGCTATCCGGCAGCGCTCTGCGAAACTGTTCGCCGGCACAGTCAGCCCCGATCGGCAAAAAGTGGTCGAGGAGTTTCGCCCTGCTCTGACCCTGAAAGGCGACGCGAAGAAGGGCCTGGACATTTTCACCAAGAGCTGTGCCGCCTGCCACAAGCTGGGCAAAGTGGGCAACGAGGTCGGCCCCGATCTGGCGGCGCTGGGCGGCCGGTCGCCGGAGTACCTGCTCATTGCCATTCTCGATCCGAACCAGGCCGTCGAGTCCCGTTACATTCAATACCTGGCGGAAACCAAGAATGGTCTCAGTTTCGCCGGCGTGCTGTTCGAGGAGACGGGAACCAGCATCACCATCGTCACCACCGACGGCAAGGCCAACACCATCCTGCGCACCAACTTGGAATCGCTCACCAGCACCGGCCGCTCGGCCATGCCGGAAGGATTGGAGAAGGACTGGAAGCCGCAAGACGTGGCCGATCTTCTTGCCCATTTGCGCTCTTCGCAGACTCGTCCAAAGCGCAAAGAATTCGATGGCAACAACCCGGAGACGATCAAACCGGAGCCGGGCGGCTCCCTGAAGTTGGCCGCCAGCCAGGCCGAGATTTATGGCCCCAGCTTGATCTTCGAAAAGCAGTATGGCAACCTGGGCTACTGGAGCCATGCCGACGACTATGCCGTCTGGACAGTGGACGTGCAAAAGGCGGGCAAATACTCGGTCACTCTCGACTGGGCCTGCGCCAATGACAGCGCCGGCAACACCTACGTGCTGGAAGCGGACAGCGGCCAAATGCCGGGCAAGGTTGCGAGCACCGGCAATTGGGACACTTACAAGCAATCGCAGGTCGGCGAAATCGCGTTGACTGCCGGGCAGCAACGCCTGACGTTTCGCCCCTCCGGTCCCGTTAAGGGATCGCTCATCGACCTGCGGATGATTCGATTGGTGAAAGTGGAGAAGTAGCGATAATTGGAAGGCGAGCGTCGAGGCGTAAGCCCGACGTGGTTGGTCGCACACGTCGGGCTTACGCCTCGACGCTCGCCAAATGAGCCGCCGGCGCCCCGACGTTATTACCCATCTTCTCGGCATTTTCGGCAAATTCGTCTTGACAGGCATTTTTTCGCGCAAGCCCTTTCGCCGATAACATTCCTGAAGCGATCAACGGATTCACTATTACAAACCAACGGCCTTTTGACGGGGCGGGTCGATTGGGAAGGATCGGCAAACAAGGAGGAATTCCCATGCACTTCGCCACGCGCTCTTCGGTTCGTCCCCTGTCCCGCTCGTTCAAACCCTTGCTCGAAATCCTGGAAGGCCGCGCCTTGCTCAGCGCCGCCATCACCATCGTCGGCCACGAAATGGACATCCAGGCCGACAACGCCGGCAGCATTATCAGCGTTACCGACGACGGCAGCGGCACCATGAATGCCTGGGTGAAGACCGGCAACCAATCGATCAACCAGATGGGCCACGGCATCAACAAACTCGTGATCCACGGCGGCGCCGGCAACGACCACGCCTATTTCCAGACCAAAGGAACTCTGCTGCACGCGCTGGAGCTGGACATGGATTTGGGCGCGGGCAACGATAATGCCGACCTGAACTTCGACCGCGGCATCAGCGGGGCGCCGGTGCATCTGAACCTTGGTGCAGGAATGGGCCTTGATTCGATGGACCTGACTTTTGGCAACATAGCAAATTCCGAAGTGGATGTGACCGGGAACCTGGGCCACAAACACGACACGTTCCACTCGGTCCTGTTCGGCGGGTTGAGCGGTAACTCCGTGCTGAATTACAACTTGCAAGGGAATGGCGCGGCCAACCTCGTGGACCTGGACCTGCGCGGGAAAATCGACGCTACCGCCGCCCTGAACGTTCTCGACCAGAACACCCCCAGCGCCAACGACCGACTCAAGATTCGCTACCACGGCGAACTCGACGGCGTCATGAACGTGGACGTCGATCAAGCCGCCGCCTGGTACGGCGTGCAATCCCAATTCACGCTCGATGCGGCCAGCACGGGCACGCTAAACGTGAAACTGATGGATGCCTGGTATGAATACGATTCGTCGCTGACAGTGACCGACCACTCCGGCGGACCGAAGGTCAGCGTAATCGACCGGCTGGCAGGTTTCCTGACCAGTCCGGACGGGACGATGGTCAGCACGGAAGGCCCATTGCCGCTGGTGCAACAGGTGTGAGAAAATCATTCAGAACTTGAGCTAAGCTTCGCTTGCGTTTCACGCACACTAATTGTAACCTTGTGCGCGAAACGCAAGCATCATTCACGTCTTCCCACATCATCTTTTTGCCCGTGACAAATCCCGGCATATTTCCGACAATAGCAACATTCTGCGTATTGTTCTTCCCACCCCTTGTCGAGGTTCCATTCATGGGTTCCAATCCTCTCCAGTTGCCGGACGGCGACCGGCGCACGTTTCTAAAATCAGCCGTGGCAGCCGGGGTTTTGGCCGGGGCCGCGAAACTTTCATCCGGCGTCTTCGCCGGTGAAAAGAGTATGTTGAAGCTCGGACTGGTCGGTGCCGGCGGCCGTGGCAGCGGCGCGGCGGCCGAAGCCCTGAATGCCGATCCCGACACCAGGCTTTATGCCATGGCCGACGCTTTCGACGACCGGCTCGTGGATTCCATGGGGCGATTGCAGAAGCTGCACGGCGCCCGCGTGGACGTGCCCAGGGAGCGGCAATACTCCGGCTTCGACGGTTACAAGCAGGTCATCGATTCCTGCGACGTCGTCCTGCTGGCCACTCCGCCGCACTTCCGGCCCCAGCACCTCGCTTACTGCGTGGAAAAGGGCAAGCACGTGTTCTTCGAGAAACCGGTGGCCGTGGACATTACCGGCGTGCGCTCGGTGATCAAGAGCGCACAGGAAGCGAAGGCGAAGAACATCTGCTTCGCCTCTGGATTCTGCTATCGCTACGACCTGGCTAAGCGCGAAACGGTCAAGCGGCTGCACGACGGCGCCGTCGGCGACGTGCTGACCATGCATGTGGCCTTCAACACCGGCCCGCTCTGGCATCGCGGCCAGGACCCGAAGTGGAGCGACATGGAATACCAGATGCGCAATTGGTACTACTTCACCTGGCTGTCGGGCGATCACATTGTCGAACAGCACGTCCACAACATGGACAAGGCTGCTTGGGTGATGAACGGCAAGATGCCCGTGGCCGCCACCGGGCTGGGCGGCCGGCAAGTTCGCACCGAAAAGAAATACGGCAACATCTTCGACCATCATGCCGTGGTCTTCGAATATGACAACGGCATCAAGCTCTTTTCCTTTTGCCGGCAAATGCCGAAGTGCTTCGCCGACGTGTCGGACCACATTGTCGGCACGAAGGGGTCATGCCAGCTGATGAAGCACATGATCACCGGCCAAACCAATTGGGCCTATACCGGGCCGGAACCCAGCATGTACCAGGTCGAACACAACGAGCTTTTTGCCGCCATCCGCGCCGGCAAGATCGTTAACGACGGCGAGTCAGCCGCCCACAGCACGCTCATGGCCATCATGGGCCGCATGGCCACCTACACCGGCCAAAAGGTCGAATGGGACTGGCTCATGAAGAAATCGAAAGAAGACCTGACGCCGCCGGCCTACGACATGAGCGCCTCGCTGCCGGAATGGACCCGCACAATCGCCCTGCCGGGCACGACGAAGCTGGTGTGAAAAAATCCCGCCGCTTGCGGCGTAGCGGGATTGCCGCTACGCCGCAAGCGGTTTTTCTCCTGGCCTTTCCTCCGGCCATCGTTTACAGTGGATTTTGGTCCCAACAATTCGTGGCTCTTTGGAAGTCCCCTGGAGGTTCCCACCATGTACCGTGGATTGCTTTCCTGGAAAACGCTGATGGCTATGCTGCTAGCTTTCGCCTTTCTCGGCGCGGCCGTGCCCAACCTGGTTGGCGAGAACCCGCCGAAACCACAGGTGCTCAAGTCCAAGGTGTTTCGCCTGCAATACTGCGATCCCAATGACGTAATGGAAATATATCAAGGGCTGATGGATGAAAACGAAACGCCGCTGCCCATGCAACCATTGCCGATGAATCCGCAAGGACAGCTTGGCGGCCAGCTCGGATTGGGCGGCGGCGGCGCGTTGGGTCTTGCGGGCGGCATCGGCGGCCTGGGAGCGTTGGGGATTGGCGGCGGCCTCGGCGGGATGGGTGCGCCCGTGCAAAATCAAGTGACCGTGGATAACCGGACCCGCTCGCTGATCGTCCGGGCCACGGAGAAAAACCTGCAACTGGCAACCGACCTGGTGGCCGTACTGGATTTGCCAAAGGACAAGCCGCTGCCGCAGGTGAAGAGCCTGAAGGCTTTTCAACTGAAACATGCCGATGCCGAGGAACTGCTGGGCGTGCTTCAAAACCTCGAAACGGACGCCAGAATGACTGCCCTGGGTGAAGCCAAAATGTTGATCGTGGCCGGCCCCGATGCTTCGATGATGGAAATAGCCGACCTGGTAAAGGAACTGGACGTGCCGACGCCTCCCCAACTTAAGCCCAGCGAAGAGCGCAAATTGCTGACTCCCAAAGGCAATTGACGGCAACGCCTCTGGCGGCGCAGCACCGAGATTCTGCTACGCCGCCAGAGGCAATCGTCTGTATAGTTTTCCTCAATGAAAACAGAAATCATTTCTATCGGCACGGAAATCACCAGCGGGCAGAACCTGGACACCAACAGCCAGTGGCTCAGCCAGCGGCTGGCGGAGATCGGCATACCCGTCGCCTTTCACACGACCGTCGGCGATGACGTCGCGGACAACCTCGACGTGTTTCGCGCCGCGCTGGCACGGACAGAACTCATTATCAGCACCGGCGGCCTGGGGCCGACCCTCGACGACCTCACGCGTGAAGTCGTGGCCCAGGTCGTCGGCGTGGAACTCGTCTTTCACGAACCATCGTGGCGGCACATACAGGAGCTTTTCGCCAAGCGACTGCGGCATTTGCCGGAACGCAACCGCGTGCAAGCCATGATCCCATTGGGGGCGGAATCGTTATTCAATCCCGTTGGCACTGCTCCCGGAATCTGGATGAATATCGGCGCCAAAATCATCGCAGCCATGCCGGGCGTGCCCAGCGAAATGTACCGGATGTTTCAGGACCAAGTCCGGCCACGCTTGCAGGCCCTGGGCATGGGCGGCGGGGTCATTGTGCAACGGAAAATCAACGTGTTCGGGGCCGGCGAGTCCGCCGTCGAGGAGAAATTGAAAGACATTACGCGGCGCGGGGCTGTGCCGGAAGTCGGCATCACCGCCAGCGACGCGGTCATCTCTCTGCGAATTCTCGCTCGCGCCAACACGTCGGAAGAAGCTTTGGCGATGTGCGCGCCGGTGGAGAGAATCATCCGCGAACGGCTGGGGAACCTGGTCTACGGCGTGGAGAACGAGGAACTGCAAGATGTGGTGATGCGGCTGCTGGCGGAAAAACAGCTCAGCGTTGCCACGGCGGAGAGCATGACCGCCGGGCTAGTGGCCCACAAACTGGCTCAGGTTCCAGGGGCGAGCAAACATTTGCGCGGCGGCATCGTCTGCTACGACAACCGCGTGAAGATCGAACTGGTCGGGGCGAATGCAGAGCTAGTGGAAGCTGCCAACGGCGTGAGCGGCGGAGTAGCGGGCTTGCTGGCTGAAGGCGCCCGCACAAAACTGCACGCCGACCTGGGCCTGAGCGTGGTCGGCTATGCCGGTCCGGAAGCTGGTGGGCCGAGCAATCCGGTGGGAATGACTTTCGTGGGCCTGGCCTGGAGCGGCGGCGTGAAAATCCATTCGTTCATCTGGCCCGGCAACCGTGTAGAGATTCAGGGCCGGGCAGCGCGGATGGCGCTGAATTCGTTGCGACTGCACCTGTTGGGGGAGTGAGCTGCTGCGCCGCAAGCGGCTACTGATTCAACCTCTTCTTGCATTCTTCCAGAATCGCTACCGATGCCGTGGCGCCCACGCGGGTCACGCCTAGGGCGCGCACAGCCAGCAGCCGCTCGAAGGTCCGCACTCCGCCGGCGGCCTTGACCTGAACGCGCGGCGGCGAGCATCTTCGCATCAGTTTCAGATCGTCATCCGTGGCCCCGGCATCGCCGTAACCGGTTGAGGTCTTCACGAAGTCGGCCCGCACTTCGCCGCAAATCTTGCAGAGCCGTTCCTTGTGTTCGTCCTTCAAAAAGCAGTTCTCGAAGATCACTTTGACGATCGCTTTGCCGGCATGGGCGGTGTCCACCACGGCGGCAATGTCCCTAGCCACGTAAGTCCAGTCGCCGCTCAACACCTTACCGATGTTCACGACCATGTCGAGTTCCACGGCGCCGTCGGCCATGGCCTGTTCGGATTCCGCTTGCTTGATGGCCGTGACGTGCCCGCCATGGGGAAAGCCAATCACCGTGCCCACCGCCACCTTCGAGTCGCGCAGAATCTCGGCAGCCAGCCTCACGGCATACGGCTTGATGCACACGGAAGCCGTGGCGTATTCGCGGGCCAACCGGCATCCTTTCTCCATTTCCGCGTCGGTCAGCACCGGCTGCAGCAGAGAATGATCGATCATCCCAGCAATTTGGGCATAGGTGAAATCGGGCATGTTGATGTCTCCTTGGGCAATGCCGGTCATTCTGGTGACACGCGCAGCGAACGGAAAGGGCGGTTTCCGGGGGGCGAGCATCCTTGCTGGCCGGCGCAACCTGGGCAAGCAAGGATACTTTCCCAACGGAACTCTGTTTCTCTGGGTATTACTCTAGATTTCGGCTCGGCGGAAAAACCACGCATCTACCCCTTCCGTAAGATGTAATGGGGAGTTGGCGCTCGAATCTCGTTTTGCTTGCAACCCCCCACCTACCATTCCGGCCGCACCATTCGAGCATGCAAAACGACGTCCGAGCATGCAAAATGACCATTCGGGCCTGCAAAACGACCATTTGAGCAGGCAAAATGAACTCGCGGGACGGTCGTTTTGCGCCCTTGTGCAAAACGAACCTATCGGAATAGGCCGTCTCGGGAACCACTCAGCATGCGAAAATCGGTATGCACACCCAGTTTCTCTTCCTCACTTGCGAATGATGGCGCAGACGTTATAAGCCGCAGATTGATTGTTTTCGGACAGGAATGGTCTCCGTGGGATGATGGCGGGTGTGCACATCTGCACCCGCTGACTGTCACGATCCGAAATAACAGATAGCCCTTCGTCCCAGCGTTCGTGGAGAATAAGCCATGCGTACCTATTATCTCGCTGGCTCGGCCTTGATTGGCCTGTTCGTGACTGTTGCCGTCCAGGCCCAACCCGCCGTACCGGCTGCGCTGAAAGCCGAACGGATCACCGTGCCGGAAGTCGAAGTCCGTTCCGGGCCGTCGGCGCAGTTTCCCGCTACCGGAAAGTTGCAGCAAGGCGTCACCGTTCAAGTCAGTGGCACATCGAACGGCGACTGGCTGGAAATTGTCCCACCGTCGGGTTCGTTTAGCTGGATTGAGGACAAGGTGGTCGAGTCACAAGACGACAAGAACAACGGCAAGCGCACCTTGATTGTGAAAGGCGGGGATGTGCCTATCCGCACCGGCAGGGCCGGCAGCCAGGCGCCGTTGGATGTTTCACGGTATAAGGTTCCCGCGGGCACTCAGGTGTATGCGCGCGGAGACAAAGTCCTGTATCAAAACGCCTCGTGGTGGCCCATCGATCCGGTTCCCGGAGAAGTGCGCTACATTCCCAATGACGCGATCTTGCCGCCGGCGACGCAGACCACCGCACAATCCGCAGCGGCTCAAACCCCTGCTCCCAATCCTAGCAACTCGCTTTCCGGCGTGCCTGATCCGCCGTTGTGGACGCAGGCCGAGCTAGCAGTCAAGGACGGCCGGCTCGACGATGCGGAACAACTGCTGAAGCAGCTGTGCCAGCAAGCCCGAAACAGCAATGACACCGACTTGTGCAATCGCTGCCAGACGCGTATTTACGAAATCCGCCAGATGCGCCGCAACCCGGCCATGCTAACCAGCCGGGCCGGGAACAGCACCTTCACCCCGCCCGACCGCAATCTGCCGCCCACGCCGCCTTTGCCCAAGACGGGAACTCCGGTGCGAACGCCAGCGGCCAACGTGAATTCGCAACAGGAATCCAGCGCCGGCTGGCTACGCCGCTCCGGTTTACAGATCGACGGCAAGCCGACCTACGCCCTGGAGAATCGAGAAGGGAGCTTGCGGTTGTACGTGACGGCGGAACCCGGCGTGGATCTCGAGCCTTACGTAAACAAGATAGTGGAACTGCACGGCGTGGTTCGGGTCCGTGGCGATGTGCGCGGCGGCAACCACATGACCGTTGCGGGAGTGGTTCTTCTGAAATGAATTTAGCCGCGACGCGGAGTCTTCGGAGCGGAGCGCTGGGGAAGCAGCGCTCCGCTCCGAAGACTCCGCGTCGCGGCTAACCAGGGCTCCGCGTCGCGGCTAAACGCAAGAGTCCGTCCCGATCATTTCTTCTTTTCAATCTTCCACAGGTGAATCAGGTACTGGTCGCCGTCTTTGCCGGTGAGCTTTTCCGTCTTTTCAGGCTTCCAATCGCCCATGGTGAAACGGTGCGACACGATACGTGTGCCGGGCTTCAACTCTTTTTCTAAGATCGGCCGCAACAGCAAGTCGAACTCGTTGCCCATGTAGAGCAGGATCACCGTGGCGTCGGACAAGTCCTTGACCTTCAGGGCATCGCCCTCGCGGATTTCCACCTTGTCGGCCACGCCTTCTTTCTGGGCATTTTCCTTGGACTCCTTGACGCGTTCCTTGTCCAGGTCCACGCCGATGCCCTTCTTGGCGCCGGCCTTCACGGCGGCAATCACCAGCCGGCCGTCGCCGCAACCCAAGTCGTAGACTATGTCATCCTTGCCGACGCCGGCCAGCTTGACCATGGCGTCCACGATGTCCGGCGGCGTGGGAACATAACGAATGACCGCCTCATCCGGGTGGTCCTTATCGTTTTGCTGCATGTCCACTTCGACTTCCTTGCCAGCGGCGACTTGCACCTTGCGCGTGCGCGTGATGGTGGTGTAGTTGTTGGGCTTGATGACCGCCACCAGCGTGTAGCTGTAAGTCTTGCCCGCTTCCAGCGGCGGCGACTCGAAGACGCGCAGCTTGCCAGGGGCTTTGGTCGGCATGCCCTCAATGGTCAAGACGGCATCTTCCTCCGGCAGCAGCACTTTCAGCTTGGCCACTTTCTTGTCGTCCTGGGCCAAGGCGAGACCGGCTAGCCCAAGACATGACACACAAACAATCGTCGAACAAATTCTTCGGTGCAACATGGGTGAAACTCCAAGGTATTGATGCGCTATCAGTATGTAGGGAAACCGATGCGAGTCAAGGGGCCACATGGCCGCTTGCGGCTTACCCGAGTCGCCGCGCCAGGTCGGGCCACCACAAGGAAACAAGCGCTGCCGCCAGCAGGACTAACACCACCAACTTGAACCAGAAAACTCTTTGTTGAAAGCGCGCCTCCAGCGGTGGATCGGCAATTATTCGTTCCAGGAACCGAACGCGCCGCTCAATGGTTGAATGCTGCCAGGAATGCAGCCAGCCCGGTCTGGTGCGGCTAATGCCGTTGAGCGAAGCCACCTTGTCCAGAGCGCTGATGAAGATGCGAATCCCGGAGTGGCAGAGACCGCGTCCGCCGTCGGCCAGAGAAGTGCCGTCGTCGTGTTTGGCACATTCCAGCTGTGCGCAGGAAACGGCCCGGCAACCGTAGATGTCGGCCTGCCGTTCACAGCGCCGTGACAGGAAGCCAAAAATGCCGAACACGTACATCGCCAGCACGCACAGCGACGGCAAAGCCAGCCAGCTCGGCAGCCAGTTTCGATTATTTTCGAGAAAGGTCTGCGTGGCCGGCCACCACTCTTGGACCTTGATTTCCAGCAAGATGCTGCCACGCGACAGCACCGCCAGGCTGCCGATCAAAAACGCCAGGTAATAGAACATGTGAAAATGCTTGACGTGCCCCACCTCGTGGCCGAACACCGCTTCCACTTCTGCCGGCGTCATTTCTTCCAGCAGGCGGTCGCTGAGCAACACATAACGCAGCCAGGGCAGCACGCCGACGACCATGGCATTGGCCACTCCGTTGCGCGTGTTCCACACGAGAATATTGGAGCAATGGCAATTTAGGCGCACGGCGGCGGCCTCCAGGCGCTGCCGCAACGGGCCGGGCGGCAAGGGCCGTAAGCGCAGCACCAATCGCACGACCCAGGGCATGAATATAATCATGCTGCCGGCCAATGGCACAACCAGAAACGTTTCCGCGCGCTCGCGCTGCAGGGTCTCGGGGAATTGCCGGATCAGTCCCTCGGCCACCACCAGCACCAGAATCGGGGCGGCGATCAGCGCAAGGTTTTGGCGGACTTGAAAACTCACGTAGCGCCAGCGGCCGCCAAACGGCCGAGCCTGGGGATCTCCAACAGCCTGTAAGGCTTGCTCGGCGTCGTAAAAGAAGAACCAGGACAGGATCAGGGCCAGCGGAAGAGGGGCCAGGATCGCCAGCTCAATTCCAGGGGGCATTACTTTCAGGTCGGCGTGCCAAGATTTCACAGTGGCTTGCACCGCCCATCCCCAACCCAGCCCGTACAGGATCAGCACGTAAATGCCCATCAACGCCAGCGAATGCAGCATGCGCCGCCGGCCATAATAACGCATGATTCCTTCGCGCGGCTCCGCCGATTGCAGACGGCAGCGGGTGCGCCAGGCCACCCAGCCGGCGCTGCCGCCCAGCAGGGCGATCAGGCCCGCGGTGCCGAGCAAGCTATGAATCGGCCGCAAACCCTCCAGCGGTTTTGGCCAGTCCACCGGCAAGCACGCCAACGACAGGCAGAGCAAAAGCAAAAACGGCATAGTGCGGTTGGGAATTGCTCCTTCGGAAACTTCCAATGCCCTGTTAGAAGTGTATCAGTTTCCCCCGTCGGCTGTCAGCGCCGCAATGCCGCCCCACCATACTACACCGACCCGATTATCCGCCGCGGTTGCGTGAATCTCTGGTAATCGGCGTAACTGATGTTGGCGTCGAAGCGGAATGCCGCCTCGTGCATTCCATCGGGAAGCGGCCGCAACCACACTAATTTGGCGATTCGCTTGACGGGCGGCCCCGCTCCTTGGAAGCTGAGTTCGACCTCTTGGCCCTTCGGCAATTCCGTTTTCAGCACGAGCTTGACGCCGATTTCGCTAAGGTTCACCGCCGATACCGCCAGATTTTGGCCAAGCCCTAAGCTCCCCTTGCGGCACTCAATATTCACTCCGCCGCGCACCGGCAGCCGCTGGGAACCTCGGCGATTCGCTGGGGTGGAAGCAGGTTTGCTCTCGTCACTCATCGTGCGTCCCTCAACATACAGTCGGCTCATATCGCGAAATACGGAAATCCAGATAATGCAAGTGTAACATACCCGCAGCAAGTTGCCCTGCCAACCCGGTGGAAATCCGCACCGCATACTGGTATCCAAACACCATTCGGCCAGATCGACCAAATCGCGCAGCCGCAGACCCAGGGTGAGGATGGCCGCGCGGTGCGCAATTGCAGAGCCGGCTTGTCCGATTCCAGCAGGGCGACCAGCTTGTCGGCCGCCGAAGTCATGTTTTCGGCCACGCGGCCCAAGGCTCGGGAAACGTATTGCTCGCGCAGCTCGAAAACCATTTTGCGAAAGCCGGGGTCCGCGAGCCGCCGCTGCACGGTCCGCAGGCTCACGCGGCACTCGCTGGCCGCTTCGGCACTGCCGGCGCCCGATGCGAGTGCCAGCGCCAATTTAACATCTTTTCCTAATGCGACAAGACGCGACATTTGGCGACACCTCCAAGCGCTCGGGGGTGTTCTGGATCGTTCCGGGCCAAGGTCCCGGATGGGCGAGCCCAATTCTGCGCGCCTGAAGCGCTGAATCGGGTCGCATGGAAGTATACTATACGTTTGTGCGCATGTGGTTTTGGGTGTGAAAACCCGGAGCGAGCTGGTCGCGGTGTAACGCCGGAAGTGCGGGTTTGTCAATTGATTGCGAGATGCCCGCTCCTGTTTCTGCGAGTCACGGCGGCTCGTGGAATAGTTTCAGCTTGGGCAGTACTCCTTGCATCATTGGGAAGTGTGGGTCGCGCGCCCAGACTTCGCAGTCGTTCTCGATGGCCAAAGTCGCGATCACGGCGTCGGCAAATGGCACGGTGATGCCGCGGGCGAACAGTACTGCGAGGTTGTCGCCAATGATATCCCAAACAGTTTCGAGAATTGGAAGGTATTGAAATGAGGCCAGAAACACCAACAGCCTTTGCCGATCCTTCGCCCCTCGGGCGCCGGCAAGGATTTCGGCGTGCGTTACGCCGCAAATCGCAACTGGGTTGGAGCGAAACAGGGAATCCAGTTTTGGGTCCTTGGTTCGCAGAAAATCAATCAGCACGCCGGTATCGACCAAGATCATGGCAAATGGTCCTTGGCGTGATTCAGGTCGCACTCGCGCTGCCGGCGGCTGGCATCGAAGTCGTAGTCCTCAAGCTGCTGCACGGCTCGCAGCCCCGCGTCCCAATCACCCGTTCCTGGCAGCACCGTCGCCGGCTCGTCGAGAACGATGATCTCCACGGTATGCCCGACGTAGGGCCGCAGTTCAGGAAGATACAGCGTTTCCGAATCAACTCGTGTGCGGATTCTAATGGCGTTCATTTCATGGTTCCCTGTCGGTGATTGGACGTGTGATTATTCTACTCATTTCCACTGTTGCCCAGCAACGCCAGCGGCACATCTATTACGTGTGGGACTATCGTGGGACATTTTGCGACACCTCCCAAGCGCTAGGGAATGTTCTGGATCGTTCCGGGCCAAGGTCCCGGAACGGGCGAGTCCAATTCTGCGTGCCTGGAGCGCTGAATTGGGTCGCATGGAAGTATACTATACGTTTGTGCGCATGCTATATTGGGATGAAAACCCAGAGCGAGCTGGTTGCGGTGCAACCTTGGAAGTGCGGATTGGTCAAAACGCTGAGGGACGTCCCCTGCTGCCTCCTGGCAGCTGGCCCCGATGGGACAATCCAGTTGCTTTCTCCACCCGTGCGTGTGTAATCAATTCTTGCCCAATCATACTCACTAAACGGAACCCTGCTTGCCTTCAAGCGGGTCTGTCCGGTGTTTGAATCGAAGCTGTCGGATGACTAGCTGAAGGGCAATCCGGCCGTGCCGGGAGGCCCGTTAGACGAGTAAGCCGGCGTGGTCGAGCACCTCAGGGTGTTCGACCACGCCGGCTTTTTTTTGCGATCCGTGGCGCGCGACGGTCGCAACCCGACCGTTAGGGGCTGTCCAAGAATAGGTTCCAACTTCGCCGGTTGGGTTTCCAACCTGACCGGTCAGGTTGGAAACCCAACCGGCGAAGTTGTTTCCGGACGGCTTCTTATTCCCGAAGCAGCACCGTGCCAGGTTCCGGGAACCGTGCCTCAAATGATGGAGACGGTGTCGTTAATCATCGTCACTTGACCATTTCTCGCCAAGGCCCTACCACACGTAATAGTTGCGCCGTTCAGCAGGTTGATGTCCGTCAGCGCGAGAATAC
>Ga0207110_10088_pt1 | contig 22183 bp, 18 predicted proteins | sample Alteio_BWMinHeat_74_FD_153582 | JGI IMG/M metagenome (GOLD analysis project Ga0207110, IMG submission 153582) | Enriched cells from forest soil in Barre Woods Harvard Forest LTER site, Petersham, Massachusetts, United States -... | ecosystem: Environmental > Terrestrial > Soil > Temperate forest >...
GGAGAGTGGCAGCACGCTCGGCATTCCAAACGCCGAGATTTTCGACCCGATCAACAAGAGCTGGACGGTCGTTCCCAAAATGTCCTATTCGCGATGGTATCCGACGGCTACAACGTTGTCGGATGGCCGTATCATGGTCACCGCCGGCTGGCAAACCACCAACCATACCAACGCCGGAATCCCTGAAATCTATGATCCCAGTACGAATGCATGGACAAAGTTAACGAACGCCAACAATCCCTTCGAGACTTACCCTTTTATTTACCAATTATCGGACGGACGAGTTGTGCATGTGGGCGGCTCGGAGTACGCCGTGGTCACTGATATCCTGAATATCAACACGCAGACGTGGTCGATTGTCGATCCCAACGTAGTCGATGGGGGCAGCTCTTCGATGTATTTGCCGGGTAAGATTATGAAGGCGGGGAGCGCTACCGATAGCCAAGGTTCTGGTCCCTCAGCCAATACGACCTTCGTACTCGACATGACTAAGGCTTCCCCTGCCTGGCAGCAGACGCCTTCCATGGTCTACCCCCGCAGCTTCCTCAATCTGACCACCCTTCCGGATGGCACGGTGCTTACAACCGGCGGCGAGACCGACAAGAACGGCGGAAACATCAGCAATGCCGTATACGCTGCTGAACTTTGGTCGCCACAAACTCAAACCTGGACGACGATGTCATCCATGCACACTCCACGGGAGTACCATGCCACGGCCCTGTTGCTACCGGATGGGCGCGTCATGGTCTCGGGAATGGGAGCCGATTTCGGTCAGGTACCAAACGAGATGAGTGCAGAGTTCTATTCTCCCCCGTATCTATTCAAGGGAGCGCGGCCATCCATCACCCAGACACCCGCGCAGATTTCTTATGGCCAGAACTTTTTCGTGGCCACGCCCGACGGGCCCTCGATTACCAGCGCGGTGCTGATCCGCACGGGGGCGGTAACTCACTTCTTCGATCAGAATACTCGCTTCGTGCCGGTCAGTTTTCAGCAGACCAGCGGGGGATTGACGCTAACTGCGCCAACGGCCAGCAACCTGGCGCCGCCGGGTTATTACATGCTGTTCATCGTGAATTCGAACGGTGTTCCATCGATCGCTCCATTCGTCCAGTTGCAGTGAGCCTGCCAACATCTCGGATCTGCCCAATTGGCTCGGCTGTTGAACCGGCAATTCGATATTGTTTATGCGCAATTCCTTTCAGTAGGAAAGGGCTCCATCAACCGCCCACCATCCCTATGCTTCCCATTTTGCGAGAGTTGCGCTCATGGGTTCCCGCTCCTATTTGGAGTTGAAAATGCTCCATCAGCTGATTGTGACCCTCCTATTTGAAGGGTAGCCAATCGAGTGGGAGTTTGGACCGTGTGTACGATGAAATGCCCGCACTGCGGACAGATAGCCAGTAAGGGGAAACCTGAGGACCAGTTTAAATGCGCGTCTTGTGGCTGGAAATTGGCCCAGTCGATGCCCAGCCCGAAGGGCCGTTAATCTGCCGCCGGCCTATTCTTCGAATAGCACCGTCGCCACGATGGCCGATGCAGAAAACGTGAGTCAGTTTCAGCGCGAAGGCGAGGGGGCGATAGTATGCAAGGAGGACTCGCGCTTCTCGTAGTACTTTTCATAATAAGCGCGATAGTCGCCTCCCCGAACTCCAGCCAGCCATGGGCCATTATCCCTGTACCAATCGATTGTTTGATGCAGTCCTTCCTCCAGGGAGATCAACGGCTTCCAACCAAGGTCATCTCCCATCTTCAGGCAGCGCAAAGCGTAGCGCCGGTCGTGGCCCGGACGATCCTTTACATAGCTGAGCAGCGATTCGGGTCGATTTGTCAATTGCAGCAGGCGTCGAGCGATCGCTAGATTCTCTTCGATGTCCACGCCACCGATGTTATAGACTTCGCCGGCGCGCCCCTTCTCGAGCACGGCCACAATTCCGCGGCAGTTATCTTCCACGTGTAGCCAATCGCGCTGCTGTTTTCCATCGCCGTAAATGGGCAGCGGCTTATCGTCCAGTGCGTTGGTGATCATTAAAGGCAGGAATTTCTCGGGAAACTGATAGGGGCCGTAATTATTTGACGATCGAGTGATTACCGCTTGCAACCCGTAGGTCCGCACGTAAGAAAGTACCAGAAGATCAGAAGCGGCTTTGGAGGCTGAGTACGGGCTGCTAGGTTGCAGCGGGGAACGCTCATCGGCGAAAGCGCCCGGCAACATATCTCCGTAAACTTCGTCTGTCGAGACATGCACAAAACGCTCGATCCGCAGGGCACGCGCCACTTCGAGCAAAATGAACGTTCCCTTCACGTTTGTCTCGATGACGGGCGCCGGTTCATAGATGCTGCGGTCAACGTGTGATTCCGCGGCAAAATGGACCACCGCGTTGCAGCCCAACATTGCCTTTTCAACAGCCGCTATGTCGCAGATATCTCCCTTGACAAATGAATAGTTTGGATCGCCTGCAAGATCCTCGAGATTGGCTAGGTTACCCGCATATGTCAACTTGTCGTAATTAACCAGGCTGCAATCTCTCCGCGTTTTCAAAACCTGGCGAATGAAATTCGAGCCAATGAATCCAGCGCCACCGGTAACCAGAAGTTTCACGGACGCACCGAGTGGCCTGTCAGCTCATTGACGCTGGATAGCTTGTTTGCGCCGGTTTCCGCGACTAGAGTATTCGCCCGAAGCAGGGATTCAAAGGTGCCGGCATCAGTCCACCAACCATCGAGCACTTCATACGTGAGCTTCTGCTCCTCGATGTAGAAATTGTTCACGTCCGTGATCTCAAGTTCTCCCCGGCCCGACGGCTTCAGGCGATGGATCTTTTCGAAGACGGTTTTATCGTACAGATAAATTCCGATCACTGCGTAATTGGACTTGGGCTGCTTTGGCTTTTCTTCGATCCCAACAACGTGTTTGCCGCGAATTTCCGCGACTCCAAACCTCTGGGCGTCCGTAACCTCTTTGAGGATAATTTTTGCGCCCTCTTTCTGGGCTTTGAACTTCGTGACTGCCTCGCAGATGTTGTTCTCGATGATATTGTCACCCAAAATCACGCAAATTGGCTCGCCGTCCGCGAAATGCTCCGCCAGCGCTAACGCGCCCGCAATCCCGCCTTCGCCTTCCTGATAAGTGTAATTGAGATGCTTCAGGCCAAAATCCCTGCCGTTACCGAGCAGCCGCAGGAAATCTCCGGCGTTTTTTCCGCCCGTTACAAGGAGGATTTCACGAATCCCGGCGTTTACTAAGCTTTGGATCGGGTAATACACCATGGGCTTGTCATAGATCGGAAGCAGATGTTTGTTGGTGACGCGCGTGAGAGGATTCAGCCGGCTGCCTGTACCACCTGCGAGAACCACGCCTTTCATTTCTACTCCATCTCTGGCCAGGCTTGCAAGAATTGCTGTCCTACGGCCTCAGCGTCATAGAGTACAGAACGTGCCAATCGGCGGCAAGCGACGGCCATTCGCGCGCGGACGTTCGGCTTTTATTCACAACAGAATGGAAAAAGTATATCTCAAATCTCGGAGCTTCTTTGAAAGAAGTTGAATGCTAGAGGCAAACGTCCGTGCGGTAACGAGGGGCCGAAGGCCGCGCCACGACTCGCGCGATACACTTCAGCGACCCCGGAGCGACCGCTCCGGGGTCAATCTTCGGGACCTTCGAGCTGACCGATTCAGGCTTGAACTATGCCTGAATCCCTTTTGCTCTTCACGAGCCACACAGCGACGAGTCCGATCGCTAGCAGAAACACGCTTGAAGGTTCTGGCGTCCGCACCAGGTACTCCTGCGCTGAAGCAGCCGATGTGGTGGGACACACCAGACCCTGCGGCGATTGGCTACACGGCGTCAGAATTTCGAAATTAGAGAATTCTCCCGCAGTGTAGGTCTGGCTCTGCGCGTTAGCAAGCCATCCGGCCGCGCTTGTCGGGTTGATGGCATTGCCGCCTGTTGTCCAGCCGGCTGAGGTTTTGACGTCGATGGGGTCGAAAATCGCCCAGAGGGCAAAAGAGATGTTACCGATCTGGATCGGGACTTGGGTGAGCGCGTTGAAAAGATAGGCGGCTTCGTCATAGAGCTGAAGGGTAGCGGCTTGTGATCCTTGCCAGAAACGAACGTTGCTCAGGTCTGCGAAAGTAGACACTGAGGCAATCCAGGACTCCCCTATGTAGACGTCATGGGAGTAGTCATCGCACACAATAGGAACATTCGCGGTGTTGCCGATAGTCGCATAGTAGGGGCTTGTATAGACGTTCCCCTGAACGCCGCCGCTGACACCGGTAAGCGTTATGCTCACGGTATCCGCTTTGGCCGAACTTGCAAGAGATACTGCCGCCGCTAGCACAATAAACAAAACCAAGGCATGGGTCTTCACTTTTCGGGCTCCTGTAGCGCACCAGCGGGGACACTAAGGAGTTAGCATGTAGCTTTCCATATTATGTTTACCTAAGTCTACTGTTATCAGTGCTCCACGGGCAGGAAAAGTTCCACTTAGCTCCCGACATGTAACATGAGGTTAGGAAATGTGAAAAACGCTGCTTCAGTGGTTCCAAACGTGAGGTCGCGTGAATTTTACAAACGAGCTTTTGCGCAGGCACAAGCAAGAAGAGGGCGGGATCCGCCGCGGGCGCAACCTAAGTTCAGGGGACAATGATTGTGTCGCCGGGCTTCAAGGTGATATTTTGGCTGGGGTCTTTTCCACTGACGACGTCTTTATAGTTAAACGGAACTTTTTGTTGTTTTCCATTGTCCTGACGAAGCACGTAGATCTTTTTCGAATTGGCAAAAGCCGTAAACCCGCCTGCATCGGATAATGCCTGCAGAACGGTCATCTCCGGCAGCAGCGTATAGCTTCCGGCCCGAGCGACTTCTCCCAGGATGTAAATTCTCTGGCTGTTGATCTGAGACACGATGACCGTAACTTGAGGATTGGTCACGTACTTCGTTAGGCTGGTGGTAATTTGCGCCCCCAGTTGTGCGGGCGTGAGACCTGCTGCCTGGACATCGTTGACAAGGGGCAACGAAATCTTGCCATCCGGGCGGACCGGCACGGACCGGGAGAGCTCCGGTTCCTTCCAGACACTAATGTCAATCACGTCTTGCGGCCCGATAACATAGTTGGGATCCGCTACGGCAGCCTGAATTCCCACCGAACCTTTCTTAGTAGCGACCTGCTGAGCTGAGACACAGAGCGTCAGCGAAAAGGCCAAGAGGACAAAAACTGAGGTCCTGCGGATTTTCGATTTTTCGGTCCAAACCTTTGCCATTCTATCTCTCCGCTTGAAACACAATCTTATTGGTTGGGATCCTCTCCGACCGCGTGACCGTAATGGCCTCCTCCATAGTAAGAGCCGTAGGTCAGCAGCTTTTCATCGACGCCGTTCAATACGACCCCCACAAGGTTCTGTTGTCGCAGTTCCTGACAGGCCTTGTCAGCAGCGCTCGAAGGCGTCGCGCCCGCGCGGACGACCAACAAGATGCCGTCACATAGGCCGGCAAGCACGCTCGCATCGGCAACAGGCAGACAAGGCGGAGAATCGAAAATGATCCAATCAAAACAGGAAACAGCGCGTTCGATCAGAGTTTTTAGGCGGCCGTTCGAAAGCAATTCGCTTGCATTGCTGACCGGCGCCCCACCCGCGATAAAGTACAAGCCGCCTTCCTGTCCATGTTGGATTACGGCCATCTCGTCCGCCGTTCCGCTGAGATATTCCCCCAAACCCGGCCCCGCCGGGGCTCCTAGAGGGATGTGCAGGCGGGAGGAGCGCAGATCGGCATCAATCAACAGGACACGCCGGTCCGGCTGACGCACGATCGCCTGGGCCAGGTTGCTCGCGACAAATGTCTTGCCGTCCCCCGAAATTGCGCTGGTGATCAGAACCACTCGCATTGAATTATCCGCGCGCAAATGATAGAGGCGCGAACGCAGTGTACGGAATTGTTCCGTGGCCTCCCGGTTTAGGCTTGGATTGACGAATACATTCGTCAGCGGATCGGGCCGCCAACTGACCTGGGCGCACTTTGAGCTGATGTCCTCGAATCGCAAAGAACGAGTGATTTGAGAGAAATCCGCCAGCGGAGGCAAATTGATTTCGTTTTTTACTTCGCCCAGCTGCGTGACAACTTCTTGCTTGGAAGTGACAGCCGCTTCTCGTTCGGCCGGACGGAAGTCCGGGAGCGTGGTGACAGCACTACGATCGAGTTCGGCTTTCTTCAGAGCTTCATGAATTCGACTCATAATCTCGCTTTCAACTCGCCAACCGAAAGCGGCGTGTTCTCATTCACCGCTATATGCAGAGAAAGCTCCCTCCTCGGTCACGCAATAGAGCGGATCGAGGGTTTCTTTCCTTCTGACAAGGGCCTGAGCCGTGGAACGGTCGCCAGGACGGGCACATGGAGCATGACCTCTACGTCTCTTTCGGTTCTCAAAGAGGTGTCTCGCAACTCCAGCAAAATGGTCACACAGCAGCCCAGCGCCAGGCCGGCTGCCAGTCCGCCCAATCCGAAATTAGACCTCTTCGGAAACGAAGGATTATCGGGAATATTCGCCGGATCGAGAACCTGAAACTGCTCTCCCTGCTGACGCCTTTCGAGATCTGTAGCCATAGCAGACTGGTCACGCTTTTTCAGCAGTTCGTCGTAGAAACCCAGGGCGGTCTGATAGTCGCGAGTAAGCTGCTTGTATCCTTGAAGGACTTCAGGGCTGGCCTCTATGCGGGATTGGTATAATTTGATCCGCTGCTGTATCTGGGCTTGTTCTGCCGTTCGTTCTCTTATTGTTTGGTCGCTCTGGTGGACTTGAGTTCTCAAAAGCTGAATTTCTGGTGGTTCCACAGGCGCCCGCTTTGTTTTATCCGTGACCGCCGGGCTCGTTTCACTATTCGTCGCGGCGATCTTCTTTTTGAGCGCCTCGATGTCTCCGTTCAGGCGAATCACGTCCGGATGACTGTCGGTGTATTTCGATTTCAGGGTGGCAAGCTGACTCTGAAATAGTAAGAGCTGCTGCTCTTGCGTCTGTGGATTATGCCCCTCCTGGCTGGCCTGCCAGGCTGCTAATTGCTGATTCAGGGCGGATTCCGCAAACGTTTTATCCTGCTGGGCACGGCCGATCGCTTGGGTCGCCGCATCCAACTGGGCGTTCAAGCCCTGCAAAACATTGATATTCGTCGGCCCGTCCTCGGGCAGCGAGCCAAGATAACGGCGCTGGAAGGTTGCAAGCTTGGCGTCTTGCTCGTCGAGTTTTGCCTTGGCGTCGTCGAGCTGTTTGGCTAGAAACTGTGTCGTCTGCTCCGCTTGACGCTGGCGAAGCTCGAGATTCTCCTCCATAAACAAGGACGTAATGGCCGAACAAATCTGCTGCGCCAGCCGAGGCTCTTCGAAGTCCACACTGACCGTGAATCCTGCCAGCCCTTGCGTTCTTGTCTGCGCCATTGGCTCTATAGGCGTGACCGTGACCGCTTTTCGCAGACGGGCTACGAGATCCTCCATCGACACCCGGCTCACATCGTTCCGATACAATCCAAACTGCTGGATGATCGGTTCGAGTCTCGAGCGGCTCAGGATTTCCTGCTGCATCGTCGCTAGTCTTTCGCTCGTACCCTCACTCACAACGGGTTTGACGTAATCGCCCGGAACGCTTGGCTGCTGTACAAGTACTAGCGTCCGGGACGTATACCGCTTTGGCAGGTAGTGCGCGGTGGCGAGGCCCAGTCCGCAGCCCACTATGGCGAGCGCGACGACGATGGGCCATCTGCGGCGGGCTATAGCGATGTAATCTTCCGGTGTCAGTTCGCGTGCCGGCATCCCAACCTCGTCTTTCTAGTACTACTTCCAGTCTTCATAGTGCTACTTCCAGCGAGGGCCATTCGCCGTGTCTGCCGTGGAGTCGCGGTCCCAAGCGCATTTTCCAAACAGATTGGCCGCTACACACAGCCGCCGAATACGAAGCAATGCAGATGCCAAGAGTGGGTCGAATCTGGAATGCACCTAGATCGTACTAAGTACCTTATTATTAAATACTTACATTCATGCCTTAGAGAGCCTGCCCCCCACGTACTGAGGAGAGTCCCAGGAGCCCTCCAATAAGTGGTAGAATTTTTCTCTCGCAGTTGACAGCGGTAGTTTCGAAGCTCAAAGTTCGCTCCTGGGAAAACAGCTACCACATTGTGGTAGCCGCCGGGCATTTGGGATCACCGCTTTGAGCCGTCCCGACCATAACCAAAGATGGACGAAGCCTCTATGAATCAGTATATTACCGGTACATCTTCAGCCATAGCCAAGTGAGTCCTACCGTGGCCCATCTGTTGCTCCTTCACCACCGAGGTCTTCCGTGTTGAATGGTGAATCTATCTCCGTAGCCGAAACGCCCCTTGCGGATCTGTCAGTAAGCACAATGATTCCAGGTGTTTGCGCGTCCATTTCTGTGTTGCAGCACGTGGTAGCCGAAATCGCGCCCACGAGCGTCCCAATCCTTATTTTGGGCGAAAGCGGTACCGGCAAGGAAGTCATTGCCTCGGAGATCCACCGTCTGTCTGATCGTCGCAAAGGGCCCTTCGTTAAGTTCAATTGTTCGAACATGAGCTTCGACTGGCTGCTCCGCACAGAGATGCAACCAGCAGCCAACGGGAATCATGGGAGGCACGATGGAACGCTGCTTTTTGATGAGGTGAGTCAGCTCGACCTCGAAAAGCAGACCCGTTTGCTGAATCTCCTGCCTGACGGTGAAAGGGCCGTCTCTTCAAGCTATTTAGCCTCGCGCATAATATCAACCAGTACGGTGGATCTCTCTGAGAGAATGCGGGACGGAAGCTTCAGCGAAAAGCTATTTTATCGGCTCAACGGCATTTGCCTGCGAATACCCTCACTGCGCCAGCGGAAAGAAGATATCCCGCATCTGCTTGCTGCGTTCCTCGCGAAGTATGCGAATTTGCTCGGTCGCCAACCGCCACGAATCAAGAGCTCAACATTGGATCTGCTTGTGCAGCATTCTTGGCCCGGCAATGTACGCGAGCTCGAAAATGTAGCGCGCAAAATCGTGATTCTGGGGGATGACGATTTGGTGGTCAGCGACCTGGCGGCGAATCCGGATCCGAAAGTTCCTGCCAGACGTTTCCCAGGCGCCACGCATGTGAATCCGCGCACTCTCAAGGAAGCGTCCCGTGAGGCGTCACGCAAAGCGGAGCGGCAGTTGATTCTCGAGTCTCTCGAGCGCACGCATTGGAACCGGAAACAAAGCGCACGGGAACTGCAGATAAGCTACAAGGCAATGCTTTATAAATTAAAGCAATTGGGTCTGGACGAGGGTAGAACCGCGGGAAAGGATTGAAATGACTGGCCGCGATATCGCGATTCCGCCTCGCTATTCCGGGCCAGCAAGAGCCAAGGAGATAACAAGGACAACGTTGTACAAACTGGCTCCAATTTTGATGACATTCTTGCTCGGCCTTCCAGCGGCCCGGGCTCAGCAGCCGTCCGCTCGCGACAGCGGCCAGTCTGCGTCGGAACTGCCGCTGCAGCCAGACGCAACAGGTCGTAGCGATGGAGCTGACGTGCCTGTTCCTGCGACCGGGAATTTGTCCTCGTCGGGCGGCTCCTCTCAGGCGCAGCCTGATACGCATGTTCTCTCAGGCGGCGAAACGCTGGGCTTGGGATCCCTACGAGCCCGCCGCTCCTTTTTTGATCCGGTATTGAGCATTACAGAAGGAGCTGATACGGGTCTCACACCCGGTCGAACGGCCTCCACGAGTTCGATTGGCGGCGGGTTTGCCCTTGACCAGCAGTGGAGCCGATTCCATTTGATCATGCAGTATTCAGGCTCGAAATTGCTGACCTACCCCAGGTCGATCTACGACAGCTCCTACCATCATTTGAGCTTTGCCCAGACCATTACTTTCGGCCGATGGGTTGTTCGGCTGCGCGACGACTTGCTGCTTTCTCCGCAGTCGAATTTTGGCGGACTGGACCTGGCGGCGGCGCCTCTGCCGGCTTCCGACGCCGCCCTCACAAGCGTGACTCCGCAAATCGAGCCTACCCAGACGATTCAGACGGGTTGGGCACAGCGGCTCGACAACACTCTCTTAGGCGAAGTCGATTATTCACTGAGCCGGCGAGCCACCGTAACCTTGGTGGGCTCCTACGGGCTGCTGCATTTCCTGCACTCCGGTTTCATCGAGGGCAACAACCCTCAGGGGCGCGTGGGATATACGTACCTCCTCACCCACAAGGATTCCGTCGGCATAACTTACAACTACTCCCTTATGCGTTTTATTGGCACGCCCAGCCGCACTCAGAGTCACCTGGCCCAAGTCTCTTTTGCTCACTCCCTTCTCGGACGTTGGGCTTTTCAGGTGTCGGCCGGCCCTCAGCTTTTTCAGCTTCAGAATTTTGGCCTTGCGAGCAATGGCCGATGGACCTGGAGCATCACGAGCAACCTGACCTACCAAACCCGTCACGTCGGTTACTCCCTGGGATTCTTCCGCGAGATAACCTCTGGTTCGGGCGTGATGTTAGGCGCAAAGACCACTGGATTGACCGCTACCATTGGCCGCTCGCTGACGCGTTATTGGTCGGGATCCTTAAATGGAGGCTACGCGCGAAACTCAGACCTGACGCCGGCTCAGAATTCTCAATTTAGTTACTGGTTTGCGGGCGCGAATCTCGGCCGGCCATTAGGACGGCATTTACACTTCGGATTGAATTATCAATATCAGCAGCAGAAAAGCACTGGGGCCTGTCTCGTGGTGAGCTGCGGATTGAACATAGGCCGAAATATCGGCAGCATTGGCCTGGAATGGCACCCGCTGGGCGTCCGAACGGAGTAGAATTCCAAATTCGCGCGCGCCTGAAGACTTTGAAAAGCGGGAAGGACCTTCCCAGGCTCACGATGCAATGAGGGTCTAGCATGTATAAGAAATTCTTTGGACTCCGAGAGAGCCCGTTCAACGTCAACCCCGATCCGCGTTATCTCTATTTAACGCGGCACATTCAGGAAGCCCTCGCGTGTTTGATCTATGGAATCCAAACGCGCAAGGGTTTTGTCCTCCTAACAGGCGAGGTGGGAACCGGCAAGACCACCGTCATCAATAAGCTGCTGGAGTGGTCACGCCAAGAACGCGTATCCACGGCATTCATGTTCAATCCGCGTCTTAGCGAAACGGAATTCTTCGATTATATGATGGCCGATTTTGGAATTGCCTGCGATTCGACGATGAAAAGTCGCACGCTAATGAAGTTGAACCAGTGGCTGCTCGACCAACATCAGAAGGGCAACCGCGCTGTTCTGATTGTCGATGAGGCGCAAAATCTCTCTACGGAGATGCTCGAAGAGATTCGCCTTCTGACCAACTTGGAGACTTCCACCGAGAAGCTCCTTCAAATCGTATTGGCGGGTCAGCCTGAGCTGGAAGATAAGCTAAACGATCCCCAGCTTCGACAACTCCGCCAACGCATTACCCTTTGGGCCAAGACTCGCCCGCTGACGCTGCTCGAAACTCACGGGTACGTCAAAGAGCGGCTCCATATCGCCGGCAGCAAGGGAGAGGAAATCTTTACCTCTGCGGCCATTGAAGCCGTGCACCGCCATGCGAGTGGGATTCCGCGTATTGTCAATCTGCTTTGTGAACACGCACTGATCAGCGCTTTTGTCGAACACTGCACGACGGTATCGGAGAAAATGGTCGATGAGGTTGCGCGCGATTTCGATCTACAGGAAGCCGATCTTGAGCCGGCACCCAAGCCTCCGCTCGGTGGTGGCATTCCCGTACTCGTCGATCATCCCTTGCTGCCGTTGACAAAAGCCTCGGGCGAAAAGAAGAACTAGCACATCGATACCTTCATATAGTCAGAAGAAGTTGAACCAAAATCCAATGCCGTTCGTAGTTGAGTTATTTCATTCCTGGCTTCTAATTATCAACTAAGCTCGCTATGTGAACTGCCAAGAAGTTAGTGCTTGGGAGTTGCGGGAGAGAGAGTTGCCGTAACTGCGGACTGAGTTAACAAAACTTTCAGCCAAAAAGGAAGCCTCCGCCGCTGGACGCTACGGCGACGGAATCGTGGCTGAAACCTCGTTGGAAGGGAGGCTTTGGACGTTGTTCGAATCGACCGCCTTAACTACATAGTAGTAAGACTGTCCCGCTTGGACGGACGAATCTGTGTAGGTTGTGTTTGCATCGAGAGAAGAAAGATTCAGCGGTGTGTAGGGACCTCCGCTGCTCGTTCCACGGTAGATGAAGTAGCCGTTAACCGGTGACGGGCTGGCACTCCAAGAGAGCGTTGCCAAATGCGCCCCGGCGGGCACGCCGGAGGCCTGTAGAGCTACGGTTATCGGCGAATTCTGCGCGTTGCTCGCAATCGTAATGCTTCCGGTCACATTTCCTGTACCGGAGGGAGTAAACGTTACACTCAGCGTCGCCGTTTGCCCAGCGTTCAAATTCGTTCCTGTGGGAATACCGCTTACATTAAAGCCTGGTCCAGAGATACTGATATTCATGATCGTCACCTGGGAGGCGGTTGTGTTGGTGAAAGTCACCGCAACTGTCTTGCTATCACCCAGCGCCACGTTGCCCAGATTTAAACTCAACGAGCTAGCGTTCAATTGGTTTTGGGACACTACTGAATTTCCATTTGGAGCGGCACTGGTTACGCCTGAACAGCCTGACTGGTAAAGCATCACGGTCACAATCGTCGAACACAAAAGCAGACGAAGAACCCTCTTCTCGAAAGAGAGTCGGTGTATCCGAGCTCGGACGTCTCCGCTCATGCCACTCAGCATAAGAATCAATTGGACTTAAAACTACGGGCCGGTAGAACAGTCCAGGTACAGGTCATTACCTGCCCGTTGGGCCACTTCGGACAGCTTCTCGAACTTCTGGATCCCAACATGTGCCTTGCGATTAGGCCCAGTCAATGGATGTATCGAGTGAGCAAACGGGTCGAGAATTTTCGAACTGCGGATAGTAGCATAGCTGCTGATGGCAACGTGTGGATCAAATCTGGAAACCAATCACCTTCGAAGGGAAGAAGAATTGACTCAACGTGGGCCTGAGTATCGCCCCGTTAGGACATTCCAGCGGATCGCAATCAAGTCTCGCAGCATCCGTAGGCTGTCGAGGACGACATTCACTTTCGTCGCCGGATCATGCGCCCAGCGGACGGGAATCTCGGCAATGCGCAACCCCCTTTTCTGCGCCAGCAACAGAATCTCGGGATCGAAGCCGAACCCGTGTGTCCGTTGCTGCTCGAAGATCTCGCGTGTCTTGTCCAGACAAAAAGCCTTGAAACCACACTGTGTGTCCCGGAAGGGAAGCCCTGCAATGCAGCGCACGATGCCATTGTAAACCTGGCCAGCGAGCTCACGGCCTAAGGACTGGTGAACATCAATCAGAGCACGGTTGATCGCCCGCGAACCAATCGCTCCGTCAAATCCGCCATCCCGCAGCGCGGCAAGTAACTTGTCCGCTTCTTCTATCGGCGCAGAGAGATCTGCATCGGTAAACAGTCCGATCTCTCCTTTCGCCTTTAACATGCCATGACGCACGCTGAAGCCTTTTCCGCGGTTCCGCCCATTGGATACCAGCTGCAACTCCGGAAGATGACCTTGCGAACTTGCCACCACTTTCGCTGTGCCATCCGTAGAGCCATCATCCACAACCAGCACTTCTGCCCGGATATGCCGGTTCGCAATATAGGCACGAATGAGCTCAAGGCTCTTGGCAAGACGTCGTTCTTCGTTAAACGCAGGAATGATGATGGAGAGTTCTGGACGAGAGGAGGTCATCTTTACCGATGCGCCAGAGACCTCAACCCGGCCGGTCTCCAAGCCCGGCATTGTATCCTTCCACGTTTTGTCGTCCAAGTACTCCTATTTGGAGGGACGTCAGACGTCGAGGTTTGCGTACCGGAGGGCTGCTGGCCCGCCGAACGGTCCCCGCCCAAAACCGAAATATTCGGACGAGGCTCCGCCACGCACAATTTTCCTGACGACAAACTTAAAGGGTTAAAAAAGTGAATTGAATCGCTGTAAGGATCCGTAGGCTGAGATTCGCCTTCACGCCTTCATGGATTCGTTGCGAACAATCTCATACCGCTGGATTAGGGCCGCCACGCCCACGTGATGAGCGCCATTGTCAGGATGTTTTTCTACGCGCACTACCTTCCCGATAGCGCGGATAAAAACCTCAATTCCCCCCGTGACTTCGGCTGGCAAAACCATGGTTAGATCTAACTCGGCACCCGCATGGAGGTCATTTTCGATCATAAAATAGACCCCACGGGTAGAGATATCGCGCGTTTTTCCATTGCAGGCGTCTCGTTCCACAGGTATGCGGATGAGAACTGGCAAGGAAAGGTCGTATCGTCGTGCGGTGCGACGGTCGGTCATATCCTCCCCGCTCAAGGTCCCTCGTTATTATAAACGCAGTAGCGCCCTTCGCTGAACAAAGGTGCAATCACCATTCCAAAGCTTGAAACCAATTTAAGCCGGGAGGCCGGGCGTGCCTGTGGGAATCGTAGCGACATTAAAGCGAAACAATAACTCCCCAGTAACATGCATATAACAAAGGGGAAACAAGCGACGCCACGCGGCAGCTACACTCGAGAGATGATGGTCCAAGAGATCTTGCGTAACCCTAGGGAAGCAAAAAGTTTGCAGCCAGGCGCACCCGAAACCCTGTATTGCGAATGACTTTCGGGAATCCAGTACCTCGAATACGCAACATATTGCAGTTCGGACGCTCAGCCCTCTTTACTCACCGGAGCCAAGGGGGTAGCGGCCGATTGTGAACGGGATCCTCGTCCCGCATCGAGGTTAAACTGCCGTATCTTATAAAGTAGCGCCTTATAGCTGATTCCCAGCATCTTTGCCGCATCCTTACGGCACCAATGCGTCTTTTCCAGGGCGTCTGCGATGGCCTCCATTTCGGCCTCGTCCTTTAGCCCCCTGACGAGAGCTTTGAGACCCTGCTGCCTTGCCGGCGAAGGCTCCTCGCGCGGGGAGATACGCTGCCGAGCGGCGGCCATCTCGACCAATTCGCGGAAACTCCCTTCGTCATCTTCAAGTATTACGTAACGCTTTACAAAGTTCTCCAGCTCGCGGAGGTTGCCCGGCCATGCATAGCGAATCGCAGCCTCCATTAAATGCTCCGAGGGGCTTGGCGGCTCCTTTTGGAACTTCTCGCTATATTTGTTAAGAAAGTGCCTGAAAAGTAAGGGAATTTCCGTGGTCCTCTCCCTCAGGGGAGGAACATTAATCGACAGGACGTTCAGTCTGTAGTAGAGGTCCTCGCGCAAGCGACCGGATTTCATGGCTTCCTGGATCTCCACGTTCGTTGCTGCGAGCACCCGCACGTCGACCCCAACCATGTGGCGCCCACCGAGCCGTGAATATTGATGATCCTGGAGCACGTGGAGAAGCTTGGCCTGCAGATGCGGGCTCATCTCGGCAATTTCGTCGAGAAAAATCGTGCCCTTGCTTGCTAATTCAAACTTACCCGGTTTGGAGCGCACCGCTCCGGTGAAGGCTCCCTGTTCATAACCAAACAGCTCCGATTCCAGCAATTCTCCCGGAAGGGCAGCGCAGTTGACTTTGATGAAAGCTTGATTTCGCCGAGAGGAACGCATGTGAATCATGCGCGCAACTACTTCCTTGCCTACCCCGCTCTCTCCGCAGATGAACACCGGCACATCCACCGGGGCGATCTGCAGGATCTGCTGGCGTATGCGCACCATTTGAGGGCTGGCGGCCAAAAATGAGAGATCCTCGGTCAAGTGATCGCAATACTCCCGCAGCGCTTGATTCTCTTTGCGTAGATCCATCTTCTGGCGACACTTCAGCATCGCCGCATCCAGCTCCGGCTTTTCGAACGGCTTGGTCAGATAGTCTTGCGCGCCCAGACGGATGGCTTCGACGACCGTGGTGACTTCGTTCGAGCAGGAAAGCATGATCACGCTAAGCGTTCGGTCCACTTGCATCAGCTGGCGCAAAGTCTCTAGCCCGTTCATCTCCTGCATGAGCACGTCGAGAATGATGAAATCAGGACGCCCGCTCTCCTGAACCGATTCCAGGGCCTCGGGGCCGGATGCCACGGCGGTCACCTCGTAGCCATCGACCTCGAGCAATGTCTGCAGGTATTTCCGAATGCTGGGCTCATCGTCCACGACCAGGATGCGTTCTTTTTCACTCATGCATTTCCACCTTTGTCTGTGGCCACACGTGTGCGGCTCATTGATTGTCCGTCGGCAGCAGGAACGTAAACGTGCAGCCCCGGCGTAACTCGCTGTCTACCCAAATTTTTCCGCGGTGAGCCTGGACCAGCCGCTTGGCAATAGCCAGTCCCAGGCCCATGCCCGAAGATGTCCTGTCGACCCGGACGAAATCCTCAAAGATTTCCTGATGATGCTCGGGTGCAATGCCGGCTCCGGTATCGCTCACGGCGATTCGAACGCAATTAGGTTGTTGGTTACGCTGCCGCCGGCGGTCTGCAGCGGGGAGTTCCTTGGCTACGCGGCGCTCCCAGAAATGAAGGTCTACCCGCATCGTGACGCAACCACCCGAGGGGGTGTGCTTCAGCGCGTTGTCGAGCAAATTGGCGACGGTCTGCTGCACCTTCTGGTAGTCAAACTTGAAAATCGGCAGGTTTTCATCCAGCGTGGATTCCAATCGCACGTGATTCCGTTGGAAAGCCTCGTGCCAGCGCGTGACGAGCTCCGTTAGGCAATCGCGAAGATCATTGTCGCGCAAGTGCAGGACGAGCTTGCCGCTTTCCAGCGTCGAATAATTCAAGAACATGGAAACAAGCCGAACCAGCCGCTCACAACTGTCTTTCGATTCCTGCAGGATGTCGCACTGCTTTTCGTTGAGCTTGCCCAGCGAGCCCGAAAGTAAGAGGTCGTAATAGCCCTTAATTACTGCCAGCGGCGTTTTCAGTTCATGAGCCGCAGAGGCCAGAAAGACCGTCTTCTGACGATTCACTTCCTGCAGTCGTAGATAGGCAGCGAGCAGATTCCGGTAGGTAATCTCTCGTTCCTGCAATAAGGACTGAACTGTCGGCTGATTCCCCTGGTCGTCAGCCGTCGAGGAGGGTGTACTCCCGGCTGGTTCGAGCCTTATAACAAGCCACTCGGAATTGGGCAGCCGTTCGAGGCGCGCGCGAAGCTTTCCGGATGCGCCATCTAACTGCAAATCCACTTCGCTCTCGCCGCTCTCAATCTGGCCGAGCAGTACCTGCGGATCCATCCGCAAAACGTCGGCAAACAGATTGAGACGCTTCCACCCCTCATCCTCGGGCAAGCGTAGAGCCTCCCGGGCACGATCATTTACCAGCAACAAGCGCCCCGTGACATTGGTAACCAACAAGGGAATTTCGAGCCGATCAAGCAGACCCAGCGTTAGGCGGAGCGGCACCGATTCGTTTGCTTGAGAATCGACAGCAATACCTTGCCGCAAAATCGCCTCCCAAAATCCTTTTTGCGTCTGACGTTAAGGGACGTAGACCGAACTTCGTCGCTTGTGATCGATTAGCGGGTAGAATAGTGTCAAATGCTGCAGCAAAGTGTCAATGGTAAATAAGTTCCATTAAGCGCATCTGCGGAAGAGACCCAGTAACAAAACAAGGGGCTTACAGATCCGAGAGGAAATCGTTTTCCACTACTGTAACTTCGCCACAAGTGGTTTCCTAGCTTTATGATGAGGAAAGTTAATTCCCTGGGGTCAGCCAGCTACGCAGTTTACAACAACCGGGGAAGTACTAGAAACTAGTACCAAAAGAAGGTTATTTCCCTGGATCTTCGGAGATGTATCACCCGAATTCAATCTTCACGAGAATTCCCAAAGCCTCGGCGCACTTTTGTGAAAACCATTTCCCCTCGAATTACGCCGAGTTCCATAAATTCTCCTCTCCGGAGCGCCCGTAAGTGAAGCCGGATGCTCATCTTGCTGGCTCTGCTGTCACCTTTGCCGCGAAATGAAGTGGCCCTACGCGTGCACCCCAATAATCGAACCAGTCTGTTATCCCAAATCCCCGTTGGGGTACGCTGGGTTTTCGTCGGAATTGAAACCGATGGTTAGCCCCAGTGAGCCCTCACACGGCGGCACGCCTGCCGAGGATTCTTTCCTCGAGTTGCTGGCGGAGACGCTCGAAAACCTCGACCGCGTACCCCGCGGCCTATTTCTACAGCGCTTTTTCAAAACTATTGCTCAGCTCGATCTGAGCGAAAGCGTCAGTTCCGAGTATTGGGACCGCATCCTCGAGCGGCGCCGCCAATTGGCGGACACCCTGGGCAAACCCATTTCACTCAAAGCTGCCATGGTGGATGTCCTTGCCTCCTCCACCTATCTGCGCGTCCCCGTCTTGATGGAGTATGACGATCTGAAGAAGCTGCAGTTCAATGCCGCCACCGATCCTCTTACTGAGCTTTACAATCGGCGCTTGTTCGAGGAGCACTTTGACAAGGAATTGAACCGTGCCCTCCGATACAACCAGCATCTTGCGCTGGTCATTCTCGATCTTCATCAATTCAAAGAGGTCAACGACCGATACGGTCATCCTCAAGGCGACTTGTTCCTGAAGACTGCTGCCGCCACGTTGCGCAAATCCCTTCGAACGTCCGACTATGCCTTCCGCATTGGCGGCGACGAATTCGCGCTCCTGCTCGTACATTCCGATGCCGAACAGGCCAACACCCTGGCGCGCCGCATCCGCACGAATTTCGGGTCCGCCGTGGAGTCCGTGCAGGCCAGTGTTGGACTCGCCCTGGACTACGGAATTGCGGTCTTTCCCGCAGACGGTGATCAGAAAGACGTTTTGGTCCGCATTGCCGATCAACGGTTGTACGAAATGAAGCATCTGCAGCGCGGGGCCAACGTGCAGCAGCCACAACCGCAAGCCCCCTCCGGGACAGCAACTGCTCCATTTCATCCCATGGGCGCTCCAGCGGCACCGGCACCTTCAACGCAACCGCCTCCGCCAGCTTCGCCGGCGCGATCGGAAAAACGAAAATGGGAGCGCGTGTCGCTCGCCGGAACCCGCGCCCACGCCCAGTTAGCCGATAAACCGCAAAGCACGGCTCGCGTCGTGGACTTGGGTTATGGAGGCGTGGCGCTGGAAATGGACGCGTCGGAGGAGTTAGGGCAGCGCTTTTCAGCGGTGCTCCACGTTCCGATCCTTCCCCCCGTGCGGGTCGCCCTTAAGAAGATCTATCAGGTTCAAACAAGCGGCGGCAAAATGCGGGTGGGGTGCGCGTTCGTTTCCTGACGGGACCCGTCGCTCGCGCCACTTAGTCCATTACCCCAGCGCCGGATTGGTGGCGAAGCGCACGTGCCACAAAGAGCAATGCCTGCTGAACCCGCGCCGTACCTAAACTCCAGCGCAACTGCGCCTGTTCTGGCCGCGCTCCACGAGCGAAGAGAAACAGCCTCAGGCAAAATCCCTGCCGGTCCCGCGAGATCTCCGCACGGGCAATATGCAATTCCGCGCGAATGGACTCTCCCGGCTCACGCTCGAGTAACGTAGCCAGGCGTCGCGCGAACTCCTCATACTGCTCTTTGCCCACCCCCGCTGGGGCACGCGATAGAAGCAGGTCAACGCGGGACGCAAAGATGCAGCGTTCGGCGTCCGAGTCCTGGTCGTCATTCCACACCTTGCATCCGAAAGTCGAAAACGGTGATTCTTCCGCGTTCAGGCTCAGCAAAAAGCCGCGAAGCGCCGGATGACGGCGCGCGATTTCAATGCGTTCGATCGCCCCGGGGTCCTCGCGCAGATCGAGCTTCCCGGCAACGTCACAGCTTTGCGGGCTGTCGTTCATAATGACGACTTGCATCTACCGCACGCTATACTTGCTTCGGCAGCCAAACAAGTCAAATCGGGCGCTGATTTACGCAAAGTGCTGCCCACCGAAACGCGTCTATTTGGAAACCGCAGCCCGATCGCGTACTATTAGTATTGCCCGCAAGCCTAGCGACGCGACTGTGGTGCCTGCCGAGGGCGGGAAGACGCGCAGACCGGCATGCGGAGGGGAGCAAACATGAAAGCCAGCATTCATCCCGATTATCACGCTATTACGGTTCACTGCGCCTGCGGCCATACGTTCCAGACTCGCTCGACGTATAAGGGCAACCTGATGCGAGTCGAAATCTGCTCCAGTTGCCATCCCTTTTTCACCGGCAAACAGAAACTGCTCGATACCGCCGGACGTGTCGAGCGCTTCACGCGCAAATACGAAAAGGCCGCTCAAGCGCAGCAAGCTCAGCAAGCTGCCAAAGCGAAGAAATAGCTTTGCTGTTCGGCCAGGCAGGCGCGGTGTAGAATTTTGCCCAGCATGGCCTCTCCATCCACTCCGGGTGAAGTCCAGGCGGCGCCTGCCGTCGAGCACGCCGTCGCGCGGGTGACGCTGCGCAATTCATTCGCGCATCCTTATGATTCGGCCATTGCCGCTGCGCGCACCTGTTACGCCCCGCGGCTGATTTCCCCAGCGGAGATCACCGAAAAGCAGCGCACCACCATCGGCGCGGCCACCTTTTACGCCGGCCACCATACCGTCTATCAGCACGCTCACTTTGAGTTTGGTCTCGAGAACGTTAGCCGCCAGTTCGTCTGGTCCTTTCTGCACGCCCATCCTTTTTACAACTCGGAGCAACAAAGCCAGCGCTACGTTCGCTTGGACCGCGCCCTCGCATATGTCCCTCCCGTGGGCGACCATTTCGGCGTTGCTGAAAAAGAGATCTTTGAGCGCGCCGTTGCCCGCGCCTGGACCGCCTATCGTGAATTGACCTCGTTGCTCAAGGATGACGCTCGCCGCATTCTTGGCGATATCTGGAACATAGGCACAATGTCGCACCCGCGCCGCGTCGAAAAAGTGGAACGGCAAGCCGAAAAGCGCGCCATCGAAGTGGCCCGTTATGTCTTGCCCGTGGCGGCGGCCACTACTATGGTGCACACGCTTTCCGGCGTGGTCCTGCATCGCCTTTGGCGTATGCAGGCCGCCTCGGATACGCCGGCCGAAGCGCGAGCGATTATTGGCGAAATGCTTGCGCGCGTTCGAGAAGTAGATGCGGAGTTCTTTGACCGCTTTGACAAAGGTCCGCTCGAAGAACTTCCCGAATGGCAGCCCGGCCAGTCGGGGGCCACTGGCGACGCGCAGGCTCGCGAGTTTGACGCTCAACTCGACGGCAAGACGTCGTTGTTGGTTGACTACTCTCCCTCAGCTACGCGCGTCATGGCTCAGGCTTATCGGGCCGTCGTCGGCCTCTCAGAGGCCCAGTGCCCGGATAAGGAAGCCCTGGACCGCATGCTCAATCCCGCACGCAATCCCTATCGCCTGGAGACGCTGAACGTCGGCGTACACGCGCCGTTGATGCGACCTTTGCAACACGCAAACTTCACTTTTGCCAAAAAAATCAGCCATAGCGCCGATAGCCAGGACCAACGCCACCGCATGGTTCCCGGATCGCGACCCTTGCTCGTCTTTACGGATACGTCTGCTCCCGACTTCGTCACACCCATGCTCATTCGCGACAACCTGCGTGCCCGCCAGGTCTACGAACGCGCGATGCACGATGCCTGGGCGGCAAAGAATGAGTTGCTCGATCGCGGCGTTCCGAGGGAGTTCGCTCTGTACCTCCTGCCAAATGCAAAAGCGATCCGCCTGGTGGAGTCTGGCTCCCTGCTGCACCTTCTGCACAAATGGACCATGCGTACCTGTTTCAATGCCCAGGAAGAGATCTACCAGGCTTCCATGGAAGAGGTTGCTCAAGTTCGCGCCGCCATGCCCGATCTGGCGCCTTATATCGGCCCGCCCTGTTATGTGCGCGCCGGCATTGCCACCCCCATTTGTACCGAGGGCTCCCACTTCTGCGGCGTCAAGGTCTGGCAGGAGTTCCCCCATATCGAGCGCCGCATATGACCCGCCGTGGAACTTTGGCTTACTATCTCGCCGCCTGGGTGATCGGCTGCTTCGTCGTCTCCCTTCTGCTATGGGCTGGGGACGCGCTCGCGGGCGATTTTGAGACTGCATCGAGCTTGTTAACGACCTATTTCTTTTCTCTGGCTTTCGGCGCAACATCAGTTTTGCTGTTTGCCTTTCTGCTCCGCATATCCATGCGGGTTTTTGGAACGCACTCTCTGTGGGCCTGGTTGCTATCGGGAGCGGTCCTCGCGTTTTTGCTGATTTTGGGCCTGATTCGCGCGCAAACCT
>Ga0207110_10087_pt1 | contig 22124 bp, 23 predicted proteins | sample Alteio_BWMinHeat_74_FD_153582 | JGI IMG/M metagenome (GOLD analysis project Ga0207110, IMG submission 153582) | Enriched cells from forest soil in Barre Woods Harvard Forest LTER site, Petersham, Massachusetts, United States -... | ecosystem: Environmental > Terrestrial > Soil > Temperate forest >...
CAGCACTCATGAAGCAATCTGTGGCAAGCTGGGATTCGGTTATCAATCTGAACCTCAGGAGCATATTCCTCATGTCCCAGATCGTGGGGAATGCAATGGTCGAGCGAGGAACGGGATCGATTGTCAACATCGGTTCGATCGCTGCAAGAAACGGGGGAGGTCCGGGGTCCGGAGCGTACTCAGCTGCTAAGGCGGGCGTCATTACCTTGACGAAGTCTCTGGCGAAGGAGCTTGCACCCAACGGTATCAGGGTAAATTGCGTGAACCCCGGGGTAATTGATACTCCTTTTCACGAGGTTTTTTCGACTCCAGAATCAATGAAGAATTTTGCAAAGATGATTCCTCTCGGTCGCGTGGGCAAAGCAATCGAATGCGCAAAGGTCATTGTGTTTCTTGCATCTGACGCCGCCGGCTACATTGTGGGCGAATCGATCGAATTGAACGGCGGTCAGTTGATGCTTTAACGTTGATGCTTCGGCGCCGCCCGCAACTGGGAAACTTGATCGTGGGTGCACAGTCTCGCCATACCACGCAGCTTTATCAGATAGGCATCGACGGCTTCACTGAGCGGGTGTGTCTTGGCTTTCTTGGGCGCAGGCACGGCTCGGGCCAGTTCGATGCGTTGCCCGGTGAGCAGCTCGAATTCTTTCTGCTTCGCCGCCGCTTGCGCCTCGATCCATCCGGTGCCCTGGGGAAGGGTGTCTAATTGTCGCTTCCCATTTAGGGTGTAGCGCAGACAGAAAATAGTATCGGCTGGAAAGCCGTAACCGAACAGCGGATCGCCGTCTGGGTATCGCGGCTTGGCTTTACGAGCTTTGCGAGTGATGTGCTCGCGGATATATACGGTGACTTTAGTACGGCTGGGCATCAGCTCCTCTTTTTTCTAAGGAGCCAATACTCAGAAGCTCAGAAAAATCCGAGAAATTTGAAAACGGCTACCGCTTGCGGCTACCGACGACGTAAGTCCATCGTTTTCAATTTCTGGCGGAGAGGGGGGGATTCGAACCCCCGATAGAGCTTTTGACCCTATAACGGTTTAGCAAACCGCCGCCTTCAGCCACTCGGCCACCTCTCCGGGAATCGGGCGGGCTGCTGAGATTATACCTAGATAAGCGAACACGAAGGGCGCGAAGGCAACTAAAGAGGTCGCTGGTCAGCAAAGCCAAACTTCCTTCTTCGTGACCTTCGATGTCGCCTTTGTGTCGTTGTATTCGCTCTTCTAGCTATTCACGCGTATTTCAGCCACTTTACGATCTCAGGCAGAGTCGGCCGCTTGCCATACATGAGAATCCCCACGCGATAAATGCGCGAACAAATCGCCAGCATGGCGTAAATCGTGCCGATCAGCAAGACCAGGCTGAGGGCGATTTGCCACGCAGGAGGCGTCTCTACCAGGATGCGAATGTACATGAGCAGCGGCGTGCAGAAGGGAATTAGAGAAAGCGCCGTCGCCATTGTGGAGTGAGGCTGCAGGATGACCGGTGTCATGAAGATCACGGACACGATCATGGGCATCATGATTAAGAACTGAAACTGCTGCGCTTCCTGTTCGGAATTTACCGACGCGCCCAGTGCGGCAGCCAGGGCAGAGTACAGCACGAAGCCCAAAATGAAAAACACGCCGAAGAAAATCATGTTGCCGATGCTCAGATTGAGGCGAAACTTCTCACCACCGATCATGATGGCCTGAGCAGCAAGAGGCGTCGCCAATAGAGTCCAGATGAGAATCTGAGTCAGACCAACAGCAGCCGCGCCAGCAATCTTGCCGGCCATCAGCTCCTTTGGCGTCGCTGCAGAAAGTAGAACTTCGAAAATACGCGAGTTTTTCTCCTCCAGCACGGATCTCATCACACTCATGCTGTACATCAGAATTGTCACGTAGAGGAGAACCATGAGCAAAATAACCGAAAAAAATGTCCCCATCCCTCCGGATTCGGTTACTTTCCCGTTTTCGATCTTCTTTGCATCCACATCCACCGGCTTGAGCACATCGTCGATTTCCTGCGAGCTTGCCCCATGTTTGCTTAAGGATTGATGTATCAGCGCACGTCGAACAGAGCCGCTTAAGGTTCCAACCGTATCGAGATCTCCAGAATTACGAGAGCGATAGCTCAGCTTGCGCTGCGCCAAAGCCCCTGGCGGAGCCCACAGATACCCATCAATCTCGTGGGAATTGACCTTCTGCGTGAGCGCCTCCTCTTCTTGCGGTGTCACGTTGGTGTCGATTTGCACGTCGAAGCTACGCGTTGAAGTATCGCTATTGGTACGGTGCTTCGGAGTTTTGTTGTCTTCGGCCGGAAGATTTGTGAATTGTTCGCGCACATCTTCACCGAATTGTGCGTCTGAAGTGGCGATCACGACCTTCTGCATCTCGCCGGACTTCTTCGAAGCGATCATGCTGGGCAGCACCGTAAAGCCGAACATCATGGCCGGCAGCAGGATCGTCATCACGATGAACGACTTCTTGCGCACGGTTTCGAGGTATTCGCGGCGGGCAAAAAGAAAGATGTTATGCATCGGCCTTCCCCACAACGTCGATAAAAATGTCTTCCAGCGACGGTTCCACCAGCTCAAACTTGTTTACGCGCGAATGTTGCGCCACCATATGCAGCAATTTTTGCGAATCGGCGCCCGGACTTAGCCGGACTTCAACGTAATTTCCGTAGTTGTTGAAGGACTGTACCAGGCCGTTTTCGTGCAGGAAATCGTCGGCGCCCTCGTATTCGATCTGCACATTACTGCGGCCGTAACTGGCTTTGATCTCCTTCAGCGTACCTTGCAACACAGCTTCGCCGCGATTGATGAGGCAGATCGAGCTGCACAGCTTCTCCACCTGATCCATGCGATGGGTCGAGAACAGGATCGTGCGACCTTCCTTATTGAGCTCGAGGAGCACGTCCTTGAGCAGCGTAGCGTTTACGGGATCGAGCCCGGAGAAGGGTTCGTCCATGATCAGGAACTCGGGTTGGTGCAGCAGTGTGGCGATGAACTGCATCTTTTGCTGCATTCCCTTGGAAAGTTCTTCGGTTTTCTTGTCCATCCAGCCGGCAATTTCCATGCGCTCGCACCATTTTTTCGCGCGGGATGCGGCGTCGATGGCGGAAAGTCCGCGCAGTTGTCCGAATAATATGAGCTGTTCGCTTACTTTCATCCGCTTGTACAGACCGCTGGTCTCGGGCAAATATCCGATGCGCTTGAGATGATCGCGGCGAAAAGGCTCGCCGAACATCTGCACTTGTCCTGAATCGGGAACGGTGATGCCGATCATCATGCGGATGGTGCTGGTTTTTCCCGCACCGTTGGGGCCGAGCAGGCCGAAAATACTGCCCTGCGCGATGCGAAGCGACAGGTCTTTAACCGCGACAAACTTGTCGTAGCTCTTGCGAACTTGCTGCAGTTCGACGGTGTGCATGGGAGTATCTACGCCGGAATGGGGATTAGGTTCCATGAATCATCCGTGAATTTGGGATGAGTTGCACGTGGGAAGAGCGAGCACGAAGGGCACGAGTACTAAAAAAGAAGAGGTCACGAAACCAAGAAAAATCACTACTAAGTCCTTTTCTTTGCGCCTTGAGAATCCCTTTGTGCCCTTCGTGTTCGCCTTTCTTGGTTTCTATGCCATGCTTCTTCGTGCAACCGCGGCCGATGCCGGCGAAACACGATTGCGTCCAGCTTCCTTCGACGCATAAAGCGCTGCATCGGCGGCTGCGACTAACTCATCGCGCGTGCGTCCGTGAGTGGGAAATTCTGCGACACCGGCGCTGATCGTCACCTTCACTGGCACGCCGGGAAAGCGATAACCCTCCACCATCCGACGCAGCTTTTCCGCCACTTCCAGGGCATTTCCTCCCGAAGTTTGTGGTACCAAAATGGCAAATTCTTCTCCACCGTAGCGGCAAACCACGTCAACCTTACGCAGTTGCTGACCGAATACTCCCGAGACTTGGCGCAGAACTTCATCTCCGAGCAGGTGTCCGAACTCGTCATTCAAGCGCTTGAAGTGATCGATATCGATCATGATGATGGCCATGCGCCCGTCGTAACGCGAAGCGCGTTCGATTTCCGAGCCGATTTGCAGCTCGAAATAGCGGCGATTGTAGATGCCGGTGAGTCCATCGATGTACGCTAACTGCTGCGCTTTCTCGAAATAATGCGCGTTTTGGATGGCTCCAGCGCTGATATCGGCCACCGATTCGAGCGGGGGAACGTCTTCCTCGGTGAAATTGTTGGGATTTGCGCTCTCCAGCATCAGCACTCCGAGCTTCTCGCCGAAGAAAATCAGGGGCACGCACATCTCCGATCGCGTCTCCACGAAGCTCGCCATATAGTGGGGAATAAACGCGACTTCGTTTTCCACGACAGTTTTTCCCAGCTCCAGCGAGCGCATTCCCATTCCGGTACCGACAGGAAGCGCGGCTCCCTGAGGCAAAATCGGCGTCAATTTCCCCTTATGGGCACGGACTGAGAGGTGCTCATCTTCGTCCAGAAGCAGCACCACCACGTGATCCACGGGGAAGGTTGCGAGCACCAAATCGCATACTTTGCCCAGCAATTCGTCGAGATTTAAGACGGCTGTAGTCTGCCGGGCGATGGCATTTATGGTCTCAAGCTGGCGCGTTCGACGCTGTTCCAGGGTATATAAGCGGGCATTTTCGAGGGCAATTGAGGCCTGGGTGGAGAACAAAGTGAGCAAATCCAGGGTCTCAGAATCGAAAGCATCGAGCTTTTCGCTCTGGATATCGAGCACTCCCACCACCTCATCCCGCACCATTAAGGGTATGGCGACCTCGCATTTGGTGTCAGGAAACAGCGGAATGTAGCGCGAATCCTGGCTGGCATCGGGCGCATAGACCGGTTTTTTCTCTTGCGCAGCGGTCCCGATAAGCCCTTTTCCGAAGGGAATGCGCACTTCCGTCTCATCTTCCGGGCGCCCAATCGACGTTCTTACGAAGAATTCCTGCGTATTTGGGTTCAAAAGCAGAACTGCAGCGTTGGTTATGTGGAAGTAATCGCGCACAATCCAGAGGATTTGCACCAGCACTTCGTCCAAATTAAAGGTAGAAAGGACGGCCTGACTGGCATCGTAAAGTAGGGCAATCTTCTGCATTGAGTCGCTAGATACCACAATTTTAGGGCTATTCCATCAAATTCGCTGCAGGGAAAGTGCAGACAGAACGTCGCCAGAAGGGTAATTTGCAGCTAACAGACGCCACAATTAAGCCCCATTTGATGCAAAATGACAAGCCTTTTCAACGCTTTCGCGATCCCGCCACAGCGATTTTGCGGTCATTTAGAGCGATTTCTGCAAGCTTTTAGCGCGAAAAAGTGACCTTTTCGACGACTTTTGTGGCAAAAACCGGCGCCTTTGAGGCATTTTCACGCGCAAGCAGCGCTTTTGAGGCAGAAATCCGGGTGCAAATTGGCCGTTTTAGCGCCGTTGCTCGGTCGGGGGACGCTGCTGATTAGGACGAAAGATAAAGGATATGAGCCCGTAGAGCACCAGACAGATCCAGAAATCCACCACCAGCCCCAGGTCCGGAAGGATCCGCCGACTGTGATGCTGAGCAGCCGGGGGCAGGTGCGACATGATGAGGAAGTAGATCGCGTTCCCCAGCACCACCGCTGCCAGTGAGATAGCGAAGTTTCTCGAAAGACTCACTCTCCACACTTAGACACCCAAAGCCGCCGCGCAGGTTTCCAGAAAAAATCAGAACCACCTGCGGCGGGGTCCCCGCGAGCCTGCAGTTGGCTTGTGGGGTGAAGGGTAGCGGGTGGTGAATTTGCCGTCACGTACGCCGCGCTCCCCGCAAGCCTGCAGTTGGCTCGTTGGATGAAGGGTAGCGGGTCGTGAAGCTGCCGTCCACCTGCCATAACCGGAATTCCAGGCAGATGCCAATATCATGGCAACTCGAAACCTGAAACTCGAAACCTGAAACGCCTTTTGCCTTCTTGTTTCTCCTCGACACTTTCAGGTACATTCTTTTGCGCCCGGTTGCGCCACTACGTTCCTGGGGGCATGGCTCATGCGAATTCCCATTCTGATATCTGCGGTTTTTCTCAGTTTCCGTGCGGCTTCAGCCCAGACCAGCAACGGTCCCACCGACGTCAAAGCGCAAAAGACTTATTCCGAGGCTGTGCAGGCCCTGCGTATCCAGCGTTACTTCGATGCGCTCGACAAGTTCAAGAAGGCCAACAAGCAGGATGGCGGACATTGTTCCTTGTGCCTGACGCAGGTTGTGTCTCTCGCTTCCCAGGTGGGCGACTTCAAGGCGGCGGATTCCGCCTCGCGAGACCTCATCGCCCTGGCGCAGACGCCAGCCGAAGCGGCGAAGGCTCACTATCAGCACGGCGTCTTGCTGCTGCAGCAGGGCAGTGCGAAAAACAAGAATGACCTCTTCAGCGAAGCCAATGAGGAGTTCAAGACGGCTCTGAGCACCGACCCTAAAAATACGGCGTGGCTATACGCTCAAGGTCTGGCCCTCGCCCGGCTGAAGCAGGACGACTCCGCCAAGACCAGCTTCCAACAAGTAGCGGAGCTGGCGCGAGCGGGCAGCATCACCCGTTCGCGCGCGCTGCGCTTTGCGGCTCGTCCCGAATTGGCCCGCGAGCGCATGGCCCCGGCCTTCGCCCTCACCGCAGCCGGCGGACAGCGCGTCTCCATGGACGAACTCGAAGGCAAGGTAGTGCTGCTCGACTTCTGGGCGACCTGGTGCGGTCCGTGCCGCGAGGCCCTTCCCCACATGAAGCGCATCGCGCAAAAATTTGCCGGCCAACCGTTAGTCATCTTGAGCATCAGCCTCGACAACGACGAGCAGAAATGGAAGGCGTTCGTCGCCCAGAACGAGATGACTTGGCTGCAATATCGCGACGGCGGATTCGAAGGACCGATCGCCAAACTCTTCGACGTGCGCGCGATTCCGCACACCTTCACCATCGACTCCGACGGCGTCCTCCAGGAAGAAAAGATCGGCGACGCCTCTGTCGAAGGAAAACTAAAAAAGCTGATCGTCGAAGCCCGCGAGCTCCAGGAATCGCGCAACCCAGAGCCGCTAAGCTCGAAGTGAGCTGATTCTCTCAGTCGGAAGCCGATAGCCGGTCCTCCAAAAATCGCATATCGAGGACCGTCCAGCTTTACGTCAATTCAGGACCGTTCTGGAAATACAGACTGTCATCCCGAATGCGGTCTTTCCGCGAGGGATCTCCCCGCGATGCCTCCGTCTTAAATGCACCGTCCTGGCTCTTCTAAGAAAATCGATGTGAGGCACCCGCTAACGGCTTCCAACCACCAGCTCCCGCACCAGCCCGCGGTAGCGGCTGTAGCTTTCGCTGTTGCTCTTGCGCTTATTGTGAGCTGCGAAGCTACGCAGCTTCGCAGATTTTTTGTTCCACGCGGAACAATAGATTTCCACAGACGTCCACAGCCTGATCTTGCTTTGCTTTAGCTGAGCTCCGAATGCTGAGCGCCACCGTAGGCTTTCCCGTGCCAAAATGGAACTGGCTGTCGATGTGATTCCAATCATGGGAATCGAAGTGCCACTTTTGGAAACGGAGAGATATTTACCGTCCAGTTAACGCAATTGTAAGTAGCTGAATCTCAAGGCCTCCTGTCATGGAACGAGACTTGCAACGGGGCAATCCACCGGCCCTAATTTCCATCCTCGTTCCGGAGCACAGCGCCGGAGGCCCCGCCGGCTCTCACCCATGCATTTAAGAGTTCAATGTTTTTTGTTCTGCCTTGTGTCTGTTTCCCTGGCTGCGGGCCAGCAACCGGTTCCGCGCGCTCTCATCACGCGTCCGATCGACGACACAAACCCGGTTACTTTGCGCGGAAACACCCACCCGTTGGCCCGCGCCGAATTCGATCGAGGCCGCGCGCCGGACGACTTACCTCAACCTCGCATGCTCCTACTGCTCCGGCGTTCTCCTGAGCAGGAGTCCGTTCTGGAGCGATTACTCGATCAGCAACAAGCCAAATCGTCGGAGAACTATCAGAAGTGGATCTCGCCCGAGGATTTTGGCGCCAGATTCGGCCCCTCCGACACACAGATACAAGCGGTTACAGATTGGTTGACGGCGAACGGATTTCAAGTGAACCGGATCGCCGAGGGCCGGAGTGTTATCGAATTCTCGGGTACCGCCGGCCAGGTTCGGAATGCGTTTGGCACGGAGATACATCGGTTCTCCGTAAATGGGACAGAGCACTGGGCCAACGTTTCCGATCCGCAAATTCCCGCGGCGCTTACTTCCTCGATACAGGGAGTAGTCTCGCTCAACAACTTTCCTCGGATTCCATCGAGTCGAGAATTGGGCATGGTTCAACGCTCTCCCTGGACTGGCGAGCTGCAGCCGGCGTTCACATTTACTCCATCGCCGAACCGCACGTTGTACGGACTGGGTCCAAGCGACTTTGCGACGATTTATAACGTACAACCGCTGTGGAATGCTGGAATCGATGGCACCGGTCAGACCATAGCCATCGTCGCCGAGAGCAATATCAACGTTAACGACGTGCAGAGCTTTCGAAGTCTGTTCGGCTTGCCTGTAAATGCCCCGCAGATCATTGTCAATGGCCCCGATCCTGGGATCCTTTCGGGCGCGGAAACGGAAGCTGTAGCAGACGTTGAGTGGTCGGGCGCCGTGGCCCGGAATGCAACCATCGATTTGGTCGTTTCCGCGCCGACAGAAACTACTTCGGGCGTCGACCTTTCGGCTCTCTACATTGTCCAAAACAATCTTGCGCCAGTGTTGAGTATGAGCTTTGGCGATTGTGAAGCAGCGCTCGGCGCAACGGAAAACGCCTTCGTCAACGAGTTGTGGAAGCAAGCTGCAGCCCAGGGAATAACCGTGGTTGTATCCACCGGCGACAACCTCTCCGCGGGATGCGATAGCCCAAGCAGTTTATTTGCCACCAAAGGGCTCGCCGTAAACGGAGGCGCATCCACACCCTACAACGTGGCCGTCGGTGGAACCGATTTCGACGAGAAAGGCAGCCAGACTACCTACTGGAACAGCACAAACGATCCAGCAACCGGAGAATCAGCCAAGTCGTACATTCCCGAACTGACATGGAATATTTCGTGTGCCGAACAGGGAACCTCTGGTTGCGTCAACGGCGTTTCCAACAGCGGAAACGCCGGCGGCAGTGGCGGCCAGAGCGCCATTTACGCAAAACCTTCGTGGCAAACCGGTCCAGGAGTTCCGCAAGATGGGAAACGCGACTTGCCTGATGTTTCGCTGTTTGCCGCAGTCTCCGGCAATTCCAGCTTTTATCTCGTCTGTGAGTCGGATAAAGATCCAAACAATGCTGCGTGTAGTGTCAGCTCAACCAGCCCGGTTCTGCTTGGTATTGGCGGAACCTCAATTTCTGCGCAGGCATTTGCCGGGATTATGGCACTCGTCAACCATTACCAGGCGAGTCACGGACACTCTTCGCGCCAGGGAAATGCAAATTATGTGCTGTATCAGTTAGCGGCGCAGAGCAACGCAAGCTGCAATTCCAGCACGGCGCCTTTGGTCACGTCGTCATGCATCTTCTATGACATTACCAAAGGAAACATTTCCGCAGATTGCTTCCTCACGGCTCCGAATTGCGGCGGGCCGGGGACCACAACCGGGGTTCTGGTGGATCCCAGTAATCCGAATACGCCGGCTTGGGCGGCCACGCCAGGTTTTGATCTCGCTACCGGGCTGGGTTCGGTGAACGCGGAGAACCTGGCAGCAAACTGGTCAGGTATGGCCTTCACGCCCACGGCTACGACCCTTACGGTCTCGCCAACCACCATTACGCATGGGCAGCCGGTTACGGTGAATATCTCCGTGGCTCCGAATCCCGGATCGGGAACACCGACCGGCGACGTCTCCCTGCTTGCCAACACCGGTCACAGCGGACGGAGTGCTGGCTTGTTCACTTTGAGCGGGGGAGCGGTTGCGAATCAGACTACCTCGAGCCTTGCGGGCGGCACTTACAATCTCGTTGCCCATTATGCCGGAGATGGAAGCTTTGGCGGCAGCGACTCCAGTCCCGTTTCCGTAACCGTGAATCCCGAGGCCAGTGCGACGCTGCTGAGCCTGGTCACCTTCGATCCCTCAAGCGGAAGAGTTGCAAATGCGAATGCCTCCGCAACTCCGTACGGTTCCCCATACATCCTGCGCATGGACGTGGGGAATTCCGCAGCGAGCCGGACTAATCTGTGCGGGCAAACAAACTTTCTGACGTGTCCCACGGGATCAGTCAATCTGAGCGGTGACGGGGCGCCGCTCGATGGAGGCCTTTTCAACCTGAATTCAGAGGGCTTTGCCGAGGACTTGAAGATTCAACTACCCGGCGGCGTCCACAATCTGCAGGCGCAGTACTCCGGCGATAGCGGTTATGGTCCCAGTTCGGGTACGAGCACAGTCACCATTACTCCGGCGCCGACGAACGTGTTTGGTCAGACGAATGGCTGCTGTGTGTTAGTGGGAACGGCAGTTACGCTCACGCTGTCGGTCTCGGCGCAGAGTAGCGGCGTGGCTCCTACGGGAACAGTAACTCTGTTCGATAACACAAGTCAGACTCCGGCTGCAACCGCTACGTTGGCGCCCTTCAGCAGCCCCACAAGCTTGCCGAATTTTCGGACGGCCCAGGCTACAGCCCCGGTGACCTTAACTACTCCTGGATTCCATAACTTCAGGGTGCAGTACAGCGGCGATCAAAACTACGCTGCAAGCTTTGGGTTCTCAGGCGCGGTCGATGCACAATACAAGCCTACAGTCACCATCTCCGCGAATCCGCAGACCGTCGCCTACCCGGGCACGACCACTGTTACTGCCGTCCTTCATAGCGGGCAGGTTTCTCCACAGCCAAACATCGCGATGGTGTTGAACGGCGTATATGCAACCAGCCCGGGTGCGCCGACCGACGCATACATCACAGACCCAGATGGAACAACCGCGTTGCAACTGACGGAAACGTTCGCGCCGGCCACGAGTCTGGATGTGAGCGCAACATTCTACGGAGACCTCAACTATCAGATGGCTTTGAGCTCTCCGGTTCACATCAGCGTGACCGGCGGTCTGGACTTCTCACTGGCGGCGAGTCCGGCAACATTATCGATAGCGCGCGGACAATCGGGCACAACAACTATTACTGAAACGGAACTGAACGGATTCACGAATCCCGTAAACCTGTTGTGTAGCGTGCAGAGCGGCGTGACAGGAATGTCGTGTTCCGTATCGCCGACTTCGCTAACGCCTGCTGCCGGATCGAACACCGCCACAGCCACCGTGACAATTACAGCCGCCCAAACTGTCGCCGGATTGGATAAGCGGCGTGTGCCGCCGCCTCTTATTTTCGCTTTTGTCGTCGCTGGTTTATGCTTCGCCTGGCCCGGTCAGCGACAGCGACGAGGTACCGTTTTGGTCCTGGTCCTGTTGCTTGGCAGCACCTTCACGTCGATCAGTTGTGGAGGAGGCGGAGGCAGCAGCGCTGGCGGAGGAGGAGGAACCTCCAACCCGCCCCCTCCGCCCGTGACCGCCACAATAACGATAACGGGCACAACATCTCTGTTGAATCAAGTCGCCGTATCGCACAGCACGACAATCTCAGTCACTGTGCAGTAAGCGACAACGCAACTTTAGCCTCATTCGGGTGCCAGGACACCGGAACTCCCAACGTCGTTTCGTTGTCAAATCTGATAGCTGTACCATGGAGTCCTCTGTCGAGGTGTGTCGTGCGACGATCCGTCTCTGCGCTGGTATCGATCGTTTTGTTCATTGCGGTTGCAAGCTTTTCGCAATCGACGCCTTCCACATTTCAGGGCAGCAGAAACGGGATTGTTGCATCTGATAGTACCTGCAGCCAGGCACTCGACTCGCAAGGCATTCTCAATCAACAGACTTCAGAGAGTCGCGACCTTTTGCTGAAGGCCAGTGCACTGGTCAAGGAGATTTCCGAATCGCAACAGTACAGCGCGGCTGCAAATATTTCTGCGCAACTGACTCGCGCGGGCGATTTGCCGCACGCATTAGCTACGGTTCGCATGTTGGAGAAACCCGACGAGCAAGTCTCGGCCATGGGCAGCATCGGCTGGCAGCTCGCGAATGACGGCAATCCAGAACAGGCACTTGCCCTGATTGGGAATTACCAAGACGGTACAGGCAAGGACTTTGCCTATACGATCGTCTCCAAGTTATTCGCGGAGAAGAAGGAGTTTTCGCAAGCTCTGCGGGTTGCGCGTCTGATCAAAGGGCAAGATCGCCTGCAGGAAACATTACTTCGGATCGCTGTCCTTCAGGCGAAGACGGGAAAGCGTGACGAAGCTACTGCAAGCTTGGCTGAGGCCCTTCAACTCGCCGAAAAGATGGAGGCAGCGGATCCCAATCACGCTATGAGCTTTTATGAGGTGGCCAAGACCCAGGCTGAAATTGGCGAAACGCCCGAAACATCGGCAGCGCTTAGTCGATTATCGGCCATTGCGCGTGAGCAAGAGAATGACGGAAGAGGCGAGCTTCTTCTGCAATTTCTCGTCTCACTTCAAGCGCAATTGGGCGATTTCGCTGGAGCAACGCAAACGGTTCAGGAAATCTCTGGAGGAGCTGCCGATTGGGCTCTTGGCTCCATTGCTGAGGAATATGCCAAACGCGGATCGATGATGGAAGCTCTCGGTGTTGCTTCACGAATTTCGGACTCAAGTAACCGAGAGGGCACAGTTGCCACGATTGCGACCGCTGGGCGGTTGCGCGGAAGCTCGGATCAATCTTTGACAGCGATCGACGCTATTCAGAACTCAGCGGTTCGTGCCCAGGGTCTAGCCAATCTGGCGTTCGACCAAGCGCAGCAGCGCGACCCGGCCACTTACCAGACACTCTTGCTTTGGCAAACGGCGACGGAAGGGGGAACTAAAGCTTCAGACGGGGCGCGCGGCTCTGCCGCTGTCACCTACGCCATGATGGGAGACTTCGCGAATGCGGAACAAGTTCTAGAGCAAATTATCAAGCCTGAAGGCCGATCGTGGCCGTTATGGAATCTCACTCGATTTCTGGCGAACGACGGGAGAATGCAAGAAGCTGTTAGTCTTGCACAACACGAGAAAGAGCCATTGCCCAAACTGTATGGATTTCTCGGGACAGCCGAAGGTCTTCTGGACAGAATCGAAAGAGGAAAAGAACAATAGACGGCCAAGCGTCAGACTAATTAACCATCGACCACGAGTTCGGCTCGGACGTCTGGGGGTCGCAACTGCCGAGTCCCCCACTCATCGCGGTTTTCGATGAGTGGGAAGCGGGGTTCCATGATCCTATTTCGGGAATTGGTCTCAAGGCATTACATCCAAGGCATACACGGCAAGCCATCTCCGACTCTCTGAAAACCCGAGCAGGATCGGGCAACCCCTTCAAGGTATTACATCGAAAATCAAAAACGCAAAATCAACAGCTTAGGGTGATAGCCGCTACCTGCGCAGTGTTGCAGACAGCTCCGACAGTTCTTCCTGGTTCAGATCTGAAACGGCGCAATAGTACATGCCGGCTTGCTTCCACTCGATGAGATTGAAGCCCTGGCGTGCCATTATTTGCGGCTCCTGATCAGACCCGGGCGACGGCCACATGAATACGTTGACCACGTGCTCGTGCCTCAGATACACGATGGCAGCAGCGCCGTGCCCATCAATGTATTCCAATCGGCCGCCGAGAAGATCGAAGTTGTCAGAGGACAAATCGCGAACCTCGGGACCAAAATCGAGCTTGCCTGTGAACCAAGGTTTTACAGTGTGTTGATCCGAGTTCAGTACGTCCGTCAAGTGTGCGGCCATAAGCGAGCGCACATGGTCGGCCACAATCTCGCTCATCAGATTACGCTCGCGATGCTGCTGAAAATCCAGGACGAATGTTGTCGCCGCAAGCAGCAGACAAGCTGCTGCCACGACCCAACTCCACCACGGCAGTCTGGCACGAACAGAAACTTTTTGTTTATCTGAGTTTTCCTGTTCTCTGATTTCTTTTAACAGCCGCAGACGAAAACTTGCTGGCGCCTGGTACCGCAGATTATCGGTCCACACCCTTTCTCGCAGCGCCCGATAGCTCGCTACCTCGTGCGCGCAATCGCCACATTCGACCAAATGGTCTTCAAGTTCCATGCTGCGTACCAGGTCGAGCTCGTCGTCCAGATAGGCATGCAGAAGATTGTGTTGGGAGTGATTAGTCATGCTGCTTTACCTCCGAACGTCTCTCCGCAGCGATCAACTTTCGCAGCATGCTGCGCGCTCGAGAAATGCGGGACATGACAGTCCCAAGAGGCGACTGAGTGACGGTGGCAATCTCCTTGTATGAAAGTTGCTCCAAATCCCGCATCAACACTACTTCCCTGAACTCCGGCGGCAGATGTTCGATCGCGCGTCGCACCTGCTCAGCAGTAGCCTGGCGCAGATACTCCGACTCGGGCGTAGGGGACGCCTGCAAATCGGTGTGCAAACGCTCGTCGAACTCAGCCGAGTTTTGCTGTGGTAGGTGCCGCCGGATCCAGGTCAGGCACGTGTTGCGAACAATCGTCAGCAGCCAGACGCGCCCATTCTCCCCGCGGAACGTGTCGAAGAAGCGAAAGGCTCGCAACATCGCTTCTTGCGTGACGTCTTCAGCATCACTGGCGCTTCGAGTCATCCAGCGTGCCAGGTTGTATGCAGCGTCGAAGTGAGGCAAAACCACAGCCTCAAACCTCGCCATTTTCGCCCCACTATCCGCTGAGGGTCCCATTCTGAGTTCTCAGACTCTCGGGGTCTTAAATTGATTCCCGAATTTGTCAGGAGTGGGTCAACTCGCACTTCATATTGGAGCGAGATTGACAACTCCTAACTCCAGTAGGGACAGTTTGGATCGAACGAAGGCGTAGGTTTGTCTAGGTCATGACTGCACGTTGAGCTGACTCCTTGGGTCCGAAGAAAACCAGAACCGCGAGCCGCTCGACGATGTCATAGAACGAATGGTGGACTCCAGCCGGAACGAAAATGATTGTCCCGGGACGTACATTGAAACTGCTGGCATTTGTATCTGTCATCATCTTCATCTTCGCCTGTCCACTGGCGACATAATAGACTTCATCCTCAGAGTGGGGTTTCTGGTGGTCTGTCGCGCCGGCGTCCAGCACATAAATTCCAACGCTAAACGAGGGAACGCGTACGAATTCAAGGTACCGTTCCGTAGATCGCGCGAGTAACTGCGAAAAGTCGAAGACATTCGCATGCATGAGATTCACCTCTGAGTGAGTGTCCTTCCTGAAGTCCGTGTCCGATCCAACGAAGTCTGTTGCCGCAGTGATCACCGGCATGTAACACAAGCGGCTACGGAGAAGGAGACGGCGATACCAGAGAAATCAAATAAAAGACAATGCCGATCAACATCAACACGCCGCCCACACCCAGAAACACGAGAAAGGCGATGGGATTATTCCAAGTCAAGGTTAATCCCTCGATCAGCAGGCCTGCGAATATGAGCGCGCCTGCAATCCGCAGCCTCAGTTCCATGTTCGTTCTCTGACCCTCAACCATCATTTCTGGCTCCAATATTTCACAGTGGTGAGTTTGGTGGTGTTGTGAATCTGATCGTGGCAGCCCGAAGTGAGACACGACATCTTGTTGGATTTGATGTCGGCCATGATCTGGGGATCGGCGTTGTGAGTTGCGCCTTCCTCAAAGCTGCGCGAGCCGAGGTGGCAGTGAAGGCACTCGCGGTTGTTATAAGGGTGATAGAGATGCAGCGGCGGCTTTGGATTCCCTAAGTATTGGACATACACATGATGTAAGCCCCGCCACTTTGATTTGATGGTTCCATACATCACATAGTCGGTGTGACAGGTATAGCAGGCCTCGTCGCGAGGTACGCGGTTGTTCTGGTAATGGGCGGCAGGAAGCCAGGTGGGATCGTCCACATGCAAGCTACGACCGTATGGCTCCATCACATGGCAGGAGAGGCAGAAGGAGGTTTGCTTCGATCGCTCCATGTGCTGCTCGTAACCGAGGTCGCCAGCCAGGACCGGCAGGATGAATAACGCCAGGAAGGCGAGGATTTTGCCGCCACGGCTCACCGTGATTGCCGGGAAAACCACTACCACGGCAATCACCAGGATGGAGATAATCAGCACCGCATATATGAACCCAACCGGCACCGCATCCTCCCCAATTATTACTTCATTTCTTTTATGTACTTCACCAGGGCCTTGATTTGATCGTCGGTAAGCTTGCCTTTATAAGGCGGCATCTTGTTCTTGCCATCCGCGGTGATGGTTACAAGCTCGGCTTCCGACATCTTGGCGACGTCGGGATCCTGAAAATCTCTTGCTCCCAATTTTTTGCCGATGACGCTAGCTTTGCCATCTGGACCGTGGCAGCCCTGACACTTTGACTTATACAGGTCCTGGGTTTTCTGATCGGCGGCAAAAAGGCCGACCGCCAACGCTATCAGTGCAAATGCGGTGAACATGAACCGAAACATTCTCATTCAGGTTGTCTCCTTGTTTTTCTCCATCACAACGAGTAACGCATCGATAGTGTAAATACATTCCCGCGAAAATTGCGTGGGGCAGTTGGACCGGGATTGGACTTCTCGTGGTAGTCGTACAGATTCCAGCCTGTCTTGTAAGTCAGATGCTTAGTGAGATCAATCGCGAGCGTCGCCTGCGGCAGATGATAGTTGTAACTCAGCGGACCGGTCGGCGCATTGGGATTCAGAATGATGGTGCTGCCCACGCTGCTGGTAATGGTATAGCCGATCCCGGTGGAGACTCGCGGCAGCGGACGGAATTGCAAGCCGCCGCCGCCGCTGTGCGCGTTCTCTGTATAAAACGAGAGTCCGGCCGCAAACGGGCTGCCTCCGCAGGCGATTGAGACCGGCGGAGAGGGTGTAGTGACGTAGCAGATGTTGGTGCGGGAGAAGACGTCGTTGTAGTCGTAATCAAGGTCGAGGGAAAACTTGTCGTTCGGAGTGACCGCAGCAGAGAACGCATAGCTACGGTTGTGCTCCAAATGCCCGACGTCCGCCGTGTTGTTGCGGCCTTCGCGGATGACGACAGCCGAGGCAAAATCCATCCACTGCTTTGGCTTGTAGCTGGCCCGCACCCGATAGTCCTGGAACTGCCGCGGAACGATGCGTGTGAAGGTGTTGTCAGCGGAATAGAGTTCCGTATCGAAACTTACGCGGAGCGTATTTGCCGGACGCGCGGAGATCCCGAAGATTCCTGAGTGCCCGTTGATCTCGACAGAGTCGCTCTCGTTCTGCAGCACCGTAGTAAGAGTACAGACGTTGTTCACTACCTGAGTGCACCCGCCGCGTGTGGGCAACTTGGGAAAAAAGGTTCCAACCTGAACGTAGCTAAGCCCTACGCTGATGTCGCGCCGCTGATAGCGGTAGCCGGCATGCGCCGTCATCCACTTAGTGAAGTCATACTCAAGGTCAAAGGTATTGATCTTCATGTCTTGGCCGAGGAAGTTGTTGATGCTGGACTGGATTACATCTGGACCCGAGCTGCTCGTGTGCTGCGGACAAGCCGCTGCGGTGAACGGCGGTGGGCAGGTCGCCGGATTATAAGTGTTGGGTGTGCTGGTGAGCGTGGGGCCGAAAAGGTCGTTCTCCGATAAGGCGAATGTGGATGGGATTCGGAAATTAGCGAAGCGGAAGGTATCTACGATGCGGAATTTATCGGTGACATGAATCGTAGTCGCATAGTCCACGCCGGTGTTGAGGCGGCGCGCGTGTCCGGGGCCGCTTTGCGTGTACATACGGTCAGCCGTGCGCGTGGTCAAACCGTTGAAATTTTCCAGATAGTTTGGCCGGTCACTGTCGGAACTGCTGTAGCTCACTCTTCCCGACATGTCCACGGCCTTGAAGTAGGCGCTCTGGAAGCTGAGCTGCTCTACCGGATACGTGTTTCGGATTGGACTGAAACGTGTGTAAGAGAAGAAGCCGTTGCACGAGGGGTTCGCGAATCCACCGGAGACGAGAGGCGTTGCGCAAGGTTGGCCGGCCGGGGTATTGAAATCGAGTCCAAGGTTAACCGGCGTGCCATTGGCCAGGGCTTGAGGCGTCCCATTTAGCTGCCACGAGGAATCGTTTTTATAATGCGTGACGAACTGATCGTAGTTCAGGCTGGTGCGTGGAAGTACGCGGACAGAAATCCCGAATTGGTAGTTATCACTGGTATTGCGCGTAGGCTGCAGGAGAAGCCCTTCCGTTCCCTGATGGGTGGAGCTGAACGCGCTGCCGTCGTTGCTGTAATGCCCATAGCCAAATCGGAGCCGCACCGGCGCCTGGTCGAAGAGGTTCAAGTTGAAGTCGCTCATGTTCCTTGTGGTCTCGAACAGGTGCGGCGAGAAGGGAATAGGGACGTTGGGATTTGAATTTGGCGGATTCAGCGGATTCGCCAGCAGATCGTAGTCAAAGAAGTTTTTATCGCGACGGAAGCTTGCATTAAAGCGATAGAGTGTCCCTTTTTGGAGCTGCAGGCGGCTCACATTGTTTGGATCGCCGCCGTATCCGTAGTTCGCAAACGTGAGATCGTCAAACAGGAAGCCGGTGTGCGTCGCCGAATGCAGGTCCAGGCTCTCCTCCAGAAGTCTAGGGCCGCTGTAGAGATTCACGTACGAGTCCCACATGCCGAGGTTGCCACTGGGATTAGCGATGCGACCGCCGGCCTCCAAGCTTTGCCGAACTTCGTACTCACCCCAGGTGGTTCCCGCGTTCTCGCTCGTGGCGGAATACCCGGGGATGTCCACCGTCTTACGTGCGGAGTCAACCGCCACACCGGGGGTGGTCTGCTGTTCAGCCGGACCCGTGCCACCGGCCTGCTCCTGCGGCGAGGCAGTGAGCGCAAAGGACAAGACGATCGCGAAGGTCATGCCGCCAACCATTCGGGTTACTGAGGGACGCTGCTGTTTGGACATGGTTGCCATCCTCGCTCGTCAGAACTTAAAGAAATCCCGGTCGGAGTTGGAGCCGTGAATCGCGACATGGCATAACGTACACGCCTGATACTTCTGCGCCTGGTTGTGGAACGACGGCTCAGACGGTGCGACTGAATCTATTGTGAGCGTGTGGCACTCGAGACAAAGCACGTTCACCTGGCTGCGCTTGAGCAGGCGCGGATTCGACGATCCATGCGGTGTGTGACAGGAAATGCAACCTTCCGTCTTTACTGGAGCATGCTCGAAAACAAACGGACCGGCTTTGTCAGTGTGACAACTAAAGCAGACTTGGTCCTGAGCCGCCGTCGAGCGCAGTTGGCGAGTGAGGAAGCCGCCGTGCGGATTATGGCAATTGCTGCATGTCAGCAGACCTTCATTGACGCGATGGTGGATCGGTTTGGAGAATTGCGGCCTTACTTCAAGGTGGCATCCGTAGCAGAGCATGGGCTGCGCCATCTGCAATAGGGCGCGTTCCACTTTGGGATGGTGTGCCGAGTGGCAGTCGATACAGCCGACATTGTTCTTCAAATGTTCCGAGCGTAGAAAGTTGGCGTGCTCTTCGCCAAATTCGTGGCAGTTCAGGCAGCGCTTGCTGGAATCCTCGCGCGAGAGCGTCTTGAAGCGAATGATCTTGGTGATGTCTCCACCGCTCTCGGCATGAGCTTTGCCCGGACCGTGACAAGCCTCACAACCCTGATACTGCACGCCGCGATGGTTGAGCATCGTCTTCCAGTGCGGACTGTGATCGTAGGTCTTGGCGATGTCGTCGTGGCAGGTTCGGCAGGTGTCGGTACCTGCGTACAAAGAAGGATCGGCGGGATTCTCGGTGAATTGCTCCGTTTTGGCGGAAGCCGGGTTTCCCGGCGGAGAAGAAGCAGCCTGTGGGCTAGAGTTAGCGGGTTTTGCCGACTTCTTACTAGATCCAGCAACGGCGGCCAGCGGCAGCAACACCATCAGCGCCCACAGCGAAACGCTTCTCAGGTTCATCGCAAACTCAGCCTTTCGAAGTGGATGGAACTGGGGTCCCGGGCCGAAAGATTACCGCGATGTCGCAACCTCGGATGTGATGGTGGTCACACCATAGCAATTGTTTTTCGAAGGGCCAGCCGGTCGCCCAATTAAAGGAGTTTCGAAAAAATCATAAGAAGAACTACTCACTTGTTGTTTAGCCAAAGAACGTAGGGAGCGGGTGGCGGGTTCGCCTGTTGCCCAGTGTCTACAGTTCCTTGCCCATTGCACATAGGGCAGATCTTAGCGAATAACAGTCTGCCCAATCCGAGACACACATGACAGCGGGTGATTCTGGATACCATGGAAACGGCCTGCTTTCGTACAAGGACCGTCATCCCTGATTCTGTTTAACGAAAAATTGTGATGTCCGAAGTTTAGGAGAGGCTGAAGCCGCCAGTCTGTTCAATATTGAACAACTCTGGAATGTCCTTGACTGCAAGAGGTTTCGGGGTACATTTCCATGGAATACAGGTGCACTATGTAACCTGTATCCGGATGTTGCTCAGCCGTTACCGAATAGGTTTCCCTGCGGGCGACATAGCCGTTTGATTCCAGCTCCAGCACGCGCTGATGGAATTTGTCGTTGTCCCATTCGCGAACGATAAGCGGCTCCATTTTTCTCACCCAACGCGGCTCAGACTAAACCTGCAAGCAGAATTGATATGTGATGGCCGTCACATGTCAAAGTGAGTTATTGCCACTGAGATTGTGACCTTCGTCACTGCGCCCATGATGGCACGCTCCGATACTTTGCTCAGCCAATGGAGGACCTATGCCGGATCGTCGGACACTTCAGCTCTTATGCTGTGAACGTTCATTTCTGAAGGTCGGGGGATACGGACATCCACTTCGCGGCGGATGGCGGCCCACCTTGATGTTCTGGGATTCACCTGTCTGCCTGAACTTCGACTCCAGCGCTCCTCACCAGCCATGTGAGCGCTGCGTGTTTTCTGATTTTGTGCCCGAGACAGAGCGCGACACCCTCATTCCTTGCCATCACATTCCGCTGAACAGCAATGGAGATACCGTGCACTCCCTGTATCGGACAGGGACTCAGGAGTTTCTAGACGCCGCCGTGCGGAACTGGCTGGAGGCCACGATCGAACGATTGACACGAGAGGAGAAATCGTCATGAACGTACTTGAGAGTTCTACAAGAATTGCATTCAAAAACATTCTTTTTCTCACCGATTTCAGCGAAGCTTCGCAGCCCGCGATGGAATATGCGGCAACGCTGGCAAAGCATCACCAGGCGACCTTCTACGCTGGCCACATTCACACCCCAATCTCGTCCTTGAATCTGGAAGGCGATCCTCTAATGGATTACCTCGAGGCAGCGCGCGAGCAAAAGCGGAGGGAATTGTCCGCGCTGATTGAGCCATTCGGGCTTACGTCAAAAGTATTGGTGGCCGAAGGCATGATTGAGTACGCGATCGAACGCTGGACGGTGCTTTACGGCATCGATCTGATTGTCGTCGGCACACATGGCTGGAGAGGACTGGAGCGCCTGCTGCTGGGTTCTACGGCAGAACTCATCCTGCGCAGCGCGATCTGTCCTGTCCTCACTGTAGGGCCACACGTTGCGAAGCTCGAGCGCGAACCGGAGTACATCGATCGCATCCTTTTCGCCACCGACCTGACCCAGCAAAGCGAGTACGCGGTATCGTATGCCCTCTCATTTGCGCACGAACGCTGTGCTCACCTGACTTTCCTTCACGTGTTAGGGAAGGGATCGCACGTTCCCGACCACAACCGGGTGATGGAGTATTGCGAACGCGAGCTGCGCGGGCTGGTTCCGTCGGACGCGGAGCTGTGGTGCGATCCCCAATTTGTTGTCACCGAGGGGGACGCAGCGCAGGAGATTCTTAACTTCGCGGAAGGCGACAACTCCGATCTGATCGTTCTTGGCCTGCCCAAAGACAAGGTCTTCAGCACGCATTTCCGTAGTGGAGTGACTTACAGCGTGGTCAGCAGCGCCCCGTGTCCGGTGCTCACGGTGCGCGATATGCTGCAAGAACGTTGATCTAGTTTCCGCGATGCAACACTGGGGCTGTGACAATTGTCACAGCCCCTTTTTGTTGGGGCGTGAGTGACGCGCAAACAAAGCCGGCGGCTTATGTGAAGCCGCCGGCGCCGGGTAAGGTTAGAGGAGAAACTCAACCGGCCATATGATTGCAGAATGCTTCCATCT
>Ga0207110_10092_pt1 | contig 21881 bp, 18 predicted proteins | sample Alteio_BWMinHeat_74_FD_153582 | JGI IMG/M metagenome (GOLD analysis project Ga0207110, IMG submission 153582) | Enriched cells from forest soil in Barre Woods Harvard Forest LTER site, Petersham, Massachusetts, United States -... | ecosystem: Environmental > Terrestrial > Soil > Temperate forest >...
GGAACATGATGGCCGGTGCTTGCGTTGTCCGCTCACAACGCGGCTGAGTCGCAAACAAACTGCTCCCTCTCCCCGTTGGGGAGAGGGTTGGAATGGGGGATGAGGTCCAAATCCCCTCACCCCCGTTCCCTCTCCCCAACGGGGAGAGGGGTGCAAAGTTCTGACGCTGTCAGCGTCGGCATTTTCCTCAATTCCTATTTGCCTTTCCCAAATCGGATCGTATCGTCTGGAAGCGTGACAGTTTTCACATCTCGGTTCACTTCTTTTGGACGTATTTCCATGCGCTGGTTCATTTTCGTTTTCACTGGCTGGATACTTCTGGCAGAACTCTCGGCCGCGCTAGCGCCGAGTGCCAGTTTCATCAATGGCAGCGCGCACGAGCAAGAGGAGCTGGCCTGCGACTTGCCGGCGAAGGACCAAATGAAGAACATCGGCAGCACGGCCGACGGGCAGGGCATGTGCGTGATGTCGAGCATTGAAATGGCCGCGCGTTGGCAAGGGCTGGAACAAGTGCGCGGTCTGCGCGACTGGTGCGCTCGGCAACCCGGCGGCGCTTACCCCGGCAAGGTGGACCAGCAAATACGGGCATTTTGCGCCATGCGCAAATTCACAGTACCGCCCTATTTGCAATACGAGGGCCGCGATCCCCAGCCGATCCTGGAACTTTGCAACCGCACCGGCCGCATGGCCTGCATGACCTATGGTTACTCCCCGCGGTACGGCGGCGCCATCGCCCACATGACCTGCTGCCCAAAGTTCGGCGGCCACTGGGCCGTGTGCCTGGACAACAATTTCCCGGGCGATCAGACCTACGAATGGATGACGCTGGACGAGCTGGTCCGCCGCGTCAAACACCCGTCCGGCTCAGGCTGGCTCTTCGTCTGGCTGGCCCCGCCGCCGCCTCCGGCGCCGCACAACTGACGGCGAATTCAGAATCGTCGCGGCGTGCGCAGATTTTCACCCCTCTCCCCCGAGTACGGGGGAGAGGGAAAAGATTAGTTGAGGTGCGCCGCGCTGTGTCTCTGTGGTTCGATTCTCTTCTTTTCCCGATTCCCTTCTTGAGGTTCCCATCATGTTCCTTCCACTTTTCACTCTGGCCCTGTTCGCCGCACAATGCGAGCGGGGTTCCTGCCCCATTCCTGTCCGCAATGCCAGCCCGGCCCGCGTGGAATGGCGCCACCGCGACGACGAAACGCACCGGGCATACCTGTTCGTAGATGGTCGTAAATGGGTGGTTATGATGCCGAGCGCGACGAATGGCGGCCTTTCGATCCCGACAAGAACACCTGGGGCGAAGCGCGACCGCTCTTCCCGCGGCGGACCCATTCCACCGGTGTCACGCTCATTGGCGACGCCGACACGACTGGAGCGATTCCGAACTTTGGCATCATGCAGGAGCGCCTGAACGGTTCTGGCTCCCGTCATTCCATAAATGGCCACAACGTGAGCGAAACCGACGCCATGGCGGCGCTGAAAGGCGAACTGGCCGACGATTCACAAAAGCTCCATCTGACGGTCATCGGCAAGGAAAGCGATCGTCGCAATGTGCTGTCCGACCTGGACGTGCATCCGGCCCTAGCCGCGGTGCGCGATAAGGTGCTGGTGCAGGGCTACGACCCGAATCATTGGGCCGTGGCCGATGCCGGCTTCCGGGTTACGGGCCAGCCCACTATCTACCTGCAAGCGCCCGGCGGCAAGGTGCTGCACCGGCAAGACGATTATCGTGGCCCGGACCAGCTGGCCGCGGCCATTCGCCGGGCCGACCCGTCGTACCAGCCGGACCAGGACCCCGATCTGAACAAGACCAATCCGCCCCCGGCACCGACTTCCTTTGACCTTTCCCGAATCCCCGGCTGGGGCTGCGGCGCGTTCGGCGCCGGCCTGGCCTTCCTTATCCTTCGCAGGAGGACTTCCCAATGAATCTCTCGCCTGAACTCTGGTACTATCTGGGCACAGCCGCAGTGACCATACTGGTCAGCGCCGCCCACGTGCGCGGCTACCGCGTGCCGGTCCTCGAAAAGGTGCTCGATCTCTTGCACGGCACAGCAGGCGGCACCCCCACCGCACCTGCTCCCGCGCCGGCTGCCCAACCCGCCGTCGTCTCGAATCCGCCAATCACGCTGGCGTCGATTCTGGATGAAATCCGTAAACGCGTGCCCCATCCCGACGACGCGAAATCCGCCGCGCCGCAAGTCGTGCCGCAAGCCGATGGAAACTTCATGCTGAAGTTGCCGCCGAGGTGAGGAGGGTGGAAAACATGAAGTCAGCAGCGCTAGCAGGGGGAATTTCCCCTTGTTTGCGCTGCAATGCTAACATGCAAAGTCTTCGCGCAGTGCGCAAATCTGAAATCCGAAACTCGACTTTGCAACAGTTTCGACTGCGTTGCAGGGAATGCGATGCAAGGCCCCAGTCAGTTAAGTTTCCCGATGGCTTGGGCGTCTACGGCGCGAGTGGGGCGGTCGGGCGCTGGTTCACGGCACAATCATCATTAACCACCGCTTGTCGAATGCGATATGTAGCCCACAACCCCGTCTGCCACGGCAGCCGCTCAATGGCTGGCCGTGGCGCTTATAACGAATTTGCGTTTTCGGCATCGAACACGTCTTTTTCGCTAATCTTTGCGCAAACCAGCAAATTGCTATTGACACATATGGGAATCTCACTAATTCCCTCTTCACTCTGTTTACTCGACCAAAACCCTGGTATCATTTCATTAGATGCTGGTCGCCCGCCAGCAGGGGCAACGATGTCTGACGGTCAACCAGCAAACGGACCACGGCATCCTAAACTGGTGATTGACGACGCCATCAACGCTAATCGAGGCAGAGCTCTTTATTGCTTCATCCTCTCGGGCATTCTTGTCACAGTTGGTCTTTTTGTCACTATTTACGGCGTTATCAATGGAAAGGAATTTACCGCCGCGGTGGGGGCATTCGTCAATGTTTGTTTTTGGCCAGCGCTGAACTACGCGACAAAATACGTCAAGAGAGAACAAATGCTGCGGCTTTTCGAGATTCCTTTGTCTCGGGCAGGTACGGCTGATTCGGCTTCCGAGATGATAAGGGATCTTTTTGAAAAACTGTTTTCGGATGGAATCTGACCATGAAATCAAAAAATAGCGTTGAGTCAGTCCTCAAAGAGCTCGCAGAGGGCCTTGAAAATGGCTCAATAATCTACCCTCCAGAATGGCAACGACCAACTGAACCGACTGCGCCCCAGGGCTTGGCTAGGCCATCCGAAAAAATACCTTGGAAGCCGCTGCGCGTAAAGCGACGAGAGTGGCCAATTCCATTCGCTGTGACTTCTTGTTCTGTCGTTATCGCCGTTTTCATGCTCGCACGCTGCGTCAATTTGAATCGAGGCTTGGAAATGGCGAGGGCAGACGTGCTGACTGCTCAGGCAGAAACAAAGCAGACGCGAACAGAAATGGTTCGGTTGCGATCAACCGGGCTTGAAGAAAGTTGGATGGACACCGACGCCATTGGGCTCCGGATTTATCTCGGTCTTGGAATCTACGACAAGTGGTCAAATCTCTATTTGACAGATTTGAAGGGTGCAATTGCAACGATTCGAGACGACATGCGCACCTTAGTTGAGCTTCGTTTGGATCGTCTTAAAAATCCAGACGCCAAGCAACTAGCGGCCATAACCACGCAAAGCGCCGACGAACTCGATGCTCAACTTAAACTACTCGATACGCACGATGAATCTGAAGTTGCCCAGCAAATCAAGTATGAATCTGTCCAGCAGAGCGCTGACAAAGTGGTTCAACGATTCAAGGAGCAGTGCCTCGGACAAGGATTTCTCGTAAAAAGCGATGTCATTGAGAGCATAGACAAAGGCAATGCGCCCAAAATGGCAGGCCGCTGAGGAGAAACATTATGAAAACCATCGGTCTGTTTGGAGTCATTGCATTTACCGTCTTATGCGCTGCCATTTCACCGGCTCAGAACAAGATTCTTGCACGGCAACGCTACTCGGGATGGCATCACGGGCAAGGAAGCAATTACTATGATCGCTCATACTGCTTTAGGGCCAATGCGAACGATGCTGATGAACAGTGCCAGACAGTGATCCTCAAAGACGATGATCGTGGCTGGATGTATTTCTATGATCCCAAGACTGGTTTTTGGTGGGCTCGTTGCGCAACAATTGAGAACCGAAAAGTGGGTTCAGAGCGATGCAAAGAACTTTGGGAAGAAATCGCGGCGAAGGATTTGAAAAAGGCTGCTTTGGCAGACGGTCCTCCGAGAGACGGCTGGATATCCAGAGACTCTGCACCGCCAATCCCTGGAAGTTCTGATGGCGTCGTTATGGGATGTCCTCCTAAACTGCTGCCACGAAGAACCGATGTTCCGTGAAAATTGATGGGCCTTGATTAAACAGCCTCTTCACGTTTTTGTGTTCGTAAAATCATCGATAATCAGGCCTACTTTTCGATCTTGGGCAGCATGCACTTCAGGGATTTATTACGTTTCACGAATTAGTTTCAAAGCCGGGTTTCCAGTTTCGGATTTCGCATTCGCTTGGTTGCGGCTCCGCCGCGAGGGCTCCAATAACCACAGCGGGCGCCCTTGGGGCGCCCGCTGTGTTATGGAGATCATCGTGCCGCGTTTAACGTTTCTCCGCGCCAACGAGCACTATTTTCTGGTGGCGCGGACCTCGCTGGCCATGTGCTGGTCGTTCTTGATTTCGCAAGTGACGGCGACTTCGTCGCCGGCCTGCAGATCGGTGAGTTTTCCTTGCTTGTCGTTGATGAACACCTTGCCGTCCTTGTTCAGGTGGATGGTCAGGTCTTTGCCCGCGGCGTCGGTCATGACGAACTGATTCTTGTCGCCATCGACGCTTTTGACTTTGCCTTTGGCTTCGTCGGCCACGGCCGGCATTGCCAGGCCGAGTAGGAGTACCAGTACCAGTACGCCCAAAAAGACGGTTGAGAATCGAATCATGGAACTAACTCCTGTTGATGGAAAACCAAGACGGCCCGTCCTGGCCCAACGCGAGCCGGACAAGGCCGCCGACTTCCTCATTACAGTTCCAGAACACGCGGCACGATGCTTGAACACGACGCTCCAACAACCACGTCGATCCCGCCTCGAGGTCGGTTCTTAACCCAAGGGTTCGACGCGACCCCAGTGGCCGGTCAGCCGATTACGGCGACGACACAACGACCGTCACTGTCTGGAGGAACGTGACGGCTTCCGAGGCGCTCACCGATAGTGGCGGGACCTCGGGAGTTAACGGTATCGGTGCAACCGCCGACGTGAGCGGTTGATGTGATTGGCGGCGTCTGCAACGGGCCGGTAAACTGCTGTCGTGGGCTGGTCGGTCCCAATACCCAGGACGGTTACAGGCTGTACCGCAACGCCCGCGCTGATTTGCGGCACGTCCATGGCCGGAATCGCGGGTGTTGATAGCGCTGGAACGCCGAGTGTCGTTACGGGCGGCGAGTTCGCGACCACCCCACTCGACATGGCCAGCGACGCGAGCGTGGTGTCGGGGTTGATCCGATCGCGCAAACGCTCGACGTGCAGACGACTTCGTTATTCTTTGTTCCCACTCATAACAAATCCTCCCCAATAGATGAGTTGCCCCTCTTCGGAGAATTTGTCCGCTGCCTGTGCTGCCTATGAGCCGGCCTCGCAGCCAACCAGCTCGCCAGCCGTTTCTTGGCGCATTTCGGCGGCAGCTGCCAGGCGCCGAGCATGGACTTCATGCCGTTCCACGCTGATGTCGCGCGGCGCGTCGATGCCGATGCGAACGCGGTCGCCTCGAACCGACACCACGGTAATGCGGATTTCGTCGGCAATAACGATTTCTTCACCAACTCGGCGCGTAAGCACTAACATGTTCTAGCCTCCCTTTGAGGTGAAAAATGGGTACATCTGACTACGAGCAAACGGACACTTTTCCATCCAGCGCTGGAGCGCGAACGGCGATCTCATTGGCCAGGATTGGCAGTTCGGAGACGGCCCGCACCGCTTCCTGGGCCAATTGCTTGGCGTAATAAGTGCAAGTCCGGCCTTGCAATATCAAGCCCTGGCCGGCCCGCACAATGTGAAAGTCCTGCACCCGCCCAAATGTTCGGTCCTGGACGTGTGCCTCGATCTGGTCGATGCCGTCAATGCCGGGATGGGTGATGCCCAGCTCCAAAACAGAATTACTCATGCTCTCCTCCTCATGGATACCCGGTCCAGTAGTTCCATGCGCCACTCAATTCGCGTGCCTTCGGCAATTCGTGCTATATGGCAGGGTGGATCGAGCGGAGCGCGACCCACGGGATTGACGATGGGCCGCGCCCGCCACGCTCCTCCGACCCACCCTGCGTCCACTCCCCGCCCATCCAATTTCCGGGTTATTAACCGATCCAAAGGCTGCTGTCGGCTGTCGCACAGGCTGCGGACTTGCCGGTCAACTGGTGAATTACGCGCACCAGGGCAGGCGGCGACTGCGGTTTGATCAGTCGCTCGCGGACAGGGGCGTCCTCCGCCCCGAACAGTGCCGGATAATCGTCTTGATTCGACAGGACGATGACCGGAATGTCTGCCAAGTCCGGGTCTTCACGCATGGCAGCCACAACGCCGTTGCCGCCGCCCCAGAGCAGGTCCGGTTCCAGGACCAGAAGGTCGGGAGCGCAAGCGCGCAACTTGGACAAACAGTCCAGCCCGGAGGCGGCCGTGACAACCGTGAAGCCGTGCCAGGACATATAAGCCCGGTACAGTTCCAGCAGGGACTTGTCCCGGTCGGCAATGAGGACTCGCAGGGACATCGCAAGTCTCCTAAAGCTTCAGGATCAGATCTCGGGTGCAAAAAGTCCCGAATACAGCGACGCACAGTTTGACTGGCGTCGAGCAGCGAACATCTATTTGGGTTGTGGCAGCCATGGCCACGCAAAACAAGCGACAAACTGGCTAAGAGGTGTGCTCCGACGTGCGATCATTGAACGTGGAGACACGAAAACTTTGGCACTAATCGTGTGCCCAAACTTTCGTAGTCGGTGGAGCCTAGCCATCGTGGGTAGGTTGATACTATTAGTATCTCTGCCAGAGCAAATGTCAAGCGGAGTTTTCACAAAATTCTAATCACATTTCCGAATTTGCGTTATTCCTCTCAACATCGACGTGGTCATTCTCGCCGCGTTTTTATTGGATTGCGAAACCGATCCCCTGCAGCTCGAACAGGTGATCCGGAACATCCTGGAGAATTCCCTCCAGGCCTGGACCGATCACGTGCCATTGGCCCTGCGCAAAAACGGTCCGCCCCCGACCGCCGAAGAAAGACTGCGCATATTCGATGCTTTCTATACAACGAAAACGCAGGGCACGGGCCTGGGAATGAATATCGCCAAGCGGATTGTGGAAGCCCATGGGGGCCGGATTGAAGTAGGCCCAGATACGGGGGTGGAAATCATCATCACGTTGCCACGAGGCGCATCATGACACAATCGCTGCGCATTGCCGTCGCCGAAGACGAAGCGGACATGTGCGAATACCTGGAAACGACGTTGCCGTTGCTGGGCCATCAGGTGGTTGGCGTGGCCCGCACGGGCCGCGAGCTGATCGAACTTTGCCGCAAGACACAGCCCGATTTGGTCATTACCGACGTCAAGATGCCCGATCTGGACGGCATCGAAGCCGCGAACATCATCGCCACGGAAAGGCCGGTCCCGGTGATTCTGCTATCGGCTTTTCACGACACCGCCACGATAGAACGGGCGGAGGCCGACCACGTCCTGGCCTATTTGATAAAGCCGATTAAGGAAGCCGACCTGGCGCCGGCCATTGCCCTGGTCCGGCGGCGCTTCGAGGAACTCCAGTCTTTGCGCCGAGAAGCTTCCGACCTGCGCCAGGCGCTGGAAGATCGCAAGATCATCGAACGCGCCAAGGGCGTTCTCATCAAGCGGGCGCAGATCGACGAAGAAGAGGCCTTTCGCCGGCTGCAAAAGCTGGCCATGTCCAGGCGCCAGAAGCTCGTGGAGATCGCTCAAGTCATCCTGACAGCCGAAGAGGCGTGTGCGGAAGTGAAGAAAGCCGGCGAGAAATAGGGGCGAGCCTCCCACATGAGTGGGGGGAGCTCATAGGTGTTTCCAAGCATGCCCGTCGTGATTCGGCCTTCGCGCAATTGGAAAGAGTATGCGAGCCTCCCCCCACTTACATGGGAGGCTCGCTATTCGTGGGAGGCTCGCTTGGCGTGGGTGGCTCGCTTGGCGTGGCAGGCTCGCTAGCGCCTCGGCTTGCCGTCTCACCTTTCTCAAGCACCGCCACCGGCAGCACGGCGAACACATCCTTCAGCCACAATCCCGGCGCCCCGCCGAATTCTTGCGGCGCTAATCGTTCCCCCGTGAGCACATTGCGCCAGGCATCGTCGGCCTTGCCGTCAATCGGCAGAAACGTATCGCCCCAAGCATCAGCGCCGACCGGCGGCACTTCCCGGCCACTGGTAACAGTTGCCGGGCGGAGGCAAGCAGCTGCCACGACCTGGCTGGTTCCCTGCCGCAAGCGAAATGCACATGTGGCGCCGGCTTTGCTCCCCACCGGGGAGAGGGGAGTGTATTCACCCCGAGCGAATAGCACCTGCCGCTGCCGCCGGAAACGGAGGGCCTTGGCGGTCAGGTACATCTTGATTCGCCCATCCGGGGCCTTGGCCAGGAAGTCCTGCACGTGCTGCGCCAGATCCGGAGGATCGGCGTCGAGCAGCGGCCGCAGACTTTCCAGCATCTTGCGCCGGGCCGCGAAATCGACCGGCCGGCGGTTATCGGGATCGACCAGGCTAAGGTCCCAAACCTCGTTCCCCTGGTAAAGATCGGGCACTCCCGGCGAGGCCAGTTTCAGCACGACTTGCGCGATGGAATTCAATCGACCGAAATACGCCACACGCCGCGCAAACCGGTCGGCCGCGGCCAGGAAACGATTATTTTCAACGGGTCCAACCAGCGCCGCCGCAACGAACCGCCGGACCGCCTCGTCGTAATCTTTGTCCGGATTGATCCAGCTGGTGTTCTGCTTGGCTTCCTTGATGGCCTTTTGCATGTACTCGAGCAGACGATTTCGGTAGTCCTTCAGCTCTGTGGCTGCCGGGAACTCGGCGGGCCAGATGCCGATGAACGATTGAAAGAACAAGTACTGATCGTTCGCAGATGGGGCCGGAATGCCGTCCACTTCACCGACGGCGCCGGCCAGCAAGTCGCGCCAGGTTGCGATCTCGTGCTCCCACTCGGCGGGCAATTCCGACAGGACGTTGATTCGGGCGCGCACGTCCTCGGTGCGCTTGGTGTCGTGCGTGGAAGTGGCCAGCATGGTATGCGGCCAGTTGGCGGCCCGGTCGGCGTTTTGCTGGTGGAACTCTTCCAGGGAATTGCCGAAGCGCTCCGGGCGCCCGCCGACCTCGTTCAGGGAAACCAGCCGGTTGTACACGTAGAACGCGGTGTCCTCGGTCCCCTTGGCCATGATCGGGCCGGTGATCTGCTGGAAGCGCATCACCCAATCGATAATGGCCGCGCGATCCACGGCGGAGAACAAGTCGAGATTGTGCAGCAGGATCGTGTCGCGGATGAAATCGAAAACCTCCTCGGCGGTTCGCGAGTTGAGTTGCTTGGCCTCGGCCATGGCTTGCTCGACGAACCTCCGGTCGCGGTCGGAAACCTGGCCATCGGGCGTGGTGTAGGTCCGGTAGATGCCCAGGCAGGCGATGAATTCGCGCAGGGCGGCCCGCAGGCTGCTCAGCGTGAAATCGCGGTAGCGGCGGTTGCGTTCGGCGATCCGGTCGAGTTGGTGGCTGAGTGTGTTGATTTCGCTGGCCATCGATACCTGCATGATGGTCTGCTGGCAATTGCGAACCACGGGGGCGAACTCCGCCGGCTGGCCGGTGAACGCGGTGTAAATCCGATCGAGATCCGGCGCGCTTTCGGCCGCCACGAACAGGCCGTTGAGCGCGTTCAAGAAGTCGTAGCCGGTGGTGCCGTCCACCGCCCATTGCCCCGGCAAAGGCTCATTCTCGCCGAGGATTTTCTCGGCGACCACGTACATGGGGCCGAAGCGGCTGGCCGCGGGATCGTTCAAGACAGCCGCGACCTCGTTCCGCAACCGCGCCTCCTCGAACTTTTCCCCCACCTTCTTTCGTAGCGCGTTCACTGCGTATTCCTTTTGCAGGTCGCGAAAGTACTTGGCCGGCAGGTACAAACCGTCGGGATGATCGACGCGCAACCCGCGGACCTTGCCCTCGGCCAGCAGCCGCAGGGGGATCGCATGGGTGGCGGCAAACACATCCGGGTGCTCGACCCGGACGGCGGCCAAGTCGTTGATGTCGAAGAAGCGCCGGTAATTGATTTCGTCCATCGCCACGCGCCAGAACGCCAATCGGTACGGTTGCCGGGTGATGAGGTGGTCGAGGTCGTTGAAGCTCTCCGCGTCGCCCAGCTTGCCGTTGTACAGTTCCACGGCGGAGTCCACCGTCGCTTGCACTTCCGCGCTGGCCGTTACCAGCGTATCCAGGCGCCGTTTGACGATGGCGACTTCGCGATACCGTTCCGTCTGCCGTTCCTCTGTCAGCCGCGTTTGCTCGGGCAAGTGGCCCAGCGCGGTGATGATGCTGCGAAATTCCAGGACCTGGTCGTGATCTTCTCCGAGCCGCCGCGTCAGAAATTCCACCCGCGAAGACAACACGTCGGCGTAGGTCCGGGGCGCGATTGGGAACCTGAAGTCGTAATAGGTGAGGAAAAACGAGCCATTTTCGTACACCAGCCTTAGCTTGCCGGCTTCCAGGGTTGCGCCATAATGATCGCCCAGCACGGGCAGCAGCACCTTGTTGGTCAGGTCCGGGTTGACCGGGTGCCAGTCGATGTCGAAATAGTGGGCGAACCGCGAACGGGCGCCGTTTTCCAGCACGTCGGTCCACCACACGTTCATGGGATGATTGACCGCCATGTGGTTGGCTACGATGTCCAGAATGATGCCCATGCCTTTCTGGCCCAGGGCATTGGAGAACCGGGCCAACCCCTCCTCGCCGCACAAATCGGAGCTGATTTGCGAATGATCGCAGGTGTCGTATCCATGGGGACTGCCGGGCCGGGCCTGCAAGATGGGCGAAATGTAGGCGTCGCTGACGCCGAGTTCGGCCAGGTAGGGCACAAGCTCGGCCGCGGCAGTGAAGGGAAACGACCGGTTCAACTGCAACCGGTACGTGGCGGCCGGCACGTAGCGCTGCGCGATCATTTCGTGAACCATCGTGGCAATGGTCGGCCGAGCCGTCAGCTCAGTTTGTTTTTTTTTTAAGGGCTCCACGTCGATGCCGAGCTTTTCCCCCAGCGCCAGAAAGCCTTCGATCCATTGTCCGGCCGGCGCCTCGCCGGCGCGGGCCGCCTCGAGCTGCGCGGCAAAAGCATCCGCGGTCAGGTCGAAGTAGACGTTCTGGGCCGTCCACAGGTTGGGCTCAAAAGGCGATTCCCGCGCCATGTCCACGCCGTTCGACAACACGTTCAGGAATTCGAGCTGATCGGGCTGGCCGCGCCAGCGCGCCGCGGCCCGGTCGAGCATTTTCGTGAACTGATAACCCAGGCCCTCGGCGTCCAGTTCCACGTTCCAGTCTCGCGCGTCGCGGACCAGGTTGCGTATCAGCTCAAAGTCGGGATTCTCGGCCTGCAGTGCCCGGTGCAAGTCGGTGTGAAACAATACGCGGGCCGAGGCCAGCATCGGCAACGGCAGCGGGACCGTCAGGTGCCGGAGGAAGCGCATGAGCGGCAGATTTTGATCGTAGACTTTGTGGTAAAGGTCAAGGATTTCGGTCAGCCCGGTTTGCAGCAACTGCTTCAGGACCTGGCGCTGAAAGTCGCGGAAGAGCGACGCAATCGAGTAGCTCGATTCGCCGAAATCCTTGTCCATCAGCCGCAGCAGGTGCGGAACATCCACACGGCTGAACGCCTCCGCCATTTCGCCGGCCCAGGACTGGTAGACTTCATCACCGGGAAACTCGGTCACGCCGGCGTTCACATTATGATCGCCCAAGTGCAGGGCGGCGTAGGCGAAGTCGGATGATTCGCGCGTCACGTCGGAAATCAAGAGTGCATGCCCGAGCGTCAATTTGACCTTGCCGGCATCGTGGCTGCGGGCGTCCTTCCATGTCACCTGGGAACCGAATCCTCGGGATGACTCCTGCGGCGGCTCAAACAGCGAACTGACGGCATAGTGAGCGGCCATGTTCTTCCAGCCGACCCGCGCCGATTTGACGTATTTCTCGTAGACCTCCTTGCCCGTGGCGTGGAGCTTGGGCAGATTGCTCGGGGCCGCAGCCAGGTGCTGCAGGAAGGGGCCTTCGAGAGTCGTGCCGAACACCTCTTCGGCCAGCTGGACAGCCCGGCCCGCGTACATCAGCACCTGGGTCGCTTCCAGCCCCGAAATGTCGTCGAAGAACCAGCCGCAACTGGTGTACATGAGCAGGGCGTGCCGCTGCATTTCCAGCAGCTTCAGTGTCTTGACCCGCTCGGCAGCATCGAGCGTCTTGCGCGCGTGCTTTTCCAAAAACCGGTCGATGGTCTCCGGTTTTCGATCCAGCACCACTTCGATATACTCGTTGCGGACCGTCCACGGTTCCTTCAGCAGCTCGCCCGCGTACCGCTCAAACTCCGGCCGCAGGGCGTCGCGCAGAGCATCGAGGGCGACTCGCAACGGCCCACGCCAGTCTTGCTGCCAGCCGCGCCGGCCCGAGTTGCAGCCGCAGTTGGATCGCCAGCGCTCGATCCCGTGGGAGCAGCTCCACGACGTGTTTTCGTGGATTTGCACTTCCCACTGCGGCGGGTGCCGCTCGAGGAACTCGCCATAGTTCGTCAGCTTCACGGCGCCGTTCGACTCGATCTGATCGAGAGCAAAGGCCAGGGCCATGTCGCCGTGTGCGCTGTGGTGGCCGTAAGATTCCCCATCGGTCGCCATGTGGACGAGCTGGGCCGTCTGAGGCTTGTCGACGAATGCGGACAGCAACCGTTCGGCAAAAACGTCACCCCGGCTGAGCAATTGTTCAAACGCCACGGCGCGGGAAATGGTGGTGTTGTAAAAGAACAGGGCGATCGACCGGCCCGACGGTAATTCCTGCACGTAAGCGACCGTAGAATCGACCATGTCACCGCTGATCTCTTGCCAATCGGCGCTGCCGCGCGGCCGCACCTTCGCAGCCTGATAGGGCGCCAGAATGGTGAACCGGATGCCATGTTCGGCCAGCACTTCGAGCGATTCGATGTCCACGGCGGTTTCGGCCAGCCACATGCCTTCGGGGTCGCGGCCGAACCGGGCCCGGAAATCGCGAATGCCCCAAATCACCTGCGTCACCTTATCGGCGCGGTCGGCCAGCGGCATGATGACGTGGTTGTACACTTGGCCCAGGGCCGACCCGTGGCCCGAGAAGCGCTGCTGGCTCTCCTGGTCGGCTTCAAGAATTCGCCGGTACACGTCCGGCCCCTTCTCTTGCAGCCAGGAAAACAGGGTCGGGCCGAAGTTGAAACTCATGCGCGCATAGTTGTTCACCAGCCGGGCAATCCGGCCCTGCGGGTCGAGAATGCGCGCCACGGCATTGGGGGCGTAGCACTCGGCGGCGATGCGCTCATTCCAGTCGTGGAATGGGTAGGCGGAGTCCTGCAATTCTACCATCTCCAACCACGGGTTCTCCCGCGGCGGTTGGTAGAAGTGACCATGAATGCAGACGTACCGTTCCATGTTTGGTGAGTGGTGAGTGGTGAGTGGTCATTGTTTACGTTTCGCGCACATTCTATTGTCGGTGTGCGCGAAACGTAATCAATATCCCACTCACTGCCGTTCATAAGCCACGAACGACCGTGGCGGTATTATCAATTCTATTACACCATTCGACTCCAGTTGCTCCGCTATGATTGTTCCCGGCCCGGCCCAGCAGTTATCGGCTGAATCCACCAGCCTCCGCCATTGTCCCGACGGCCAAATGATTTGCACCTTTTCGGGCCGACTACCAAGATTATAGTGGATCATCACTTCGCTGCCCGGCCCGGATCGGCGGATCGTCAGCGTCATCTGTTTCTCGTCGGCGCTCACCTCCGGCGGGAATGATCCGTGCTTCCCCAGTGCCGGGACTTCCTTGCGCAAGCGCAACAGTTTCTCATAAAGCTGGCACAGTGTTCGCCCCCGGCCTTCGCTGGCCAGCCATGTGTTCAGCTTTGAGCGCAGGAACGTGGCCTCGTCTTGAGGATCCGGCACTTCACCCTGCCAGGCGAACTTGGCGAACTCCGCATTGCGGCCCTGGCGAACGGCCTCGACCAGGCCTGCATCTCCATGACTGACAAAATATTGAAACGGAGCCGGTTCGCCGTATTCCTCGCCCATGAACAACAGCGGCACATAGGGCGAAAGCAGCACCAGCCCGGCGACCATCTTCAACCCCTCGAAATCGGTCAGCGCCGTCAGACGCTCGCCGCGGGCGCGGTTGCCCACCTGGTCGTGGTTCTGGCCGCAGATGACAAATTGCCATGGATTCAACCCGGTCGTATCGGTTCCGAGGCGCCGGCCACGGTGCGGGGAGTACTGTCCAGTGTAGGCAAACCCGTCTCGGTACGCGCGGGCCAGATCGTCGAGGCGGCCAAAATCCTCGTAGTAGCCTTCACGCTCGCCGGTCAGCAGCGTGTGGACGGAATGGTGAAAGTCGTCGCTCCAGGTCGCGTCGAGAGCGCAGCCGCCAACGGCCCGAGGACGGACCAGGCGGGCGTCGTTCAGATCGGTTTCGGCAATCAGGTGAAAGTCGCGGCCAAGCTTTTCAGCCTGGGCCCTGGTCACGTCGGCAAGTTCGGCCAGGAACGGATACGTGGAAAAATCCTTGATGGCATGGACGGCATCGAGCCGGAGCGCGTCGATGTGGAACTCGGTCTGCCAGTACAGGGCGTTGGCTAGGAAGTAACCGCGAACGTGATCGCTGCCGGGCCCGTCGAAGTTAAGGGCCTCGCCCCACGGGGTCTTGTACTGGTCGGTGAAGTAAGGGCCGAAATCGCGCAGGTAGTTCCCTTCCGGGCCAAGGTGGTTGTAAACCACGTCGAGTATGACCGCCAAACCGCGCTGGCGGCACGCATTCACGAATCGCTTCAACCCGGCCGGCCCCCCGTAACTGTGCTGAACCGCGAACGGGTAGACGCCGTCATACCCCCAGTTGCGCGCGCCGGCGAACTGGGCCACCGGCATCACTTCGACGGCGCTAATGCCAAGCTCCCTCAGGCGGTCGAGTTCGGCAATCGCCGCGTCGAAGGTGCCGACCGGCGTAAACGTGCCGACGTGCAGCTCGTAAATCACGTAGTCCGACAGATCGGGACCGTGCCACTCCTTGTCGGTCCAGTCGAATGCTGGACCGGCCACAGCCGAGGGCCCATGCACCCCTTCCGGTTGCCAGCGCGAAGCCGGATCGGGACGGGCCATCCCGTTGCCTAGATCGAATAGGTAGCGGCATCCGGGGGCGATGTCTGGCACTTCCGCGGTGAAATAGCCGCCTTCCTCGGGTTCAAGCATCTCAACTCGTTCCGGCTTCCCGATTAGCCGAACGGAAACCCGCTCCGCTTTCGGCGCCCAGACCCGGAACCGGCAACGGTTCGAGCCGAGAGCAATAGCTCCGATCAGCGGTGGGGACATTGGCAACATTCAGGAGGCTCCGTCGGAATCAACGCAGTGGTTTGTCACACCTTTATTTTCGAGTGGCCGCACTCGCCAGAGTGCGGGAAACCCGCGTTCTGTCGAACGCGGCTATCCGAACTTTTAGCCGTGACACAGCAGTAGCCGCTTGCGGCTGCATGCAATAATGCGGATCACGCCAGGCCTGGTTCATTTTCCAGCAACCGCAGGGCGCCGCGCAGAGGAACCACTGCCCAAGTCGGGCGGAACGACAGATCATAGTCGATCTCCTGGAGGGCCCGTTCCAGAATGAACGCTTCCAGGAATCCTCGCCGTGTTTCCTCGGTAGTTGGCAACAGTCTGGTCGGTTCCACCGCGGACATGTAAGCCGCGACATATTCGCGGGACACGCGGTTGAACCACGTCTCGGCCCAAGGGGCCAGCGTTGGTTGGTCCTCGGGCCGGATCACGCCCAACGGCCGCCCCTTGCTGCTGGCCAGGCCCAGGAGGACGCACTGGACCGCGGTGTCCAACGACCGAACCATGGTGGCAACATCGCGCAAGGGTGAGCGCTTGACGCGCCGTTCGCCGACGGTGCGGGCCGTTTCGCCCGTAAAGTCGGACACCACGAAATCCTTGCCGGTAAACAGCAGCTGAGTCAGGTGAAAGTCGCCGTGGCAGCGGATACTGGAGCCGCCGATGCCGGGTAGCAACACCGTGCGAAAGCGCTTGAGGATCGCCTCTTCCAGCGCCAGCAAGCGTGCGGCCAGGTCGCGCGCCGTATCGGGAAGAGTGTACAAGTCCAATTGCAGCCGCCGGCACAAGCGGCCGGTCAGATTGCGCATGGATTGATACACCGAGCGCTGCTGCAATTTGCCGAATGGCTCCGGGGCGAATGCCGACGTGCGGTTGCCGGCCAGTACCAGGTGCATTTCGGCGGTCCGGCGTCCGAGCACGCGGGTTGTTTCCAGAAAGGCGCCTGCTGCTTCTTGCCACTCGTCGCGATGGCTCTCGGTCTGGGCAGCCCCCTGCGCTGGGGCGGCCGCGGGAGGCTGGGGCAGCTTCTCGCGCGACAGCGCGGCCACGCGCTCAAAGTACCGGCTCAATTCGTCGAGCGTATGTTGCCAGGCGGTCCCATTGTTGGCGACGTAACGGTGCAGGACGGCCAGCGTGGTGGGCTCGGCCCCGCGGCGGCGATACTCGAGAAAGCCGACCACTGGGGCGGCGCCGTTATACTCGGTTTGACGGGCCAGATACCGGCCAATTTCCAGGTCCGGGTTGACGCCGTCCTCCAGCTGGCGAAACGCCTTGAGAAGATACGCTTCCCCATACACGACCGACAGGTTGTTGCGGTCACCCGGCCGGACGGAAACCGCCAATGAGTCGATCGCTTCGAGTTCTTCCCGGGGCGTTCGGTCGAGCGGAGAAGACGCGATCTCGCCGGTTTCAATGTTGCGTGTCCGACCGGTGAGGATCGCGCGCAGCACGGCGCGAGCGCAGGCCGGAACCGCCATGGCATCACACAGCACGCCGGGGACCGGCCCCGGGACGCGGGCAAACCCGGCATCGCCCACCGGCAAGACCAGTTCGTTCAGTCCGTCGTCCGGTACGAAAGCCAACGGCAGCGTCACCATTCCGGCCGGCGCTTCCCGGTACTCGACCCGCATAAACAAGAACCAAACCGCGATCTCGCCGGGGCTGATCTGAAACGCTTGCGCAATACGCGCCGCAGTGACCGACGCCCCGCCGGGTCCGGGGTGATGGCGCGTCAGATATGCCGGCAGCAAAGCTTCCATTTCGTCCCAGAAGGCGCGCACGAAGCGCTCGGCCAGCGGGCGTTCGGTGGGCAGAGTGGGCAAAGGCGGCCCGGTGGTCGCGCCATCCGCGCCGGGCGCTGCTGCTAACCGGGCCGGCGCCGACTGCGGCAGTGAAAACCAAAAGAACCCGTGCGGTCCCATTGTGAGCAGGTACGGCAACTCGCCGATGCGCGGAAACGGCGTGCGGCCAAATACTTCCTCCGGCGTAACTCCGGCGTATTCGCGCAAGTCGAGTTCGGCAAACTGCACGAACCGCGACAGGTTCGCCACCACCAGAATCCGCTCGTCTTTGTACTTGCGAATGAAGGCCAGCACCTTGGGGTTGTTCGAGCGCAGGAACTCCATGGTTCCGCGGCCAAACGCCTGGAATCGCTTCCGTAATGCGATCAACCGCTTCATCCACCACAGCAGCGAAAGGGAGTTGCTCTGCAACGTTTCCACGTTGATCGCTTCATAATGGTACTCGGGGTCGATAATGACCGGCAGGAAAAGCCGCTGGGGATTGGCCCGGCTGAAGCCGGCGTTGCGATCACTGGACCACTGCATCGGCGTGCGCACCCCGTTGCGGTCGCCCAGGAAGATATTGTCGCCCATGCCGATCTCGTCGCCGTAGTAAATCACCGGCGTGCCAGGCATGGCAAACAGCAGGGCGTTCATCAATTCGATCCGCCGCCGATCGTTCTTCAGCAGCGGGGCCAGCCGGTGGCGAATGCCCAGGTTGATTCGGGCGTGCCGGTCCTCGGCATAGGCCCGGTACATGTAATCGCGCTCCTCGTCGGTGACCATTTCCAGCGTCAATTCGTCGTGGTTGCGCAGGAACATGCACCATTGGCAGGATTCCGGAATGGCCGGCGTTTGCGAAAGAATATCGAGGATTGGAAAGCGGTCCTCCTGGTGCAAGGCCATGAACAGCCGCGGCATGACCGGGAAATGGAAGGCCATTTGGCATTCGTCGCCATTGCCAAAGTAGGCCACGGCATCTTCCGGCCACTGGTTGGCTTCGGCAATGAACATGCGGTTCGGATAGCGCTCATCCACATGTTTGCGCAGAGCTTTCAGGAACTCGTGGGTCTCGGGCAGGTTTTCGCAGTTGGTCCCTTCGCGCTCGAAAAGGTAGGGCACGGCATCGAGCCGCATGCCATCCACGCCCAGGTCCATCCAGAAATCGACCACCGGAAAAATGGCCTGCCATACCGCCGGGTTGTCGTAGTTCAGGTCCGGCTGATGGGAGTAAAAGCGATGCCAGTAATACTGCTTCGCCACGCGGTCCCATGACCAATTCGACGGCTCGAAGTCCTGAAAGATGATCCGAGCGTCCTTATACTTCTCGGGGCTGTCGCTCCAAACGTAGAAATCACGTTCCGGGCTGCCGGGCAGGGCGTAGCGAGCGCGCTGGAACCACGGATGCTGGTCCGACGTGTGATTGACGACCAGCTCGGTGATGACCTGGATGCCCCGGTGATGGGCTTCGGTGAGGAATTCCTGAAAGTCTTCCAGCGTTCCGTATTGCGGATGGACGCTGGTATAGTCGGCAATGTCGTAGCCGTCGTCCTTCAGCGGCGACGGATAAAACGGCAGCAGCCAAACTGCGGTGACTCCCAGGTCTTCCAGATAGTCGAGCTTCTGGGTCAGCCCGCGGAAGTCTCCGAAGCCGTCGACATCGTTATCGTGAAATGCGCGTACGTGCACCTCGTAGATAATGGCGTCTTTGTACCAGAGTGGGTCGTTGGCGAGCATGACGGAAACCCTGGTTGGGAAAAAATCGGCGCCTTTCAGCCGACGCTGACAGTGTCGGCTGCGCAAATGCCGCCGGCGTCGGCTACGGAGCGGACGCTGCCAGCGTCCGCAGTTCTTGTCCCGCTCGAAGAGGAGATCAACTCCCGCACCAGGGTTTCGCGCGGAGATTACAGAATCGGGCAGCGGCAAAAGAGGACAATGATTATCTTACGGCATACAGAACGACGTTCCATACCGGGATACAATAATCACCAAGCATTACAGGCGGCGTTGCACCTGCTATCGGAGGGAAGATCATGGCTTCCGACCGACTTGACCGCCGCACCTCGGGTGTGCTTTTGCACCCCACCAGTCTGCCGGGGCCCTTTGGCATCGGCGACCTTGGCCCGCATGCGCATAGCTGGATTGATACTCTTGCCAAGGCCGGGCAGCGCTGGTGGCAGATGCTCCCCGTCGGGCCGACCGGCTACGGCGATTCGCCCTATCAGTCGCCCTCCACATTTGCCGGGAACCCGAATCTGCTCAGCCCGGAACAGCTCGCCGAAGATGGATTATGCAGTCCCACCAATGCAGCCGAAGTAGCCTGGCCCGACGCATTCGTCAACTATGAACTGGTCATTCCCAACAAGCGCCAACTTTTGCACCGTGCCTGGAAGCTCTTCCAGGCCGGCCATGCCAATCACCTGCAGCTGTTGTTTGCCTCGTTCCGAAAAGAAACCGAATGGTGGCTCGACGACTATGCCCTGTTTGCGGCCATCAAGGACTCGCTCGACGAGGTGGCCTGGTGGCACTGGCCCAAGCCGCTGGCGTTTCGCGACCCGGCCGCATTGAATGCCAGTGCCGTGAAACTGGCGGACGAAATCGACGCTCACCGATTCGGCCAGTTCCTGTTCTTCCACCAGTGGGGGCGGCTGCGGGAGCATGCCAGGAAAGCGGGCATCCAGCTGATCGGCGATCTGCCCGTCTACGTGGCCCTGGATTCCACCGACGTGTGGGCGCGGCCGGAGCTTTTCCTGCTTGACCGTGACAAACAACCCGTGGTCGTGTCCGGTGTGCCGCCCGACTATTTCTGCGCTACCGGCCAGCTCTGGGGCAACCCGATTTACGACTGGGATGCCCTGAAGCGGACCGGCTACTCCTGGTGGGTGGACCGCCTGCGAGCAGCTTTGAAACTGTTCGACCTCGTGCGCATCGACCACTTTCGCGGACTGGAGGCCTACTGGGCGGTCCCGGCCGGCGATAGCACCGCCGAGCGCGGGACCTGGTCGCCTGGCCCGCGCGGCGATCTCCTGGACGCCATGCGCAAGGCCATCGGCTCGCTGCCGATCATTGCCGAAGACCTGGGCTTCATTACTGCCGACGTGGATGCCCTGCGCGAAGAATTTCACCTGCCGGGCATGCGCATTCTCCAGTTCGCATTCGGCGGAGCAGTCGAGCCGCGCTTCCTTCCCCATCGCTTTGATGAAAACCTGGTCGTTTACACCGGCACGCACGACAACGACACCACTCGAGGCTGGTACGAAAAACTGACCGATGCCGAGCGGAGCGACTTTCACAAGTATGCGCCGGATGCCGCCGCCCACCCGGTGGGGGCCTTGATCCGTCTGGCTTGGGCGTCGGTCGCGGACCTGGCCATTGTGCCGCTGCAAGATTTGTTGGGCCAGGGCAGCGAGGCACGCATCAACAAACCCGGCACCAAGACCGGCAACTGGCGCTGGCGCGCTAGTTCCCAGGACCTTGCTAAATCAGACTGGATTGATTGGCTGGCGGAACTGAACCGGACCTACGAACGGAACGCGGCTAAGTAGCTAGGTCGCTCCGCGACAGGTTTTACGAACTTCCAACCCATCTGCCTCAGCGTCCTCTGGCAGAAACCGCTATCGACCGCAAGGCGAAACCGGGGGAAATCCGCGCAGGGCTTGCTGGGCCCGCACTGGCCGGTAGACTCTTTCAGGAAGTCTCTTCGCGGGTAGTTGGCCGGCAGACCTTGTCTCCGAAGCCACAAAAGCGGAAACCGCCCAGCGGTACCCAGGGCTTTCAGGATGATCGATAAGCGTTTGGGTAGCTCAAAAGCGCATTCAGAGCATGATTCCGGGGATACGGAAGTCGGCGCAAATCGAATTCCTTAACTTTAACTGCGACAAATACTTGCATCCAATACTCCGTTACTCGACAGGCACTTCTCCTTGGCCTTTCGCCCCCTTTTTCGGCGAGGAGGCTGGCCTGTTGGAACTGCGCGAATCGTCGGAAGGGATTGCCAAGTGAAGTCGAGGGGGGGGGTGTCGGGGTTACTGCGTGACTTGCTGTTCCGTCGCAGCCGTTTCGTGGAACTCCGCCGTCTTCTGCTCGGCGACCACGGTGCCCAGCGCTTCCTCCAGGAACTTGCTGGCCTGCAGGCAGTCATTGCCTGCGTAGCCTTTGGTTTGCATGGTCGCCTCGCCCTGCGGCGAGACGATGATTTCGATGATCTTCTGGCTCATGATCCCTCCAAGGTCTTGATCTGTTTTTCAATGCGCGAAACGGAACGTTGCAGGCGCTCCACGGAGTGGAATGCTCGTTTGAGCCGGGCAGTCCAGCCGACCAGTGCGGCCCGCTGCTGTTCGAGGCGACTGCGCGCCTTTTGCAGCCGCTGTGGGTTGGCTGATGGCCGGCTGGCCGGCCGACGAATGATGCGGCGACGCGGTGCGGTCATCAGTTATCCTCCTATCTGGATTTGCAGCTTGAT
>Ga0207110_10093_pt1 | contig 21879 bp, 21 predicted proteins | sample Alteio_BWMinHeat_74_FD_153582 | JGI IMG/M metagenome (GOLD analysis project Ga0207110, IMG submission 153582) | Enriched cells from forest soil in Barre Woods Harvard Forest LTER site, Petersham, Massachusetts, United States -... | ecosystem: Environmental > Terrestrial > Soil > Temperate forest >...
CGCAACACTTAGAAAAAATCCGGTTATGGATCGTGACGCAGAAGTTGCGATACTCACGAGCGTCGCAATCTCGCAAGCTCGGTATTCGATCACAAATGCACTCGGACAATGTGTAATTGAAGGAATGGTTGATCTTGTTGCTGGCCAAAATTATCGGGCATTTTCTCTTTTCGCACTCCCATCAGGCGCATACACGCTTCGCATCTCTACACCGGATGGTTTATCAACCGGGCTTCGGCTCCTTAAGCTCGATTGATGGAGATAGATGATGTTGTCTTCGAAGTTCGAGAGAGTCTCAGGCAGGAGAAGATCGCTGAGCGCGGTCGAATTCCACCAGAGCTTCGGCATGAGTTAAGCATAGAAATAGTTAGGAAGCTTAAGGAGCATATTCATAGAAAGAATTTCAAGTTCATTCATTGTTATATCAGCTTCAGGTCGGAAGTTGAGACTCGTGATCTTATCGAAGATGAAATAAAAAGCGGGATCCGTGTTGTTGTCCCTGTTGTCGAGCAATTAGACGGAAAATCTTTGCTTATTCATACTGAGATCAGCGGACTCGACAATCTAAAAAAAGGGACATTCGGATTAGATGAACCTGTCGAGCGCAGACTCTCCTCACTTGAATCGTTAGACGCAGTTATCCTGCCCCTTGCTGCGTTCGACAGGCGCGGAACTCGGCTCGGATATGGCAAAGGTTTTTACGATAAATTTTTGCACGAGCTTCCTAAATCTGTCGAGCGGATAGGACTTGCATTTTCAATTCAGGAGCTGGAGAATATTCCACAGCTTCCTCACGATGAATCCCTCGACACGATCATTACTGAGAGAGAAGTAATAAAAATCTTTCATAACGTATGAAGGATCAGCCAGGATTGCCTTTCTTTGGAATAGGTTTGAAATGAAACCTAAATCCCATATCCAGATTCCGGACGGTCAGAAAAAATATCGTTGAATTGATTTATCCGTTTGTTGCGTGTTTTAGATAGATCAACTTCTGAAACAATAATCTCTTCATCGCTCGCCGATGCAATTGAAAGCATCTCGCCGTTCATACCAATTATCGCGCTCTCTCCGCGAAATGTGAGTGTCTCATCGCCGCTCGTCTCCGATCCAATGCGGTCGCAAAAGGCGAGAGCAATTTTGTTCTCGAAAGCGCGAGTTTGGAGTGTGGTATGTAGCATTCCCGTTGTAGTTACTATATTGGAAGGCATAGCTATTAGCTCCGCGCCATTCAATGCGAGTGCCCGCGCTGCTTCCGGGAATCGCCAGTCGTAGCAAATCAGCATCCCAACCTGGGGTGTGCTTGATCGAGTGGTGAGCGGAAAGACGGGGAAACCTAAATCACCTCGAGAGAAAATTTGAGTTTCATAATAAAATAAGTGTACTTTACGGTAATGCCCAGCCTGTACGCCGTTTGAATCGAATGCCAGAGCAGAATTAAAAAACTTGCTCCCGGATTTTTCGAGGAATCCTGTTATTATCGCCTTCTTAGTTGATCGGGCAAGCTCACTAAGTTCATTCGCTATTTCACCATCTATTGATTCTGCGAGTAGGGCAATTTCGTCTCTTGTTTTGAAAAAATATCCTGTCTGAGCGAGTTCAGGGAAAATCACGATGTCAGCATCTGCGCGAGTCATAAGTTCGCGTATCTTTTTCAGATTCGAAGCGATCTGTGCCTGTTCCGGCGCAAATTGTATGCAGGCGATTTTCATAGAGTTAGATTTGGCTCTTTGTCGAGCGTTGCAAGCCGTTTCAAAGCATAACGAATATATTCCGGGTTCATTTCAATACCAATAAACTCGCGGCCAAGCTTTTTCGCAACAACCGAGAATGTGCCCGACCCGCTGAAAAGATCGAGCACTCTATTGCCAGGGTTCGACGAAGCAAGAATAATCCTTTCAGCGAGTGCTTCCGGTTTTTGCGTTGGGTGCGGAGTGTTCTCGCGCATAGACCAAAAGGGGACTGTAAGATCGGTCCAGATATTCGATGGATGAGTCATTCGAAATGGCTTGCCATCTTCATCGACAGTCCAGTCTTTCGGTATTCCGTTTTCGCGATATGGCGCAATGACAGGTTTGCGAACTTTAACTTGGTCGAGGTTGAATGTATAGTTTTTTTTATCTCTAACTGCAAACCACACGTCCTCCATATTTGACTTCCAATTTCTGCTCGCTCCTCGGCCTTTATCCCGCTTCCATGTTATGCGATTGACAATGTTTAGGCCAGCCGCTTCCAACTCCTGCTGATAAAAGCCGGAGTATTCCCATCCAGAGCAAATATAAAACGATGCTGATGGTTTTGAAACACGAGTCAGCTTTTGAACCCACTCTCTCGCCCATTCGCGATATTCGGTATCACTCCGTTTGTCGCTGTCGTTGCCGAAGTCAATGCCGTAGTTGTATGGAGGGTCGGCGACGATTAGATCGAAGTGCTCGCTCGGGAAAATATCAAGAGCATCGAGAACATCGGCTTGATACACATTTGAAAGTAATTCAGCGGGATCTAATTGAGGAATCTGCAAGGCAAGATCGTCATCATCGAGGCGGATAGTGCGGTTAAGCGGAGAAGGTTTATGGTCATTCACAAGAGTCAGAAGTTCAGATTTGCTGTGAGCGTGAGATTCGTGCCATTGTAAGAATAAAATGGATCGCTTGCAGAGACATCCGAATAAGCTACAAGGCATTCGAGCAAAAGACTATTGAACACTCCTGCAAGATTGTCATCGAAAGGAAATAACTTCGATAGCGATACATTCAGGAAACGGCAGTCTTCTGTGCGCCCCTGGCCGCCAGGGAGCACGTAGCCTTTGGGTCCAATGGCTGAACCATATAGCCTGTGTTCGTAGGAAAAGTCTGTTCCGAGATCAATGTCGAGGAAAATTCGAGCGTTCGAGAATAAGCTGTATCTTCCGAGATTATATGTATATTCGTCGTCGGCAATTTGCACCGCCGGACGAACGGTTTTTAGTGGATTTGATTTCGTTCTGACTTGCTGGAATGCTGCCGTCGAAATATAAGCGCGGAGATTCGGATTTTGATTGAAAGCAATGAGAGCTCCCACAACCCACCTACCGCCCAAGAATCCTGCGCCTCCTAATCCAAAAGAAAATTGTGTGAAGATCGATCCGGCTGTGTATTTTCTTGTAGTGGTGTCCTTTTTGCCAGCTACCACTCTTGTAATAGTGTCTATAATATGAATTGGGTCGAGATAATTTCGAATTCCGAAGGAAGCTTCCGGGAACAGCACGAAACTGTTTGTAACTGCAATTCTCGGAATTAAACATATACGATTTTCGGTGTTCGTATAGGCGCTGTCAAATGCATATACCGTTCGAGTATAATCGTAACTTCCGCGTATGCTGAAATTGGCGCTCGGCAGACCTTCGATACCAGCGCCAAAAGAAAAAATTCGGCTGTCGTTCGGATCGCCGCCATAATTACCTCCGAAAAGGAGTGTATCCGAGGGCGTGTAGCTAATGCCTGTGTGAGTTGAAAAAGAAACCGGTATTGTGAGCGATGTTGCAAGTGTGGTTGCGCCAGAGTCGTCGGCATCTTCTCTCACAAAAACATCTGAATACCCGAACTGGCGCAAACGTGTGCTCGACGAGATCAGTGTAATTGTGGGAGCTATTGTCTCTTGCTTTGGAGCCTGATGGAATATGTTAGTGACAACTGCTTGCGGTTTCTTTAGTGGAGGAGCGTTTGAGTCTGTGGCGCTCTGGATACTTGGACCAATTGGCATCGGCGCTGACGGAAGAAAATCTGCCTGTGGCTTTGCTTGCTTAAGCAAACTTATCGCCGATTCGAGCAGCTTCGGATCACTATTGGATTGTTTAGTCTGTGGCATAAGACGAGCCATTGGCGATCTAAGCTGTATGAGTTCAGGTATAACTATTTCCAACACACTCTCGCTGTATCCTGTGGAATCGAGAATATCGGCAACGCTCGATAGAACATCCGAAATTGAATCGCGCAGATCTTCGTACTGCGATACCTGAGCTTTGGAAATACCTTGCGATGATATATCCGTCGAATCGAGCTGACCGCTAAGTGTATAGAGCGCCGAGACCGCAAGATCAACTATTGAATCGCTGGCCGATGTTGGGTCGTCAGTCTTTGTCTGATTATTTGGCCGAAATTCGATCGGGAGAGGACGCCCGACCCAAAATGGGTTCATTAATTGATTCATCGGATCATACCCGCCTTCAGTGAAATGCGAACTATGCCTCGAATTTATTTCACCTCCCACAACTTTTGCATCTGCTTCTGCTGCAATCGCATCCTGATTAGAAAGATAGAAAAGTCCTGTCGTGCCGATAATAGTCTCGTTGAAGCTTAGGCCCGGATTGACAGCATAAAAGCTTGGGGCATAACCGCCAGAAAACGAAAGTTTCGATACTCCCGACAGACCCCAATCGTAATTGAGTTGGAAAGCAGGCATGAGGAGATGATCAGGAGCGGTCGTATCGAGGCTCTGGACATTATTGGTTGCTTCTTCGCCGATGCCGATCGAGCCGGATAACTGCGCGGATGCGATATTTGACAAACATAAGAGAAAAATAAATATTAAAAGCGTCACTGCGAGGAGTCCCGGAGGGACGGTTGCGAGGCACGAAGCAAAGCAATCCGTTGGGATTGTGCTAAATCTCAAGGGATTGCTTCGTCGCTCATTCGTTGCTTCTCGCAATGACGTTCTTAAAAATGACTTAATCAGAGATTCCTCAATTAATTCTTACGATGAATGAAGTAGCGTTTGATAGATTGCGCCATAGCTGCCCGGATCGAGTACGCTCAAGAGCCAATATAATCCCCACATCGTAAGTCCTATTGAAATTGGCACAGAAAAATTATCGTCGAGATGAAGCGATACGCTACCGGCCTCTGCCACTCCTCCGACGATAGCCGCGAACGCTCCAATAAAATATTCAATTGCGAGCGGAGTGTGCCCCAGGTGGCTGCCGGCCTTGGGCGACATTAGCACTACTGCCCACGCGGATAAAATAAACGCGATCGTTCCCTCCATACTCTTATCTAAGAATTTATGCTTTCCAAATGCTCGACCAAATATTGCGCTTGAACTATCTGAAACGATGAGAATCGCGAATGCTGTGACCGTGATCGTCTTCGGAAAAACAGCGACACAAATAAGCGCGCTGATAAGAACATAAGATGCGCCGCTGAGCAGCCCGGCCTTTCGTTCGTGCGGACGCAGGATGTGATCGAACAAGGCCGCGACTTGCTTCTGCAATGCCGGTATATAATGTCTGCCCATGTCGATCGCGACAGAGACGACCACGACAGGCAATAATATCTCTAAGGCAAGAGAGCGGCTAACATAATAATAAAAGATCGGAATAGTAAGGGAGGCCAGATGGATTCCCTTCCGAATAAGCTCGCTGGAAAAGCTTATCTGGCCTTGCGGCTTCGAAGAAGGAATATTTGAGGCACTCTCATTTTTCATTTCTCCACCTTCGCCAGTGCTTAGTATTACCGCAGGCATACTTTTTCTTACGATTGTTTCAGTCTCCACGCAATATTAAATTTCTAATAAGAATCGTTCAGGATAACGAAGGTAGCCGAGAAGTCATTTCATAAATCCTCTCCTGGGTATTTTTGCTGAAATTGCAGCTATGGTATTACCCATGCAATTATGGGGCCGTTCAGTCGTCAATGATCTTACGAAGAACATTAGGTATTATTGTGGTTGCCTGTTGCGTAACAAAGACTTTGTTTTTCGTCTAATCTACTCAAAAGGCATTGTTTAATGCTTATTTCATTAGACTTCACGCTTTTTTGAGAGGTTCTACCCAATTTTATGGTTTATCGTCTTCTCTGGACGAAAATTTGTCCGGGACGACTCGTCACGCACCTAATTTTCTTGCTATTCCTTGCTATTCGATGAAACCTCGTAAATACTATTTTTCTTTTGCGATATCGAGCATTGCAGCTCTTTTTATTGCGGCCTTCGGATTTATCATCAGTGTCGCGGATTGCCGGGCGCAAGCAGCGAGCCAAACCACGCCGAGCACTTCTAATGTGCCGTATAATCTCACACTCGACGATGCGATCCGCTCTGCTATCGCTCGAAACTACGCTGTTCGCACAACCAAAAATGCTGCTCGTTCAGGAGAGATCGAGGTGACCCGCTCGAAAGATAACATGTGGCTGCCAACCGTAAGCGCAACAGGTAGCTGGGGATACGGTTACTCACTTGTTCCGCTCGCAGAGAGGCAATCGGCCATTCCGCAGACAGTTGAAATCCCTACAAGCACAGGCAGCGATACAATTATTACGGGAGTCATAATAAACGGGCCTCAACAGCTTCTTACTACGCCTGCTGGCGCTTATTCGCTCAGTTGGAGTGCCTCCGCAAACCTGAATTTATTCAATGGCGGAGCAGATATTTCGAGGATCAACGCGGCAGAAGCCTCGCGCGATGCAGCGCAAAATATATCCACCTGGACTCGGCAGCAGACAGCCTTCAATGTGACGAGCGATTACCTGAATGTGCTCAGGACGAGCGAACTAGTAGATGCGGCGCAAAAGACGCTTGCAGAAGCACTTGCGCAAATAAATCTAGTAAAAGGGCAGTATGATGCAGGCGTTGTGCCTATAGTGCAGGTTTATCAGCAGCAGTCTATTGTTGGGCAGGATTCGCTGGCTCTCATCCAGGCTATGAATGATCATGAGAATGCACAGACCGATTTGCTCTTCATACTAAATGTGCCTCCGAACGAATATCAGAACTACAATTTTTCGGTTTCAGGAATAGACACATCTACAACCGCTGAGTCGCGCAGGGCTGTCGATACATCCATAGCTTCAGCGCGGTTCAACTCTGTCATAGACACGCGGCCCGATATTTTAGCGCAGCAAGAAAACATAGAAGCGAGCCAGTATGGGATCGATATAACACGCGCAGCGCTTTGGCCTCAGTTGGATGCATCTGTTGGCATAGGAGGAAAAGGTGATAATTGGGATTTGTCACGGGTACATATGGCAAATGGCATTAGTGCCGGCTTAACTCTCTCCGTGCCGATTTACGATAAAATGCAGAACCGTTTGCTTATCGAAGAGAAGGAGATAGATGTTGAAACGCAGAAGGTGCAATTGGAGCAGGGCGTTCAGCAGGTGCGGAGCGACGCAGCAAAAGCAGTAAATAATTTGCGGGCAGCCGGAAAGGCGCTCGATGCCAGCGATGCCGCGCTCCGAAGCGCGACTGAAGGATTGCGACTTGCCTCTGAGCAGCTGACCGTTGGCAGCGGCACGCAGGTATCGGTTATTGTTGCAGAAGCAACACTTGAAACAGCACGGACAAATCGCGTCAACGCAAAATACAATTGGGTCCTTGCCCAGCGTCAGCTTGCCTATACGCTGGGTCAATGGAAATATTGAGAGAGTTTAAAACTGAGTAATGTTCAAATCAAAAAATAAAATTATGCCCGGTGATATTGTAACAGCTAATGCTGGCTCGTCCCCGAATGCTCCTAAGGATATGACGCTCACGCGGAAAAAGCGTAAGCGCAAGGCCCGGACTTTGTGGACCGTCGGCGGAAGCCTTGTTGGGCTTATTGTTATTATCGTTCTTGCCACCGGCGGAAAAGAAAAACCAATTTCTGTCCAGACCGAGCAAGTTGCGCGCCATACAATTACCGAGATCGTCCAAGCCACAGGCAAGATACAGCCGGAAGTGCAGGTGAAAGTATCTCCAGAGGTTCCGGGCGAGATCGTCGAGCTTCCGTATAAGGAGGGCGATCATGTTAAAAGGGGGGCTTTAGTAGCTAAAATAAAACCTGCTGTTTTTCTGGAGCAATACGCTGCTGCCGAAGCAAGTCTCAGTTCTTCCAAAGCCATTGCCGAGCAGCAGAAAGCCGCTGTAATACAGACTAAACAAGACCTCGCTCGCGGCGATAAGCTAAAGGCCAGCCATCTGCTTTCCGATCAGGAATACGACGCCCTTAAAGCAAAATACGATGCTGCTGTCGCTGGTCAGAACTCGGCTAACTATCAGGCCGCAGCCTCCGAGAGCCAGCTACAGCAATACCGCGAATCACTCGGCAAAACAAGCGTCCTCGCGCCGATGGACGGCGTTATTACTTCACTAATTTCTCAGCTTGGCGAAAAAGTTGTTGGCACAAGCCAGTTTGCGGGTACTGAGATCATGGCGATCAGCGATCTCACGGTGATGAACGCTATGGTTGATGTGGATGAGAATGATGTCGTCAATATCAAGCTCGGCAATAATGTGAAAATATCTATTGATGCTTTTCCCGACAGGACTTTTACCGGAAAGGTGATCGAGATAGCAAACAGCGCGAAGCAAGCCGGGGCTGGCACACAGGATCAGTCAACGAATTTTGCAGTTAAAGTGCGGCTCAGCGATTTCGGCTCAGCCGATTTGCGTCCGGGAATGAGCTGTACTGCGCGAATAGAGACTCTGACGAAAGAAAATGTTCTCGCTGTGCCGCTTATGTCCGTCACGCGCCGCGACAACGAAGACCAGAAGGCAGCTGACTCCTTAAAGCAAATCCGCGAAGCGAACAAAGGCACTTACCATGAAGGCACCGATATTCCTTCCATTGTTTTTATTGTGAAGAAAGATACCGCGAAGTCGGTTTCAATTCAGACTGGAATTTCCGACAACGCTTATGTCGAAGTATTAGATGGACTAAAAGGCGGCGAAGAAGTTGTCAAGGGAAATTTTAGAGCGGTCTCGAAGGATCTGGACAACGGCAAAATAATAAAGGTAGATAACTCCGGAAAATCTACCAAAGGAAAAGAATAATTTATGGCAACGAATAATGTAAATGCTGAGGCCGGTCATACCCCCGAGAACTCCGTTATCTTTATGGAGCAAGTCCAGAAGATTTACAAAATGGGCGAAGAATATATCTATGCTCTGCGCGGATTGACTGTGGGAGTTAAGAAGAACGAGTATGTCGCTATCATGGGACCTTCGGGTTCGGGTAAATCTACATTGATGAACTTGATCGGCTGTCTCGACTCGCCCACGACGGGCAATTATTTTTTCAATGGTACAAACGTTGCCGGTCTGGACGATGACGATCTTGCCGAAATTCGAAATCGAGAGATCGGCTTCGTATTTCAAACCTTCAATCTTCTGCCGAGGAGCGATTCGCTTCACAATGTCGAGTTGCCGCTTATTTATGCAGGAGTCGGAAAAGATGAACGCCGTGAACGCGCTTTGCAGGCGCTCGAACAGGTTGGCCTTGCAGACCGTGCTGGGCACAAGCCGAATGAGTTATCGGGCGGTCAGCGTCAGCGCGTAGCTGTTGCCCGCGCCATCGTTACTCGCCCTTCTATAATCCTTGCTGACGAACCAACAGGCAATCTCGATTCGAAAACTGGCGAGGACATAATGCGATTATTCCGCGAGTTGCGCGATCAGGGCAATACTCTGATCGTCGTTACTCACGAAGAGGATATTGCCCGCCACGCTGAGCGCGTCGTCCGTATAAAGGACGGCCTTGTCGAGCACGATGATCTTATCCCCGCCAGCGAACGAATATTGGATTGATCTACTCGAGTTAACCGCCTATAAGTCGTGTCACGTATATTTCAGGATACTGTTGAGGGAATCACGATGGCGCGTTCGGCGCTTCGGGCAAATCCGTTGCGCTCGTCCCTGACGATGCTTGGGATCATCATCGGCATTGTGACTGTCACGCTGATGAGCGCGTTTCTCACGGGTCTTAACGATATGTTCCACGAGACTACGAGTTTCATGGGCACCGATGTTTATTTCATAGATAAATTTAGTTGGATGGGCGGGGACTGGATGACACAGATGAATCGTCCGAAAGTTACCGCAGACGATGCCTACCAGCTTCAGCGCAGAATGACTACCGCAAAAGCAATCGGCGTATCAGCCCGCGAAGATCTGAACGTCAAATACAAACTTGCCGAAGTTGAAGATGTTTCGGGCGAGGGTGTTGATGCGGGTTACGAAGCAGCGAATTCGGTCGAGATCGCTCAAGGACGCTTCTTTGCAACTCAGGAGCTTGCAAGCGCCCGGCCGGTTTGCATAATCGGATACGATACCTGGGATAAGCTTTTTCATAAATCCGATCCTATAGGCAAGCAGATCAAAGCGAACGGATACACCCTCGAAGTAATTGGAGTTGCGAAACAGGTTGGAGGAATGTTTGGAGATTTTGCTGATAACCGGGTTCTCATGCCGCTGCAAACTCTCTTCAATGCGTACGGGCAACCCGACCGCTCGCTCACAATTGCGGTGAAAGCGAAGAACGTTATGGAAAAAGAGGATACCAGGGCCGAGTTAGAGTATCAAATGCGGGTACTTCGCAAGCTAAAGCCGCAGGACAGAAACAATTTTGGTATCAACAGCGAGGATCAGTTCAACCAGACTTTTGACGCTCTCACAAGTGTACTCAAATCTGTTGGATTGACGATCACCGGCCTTTCACTGCTTGTCGGCGGCATTGGAATTATGAATATCATGTTCGTTGGCGTGAAAGAGCGGACACGCGAGATCGGGATTCGCAAAGCCATAGGCGCGCGCCGCCGTATGATACTGATGCAATTCCTTTCGGAGGCAGCGATGTTATGTCTTGTTGCCGGTTCGATAGGGATAATCATTGCGTATTCTGCATCCATGTACATAAATTCGAAAGTGCTCAGCGCCGATTCGACAGTACACATTCATTTTACTATTGGGCTGATATTGACCGGGCTTGCAATTTCTCTGGCAATAGGCGTTGCAAGTGGCATTATTCCGGCATGGCGTGCCAGCAAGCTCGATCCGGTGGAGGCGCTGAGATACGAATAGAACCTGGATTACGCGGATTGGATGGATTTTTCGGATTTACATATCAATTTAACTATCAGAATTTACATATTGATTTGACTATCAATGGCAGTAGTACGCACTAAGGGATTGAACATGGAGGACAGTGACCTTACTGGCACTGCTATTGGATGTGCTATGCGAGTTCATACCGCTTTGGGATGCGGATTTCAGGAAATTATTTATCAAAATGCACTCGAAATCGAAATGCAAAAAACTACTCTGAAGTTTTCGAGAGAATACGAAATACCTATTACTTACGATGGCAAAAAGGTAGGCTCGCGGCGTGTAGATTTTTTGTTAGAAGATAGAATCCCGATAGAACTCAAAGCAATAGTTGCTTTAGAGGATGTTCATATCGCTCAAGCAAAAAATTATTTAGAAGCATTTAATCTTAGGGTCGGGCTATTAATTAACTTCGGAGCAAAAAGCTTAGAAGTTAAGCGCCTGATAAACTCAAGAGCGCCGCAAAAATAAACCCTAATGTAAAAAAACTTATGCGGCGAAATATTAAAGAGCACCGCAAAAGTAAATCCAGAAAATCCATCCAATCCGCGTAATCCAGGTTGCAATCCACCGAAAACATCCGTCAAGCTTTTTCCTCCATCCGCTCAAATAAGCTGCGGAGCGGACTGACGTTGCTCGGAATTGTGGTGGGTGTGTTTTCGATCATTGGAGTTATGACCGCGCTTGGCGCGTTGACGAACAGCGTTGATAGCTCGCTTTCGCAGCTTGGCTCGGAGACATTTACCGTAAAGAAATGGCCATCCCTTCATTTCGGTGGGAGCGGCTGGAAGAGATATGCGAGAAGAAAGCCGATAACTTACGAGGAGATCAAATTTGTGCGCGAGAGCGCCCAGCTTCCGCTTGCCGTCAGTGCTGAAAATATGTTTGCGCCACTAACGGTCGCTTATGGAAATGAGAAGAGCGATCCGCAATTCCAGCTTTATGGTTCGGACGATAATTATGGAACGAATCACAACCGCGATCTTTCAAAAGGGCGAATGCTCACTGCAAGCGATGTCCAATATGGTCGGGACGTAACGGTTCTTGGTCAGGACATCGTGGATAGAGTTTTCAAGCATGGCGAGGACCCGATTGGAAAAACCATCAAAATGAACGATCACAATTATTTTGTTATCGGTGTTTTTGAAAGAAAGGGTGGAGGAATGGGACAAAGCCAGGATGGTTTTGCGCTCATTCCGGTCACGAACGAGATAAAGTATTTTATTCAGCCGGAATACACATCGCTGCAAATGACGATCCGTGCGCGCTCGAAAAAATTATTCGATGAAACGCAGGATGAGATAATTGGTGCATTACGTTCTGTGCGCGGGGTAAAGCCGGGTGACGATAACGATTTTGAAGTGGAGAACAATACGAGCCTCACAATTCAATTCGATTCGTTCTCGAAATATCTTTCGTATGCAGGATTTGGCATCAGCGCGATCGCGCTTCTTGCTGCATCCATTGGCATTATGAATATAATGCTCGTATCTGTAACAGAGCGGACGAAAGAGATCGGCATTCGCAAAGCGTTAGGCGCCACGAAAGCCGATATTGCCGGACAATTCCTGACCGAAGCCGTAGTGCTCTGCGAAGTTGGCGGAGTTATCGGCATCGGCATCGGCATCGGGATAGGGAATATACTCGCGGTCGTAATACATGCAAGCGTATATGTTCCGATGATGTGGGTTGGCATTGGGCTTGGAGTTTGCTCACTCGTCGGAATTGTCTTCGGACTCTATCCTGCACTGAAAGCCGCTAATATGCATCCGATAGATGCGTTGAGGTTTGAGTGAGGAGAGATAGTTCTATTAAATGAATTCAGTGCACCACATCCCCGAACGCCACAACGTCCATCGCACCGGCTGGCTGCGAGCTGCGGTATTGGGCGCGAACGACGGCATTCTTTCGACCGCGAGTTTGGTAGTCGGCGTGGCTGCGGCACATGCGGAGCACAATAGCATACTTATTGCGGGAGTTGCGGGTCTCGTTGCCGGGGCTATGTCTATGGCGGCAGGGGAGTATGTATCGGTCAGTTCGCAGGCTGACACCGAAGAGGCCGATCTAAAAGTCGAGGGGAAAGAGATAGCAACCAATCCGGAGTTCGAACATAAGGAACTTGCAAAAATCTATGTAGAGCGCGGACTAAATCCAACTCTTGCGCGGCAGGTAGCCAATGAACTAATGGCTCACGATGCGCTTGGAGCACATGCGAGGGATGAATTGGGAATTAGCGAAACAGTGAGGGCACGTCCGGTTCAGGCTGCTGTTGCTTCGGCAGGCTCATTCTTCGCTGGCGCGGCATTGCCATTGATCGTGGTACTTATTGTGCCGGACTCGATTCTAATTCCATCTGTTTCAATTGCATCGCTTGTATTCCTTGCATTGCTCGGCGCAGTTGCCGCTAAAACTGGTGGAGCAAGCATGGCAAAGGGTGCTATTCGTGTCACTTTCTGGGGCGCGCTGGCCCTTGCTGTGACTGCTGGGATTGGTGCGCTGTTTGGGACTGTGGTATAGAGCTGGATTCTTCTGCCGTTTTACTTGAATGGATTTCTAATCGTGAGAGCCCCATTGACAACGAGGCCATCCTGCATGTCTTCGCTGTAAAATATGGTGGCGCCGAGTTCGAGAGCGGCGACGATGAGGAGGCTATCCCAATGAGAAAAGTTGTAGCGTTCTCTCAGGAGAGAAGCTTCGATATAATTCTCAGTATCAAGAGCAAATAGATGATAATTCTCTTTGAACTCTGAAATGATCTTACGGATTCGAGATTCCGGTACTTTCCCTTTCCGAATGAGCGCATTGCATACCTCAGCTACAACCTGCTGGCTCACAAGGACATCGTCGCGGGAGGTGATTTCTTTCGATATAAGGTGCTTTCTAAAATCCTGATCGGATAAAAAGCCATATATCCAAATGTTAGTATCGGGGAAGTTCACTTGCTCAACGTCCTTCGTAATTCTCGTCCCGAGTTGGTGGTTTGAACCCCGGAATAATGATAGGATTTTCCATCATTTCATCGATAATATCCCTACGTCGAGGCTTTGGATTTTCCTGGGTTAGAAGAACAACATGAACCCGCTCCAGATCGACCAATTCATCTCGGTACATCTCTGGAACACGGATCGTTTCGCCGTCAATTACGGCAGCATCGAACTCGCCAATTTCTCTCATATTATTAATAACGGCGCAAATTTCAATTTAGTTGTCATATTGTTACTTTGAACCCCTTCACCCCCACTCCTGTTTTTGCCCATTATGGCAAAGGTCTTACTTGGTATGAGCGGCGGATTGGATTCCTCGGTGGCAGCGGCGCTGCTGCGGGAGGAGGGCCATGATGTGATCGGAATGACAATTAAGACCTATAATTATTCCGATGTTGGCGTCAGGCCAGCCAAAGACACTTCCTGCTGTTCGCTCGATGGTATTAACGATGCCCGCCGCGTTGCCGCGAAGTTGGGGATTCCGCATTATGTTACAGATATGACGGAAGAATTTGGGCGGGAGATCATTGACTATTTCACAGATACATATCTTGCGGGACAGACGCCAAATCCGTGTGTGAAATGCAATCGTGAGATAAAGTGGGCAGCGATGCTTCGAAAGGCGGATGCTTTAGGATGCGAATTCATCGCAACTGGACATTACGCGAAATTACGACCCCTCACCCCAACCCTCTTCCCCAAGGGGGAGAGGGAGAATAGGATCGTTATTTCTCGCGCTGCAGATTCTGCGAAAGATCAGACTTATGCACTATGGGCTGTGAGGCAGGAGCATTTGCGGCGGACGATGTTCCCGCTTCAGAATTATACTAAGGCGGAAAGCAGGGAAATTGCGAGGAAGTATGGCCTCTCAGTCGCCAATAAGCAGGAGAGCTACGAAATTTGCTTTGTGACGGATAATGATTATCGCCGGTTTCTGCGGGACCAACTAATTCACCACCCCCCAGCCCCCTCCTCTTTCAGAGGAAGGGGAGTTGGCCCCGGCGATTTCGTACTTGCGGGCGAGACCGTTGGCAAGCACGATGGAGTTCCATTCTATACTGTCGGGCAGCGCAAGGGACTTGGACTCAGCATTCCGTCACATCCAGAACCGCTTTACGTAACGGGACTCGATGTTCTTAATAATCGCGTTCTCTTAGGCGACGACGATGAACTTTTTGCAAACGAGCTAACGGCCAACAGCGTGAATCTTATCAAGTATGATTCTCTGCCGAAAGAAGGAATGCGCATCACAGCGAAAATTCGTTACAAGGACGAAGGCGCAGGCGCAGTTGTTTGGCCTATTGCGGAGGGTCGCGTTCGAGTTCTCTTCGATGAGATGCGGCGGGCGATAACTCCGGGGCAGTCGGTGGTGTTTTATGAGGGTGACGATCTTGTTGGGGGGGGAATAATTGAATAGTGAGTCTCTGATTACGTTTGTCGTCCATCTGGGGTTCTTCGCAATGACGAACCTTAGAAGGACTTGCTTATCGGTTCGTTGAATATTTCATGAAATTGTTATTACAAAACGCTCGCATTATAGACCCATCACTCAAGCTTGATGAGTCAGGGATCGACATAGAAATCCGCGATGGTGTCATCACACGAATTGGGCGTGGGTTGGAATCCGATGTGAAATCGCACAATCTTCAAGGAGCTATTGTCGCTCCCGGATTTTTTGATATGCACGTACACCTGCGCGAGCCGGGGCAGGAATACAAGGAGACAATTGAGAGAGGTTTGAATGCAGCAATGGCCGGAGGATTTACCGGCGTATGCTGTATGCCGAATACCGAGCCGCCGATCTCCGACCCATTCGTTGTAAGCTACATCAAAGAAAAAGCAGCCGGACACCTCGTTGATCTTGCTATTTGTGGCACAATGACTAAAGACCGCAAAGGCGAAGAGCTTGCTCCTATGGCCGCGCTGGTAAAAGCCGACGTGAAGATGATCTCGGACGATGGCGCTGCTGTCCGAAGCGCGGAAGTCATGCGCCGCGTTTTCGAATATGCGAAAATGTTCGATCTACTAGTTACCCAGCATTGCGAAGAGCATTCGATGACAGCAGGTGCGGCGATGAATGAAGGACGAGTTTCGACAAAGCTTGGACTTCCAGGATGGCCAAGCGTTGCGGAGGAAATTATTATTGCGCGTGACATTTTGATCGCTGAGTATGTGGGTGGCGTCCGCTATCACGTAGCGCATGTAAGCACAAAAGGCGGGGTGCGCCTCATACGTGAAGCTAAGGCTCGTGGGCTTGCTGTTTCATGCGAAGTAACTCCGCACCATTTCACTCTCACTGATGCAGCTATTGAGCAGTACGGAACAATGGCGAAAATGTGCCCGCCACTAAGAACGCAGGAAGACATCGATGCAATAATTGAGGGACTGCGCGATGGAACGATTGATTGCATCGCCACCGACCACGCGCCACATGCCACCCACGAAAAAGAGACTGATATGGTCAGCGCTGCAATGGGCATCATCGGCCTCGAAACTGCGATCCCGCTTGGTCTGACTAATCTCGTAAATGCAGGGCATCTTACTCTCTCACAATATATCGAGTGCTGTTCTATTAACCCCCGCAATCTCATCGGGCTTCCGAAGATTCAAATTAAGGAAGGCGAGCCTGCAAATCTGACAATTTTTGATCCAAAGAAAAAGTGGCGATTTTCGGAGGAGGATATTCGATCGAAATCGCTGAATACTCCGTTTATGGGGAAGGAGTTTACGGGGATGGTTGGGGGGGCAATCAATAATGGAAAGGTCAATTTTCGCAAATAAGGTTTCTGATTACGGAACATATTAGCTCCGTTGCTTGTATTAAGACTCAATCTTAATAAGCGAATGAAATCCACTTCTCGTGCTCTAAAAAAGAGAACATCTGTTCTCAGGTCAGGACACCGGCGCAGCAAGGCGCTAAAGCCGCACGAGCATTTCCGCAAATTCCTGCAGGAGGGGCAGTATAGGATCACCCCGGAGCGCTTCGATGTTTTGGACGCTGTGCTTGCCTGGAACGATCATTTCGATGCCGATAATCTTTTTATTTATCTTAAGAATAACGGTTCGAAGGTTTCGCGCGCAACGGTATATAAGACTCTTAGCTTGTTACACGAATGCGGACTTGTTTCGCGTTACCGTTTCTCGCAGGGGCACGCTCAGTACGAAAAGACGACCGACCGTCCGCACCACGATCACATGGTCTGCACTAAATGTGGAAAGATCGTCGAGTTCGAGAATTCTCGAGTCGAGCGTTTGCAGGACGATGCCTGCGCCCAGCTCGGATTTACTCCGATGTACCACTCCTTTCAGATCTTTGGCGTTTGCCTTGAATGCAGAACGAACGGGATGTCGCGCTCAACTCGCGCTCATTCAATTCACCCTCAGGCTGTAACAGGAATGCCAGGCTCTGGTGGAGTTCTGCCGCTCAAAAAAGCTAAAGAATTAAGAAGCAAGAAGTGAGAATTTAGAATTTAGAATTAATAGTACGATGAAATGAGAATCGTTAGTTTCATAAACTCAGCACTCAGCACTCAGCACTTAGCCCTCAGCACTTAGCACTCTATGAACCGAATTATTTTTGTATTTTTCATTACACTCGTTCTTTTTCCTGCAATTGTGTCGGCGCAGATGACGGCGCCGATGTCTATTACCGACACATCGAAGAAAGTCGATACGTCAAGGCAACCTGCTTTTACACTCAAGACTCTCAGCATGACGCCGGTGTATGTACTCTCTATGAACGACAACGCGATGATAGACACTGCAAAGCAATTTCATGTAGCGCAGCCGCTTCCTGATTCATGCTATTATGCTGGCGAAAAGCATCTCAGAAATATCCGTCAGCTTACATTTGAAGGCGAAAATGCGGAGGCTTATTTCAGCCCGGATGAGAAATATATTTCATTTCAGGCGCGGGGTAAATATCCTAACACCTGCGATCAGATTTACATGATGCCCATTACCGGCGGATGGGCAAAGAGAATATCCGGTGGCGTGGGCCGCACTACATGCTCTTATTTCTTGCCCAGTGGAAATAAAATCCTCTATTCGTCAACGCTTGGAATGTTCAATGGAGCTTGCCCGCCGGAGCCGGACTTTTCGCAGGGTTACGTATGGCCGATATATAAGGGATATGATATTTACGTCGCAGATACTGATGGTAAGGTTGTTGCCCGGCTCACCGACGATACTAATTATTACGATGCCGAATCAACAATTTCTCCTGCCGGCGATAAAATTATTTTTACCAGCACCAGCTCTGGGAATATAGACTTGTTCTCGATGAAGCTCGATGGCTCAGATGTTAAACAGCTAACTCATGAACAGGGTTACAACGGCGGCGCATGGTATTCGCCGGATGGCAAAGAGATAGTTTATCGCGCATCGCGACCAAAAGGAGATGAGCTTACTGAATTTCGGGATTTGCTTAAGAAGGGTCTCGTAAAACCACATTCGCTCGAAATCTATGTGATGAATGCGGATGGATCGAACCAAAGGAAAGTGACAAATCTCGGCGGAGCAAGCTTTTCGCCATACTTCATGCCAGACGGCAAGCATATTATCTTTTCCTCGAACTACCTCGATCCGAACGGCCGCGCGTTCGATCTTTTTACAATCAAAAAAGATGGGACTGGTCTTGAAAGAATAACGTATGGAGGCGGCTTCAACAGTTTCCCTATGTTTACCAAAGATGGCAAAAAGCTGATATTCTGTTCAAATCGTAATGGCTCGCAGCCGCACGAGACGAATATCTTCGTCGCTGATTGGGTGAAGTAATACCCGCCGAAAACAATCTTCTGAATTTTTCTTTACTTACCAAGCTATGACAGCTCGACCGATCTATAATACTATATTAAGACTAAGTCTTAATAGCATCATATCCGCTTTTGTTCTATTCCTCATAAGCTCAGGAGTTTTCGCCCAGTCGAATGGAACCTACGTCGGCGGTTACGGCGAGATGAACTATAAGCACTTCGATAATGGCGACGTACCGCGTCTCGATATTTCCCGGTTCGTAATATATCTCGATCATGATTTTACTAATCACTGGTCTTTTAAATCCGAGACTGAGATAGAACATGTGAAGATATCCGGCGGCGTTGGCGGTGAGATCGGCATAGAGCAAGCTTATCTCGATTTCAAGGCAAATGAACAGATCGGCTGGAGAGTAGGGTTGATCGTCCTTCCAATTGGTATAGTCAATCAAACCCACGAGCCTACTACGTTTTATAGTGTAGAGCGCCCGCTCTTCGATCAAATAGTTATTCCCTCGACATGGCGAGAGATCGGAACGGGAGTTTATGGCGATCTCACAAAACTTCTGAGCTATCAGCTTTATGTTACGGAAGGAATCCAAACGCGAGAAATAACTATGGATGGCCTTGACGCAGCAAAGCAGGAAGGTTCGGCTGGCGCTGCGACAAGTGGCGGAATATATGGAAGCGACGCATCCCATCCTGCGGTTTCCGTTAAACTAAATTATCAGCCTATCTCAGGACTTCAATTTGGAGCGTCGGGATATGTCGAGAGGGGATTCACGGGACAGATTTCGCGATCGTTTGCGCTTGGCGATCTCTGCGCTCAGTACGAACGTGGCCCGCTCCGCATTCGCGCCGAAGGAGCATTTATTAATACCGGCGACGCATCTGATTTTGCGGGTGTACCGCGAGAGATCGCCGGGGGCTATGGGGAAATTGCTTACGATCTTTTATCATTATTCGGTTCTCATAAGTCTCAACTAATACCATTTGTTCGATTTGAGTCGTATTCGTTCGCCGGGCTTGCACCGGTTGATCCAGAACTTTTATTTACAACTGTTGCCTGGTCGAATCACAAAGCCCTTACTGGCGGCGTTGCATATAAACCGATGAACGAGCTGATCCTGAAAGCGGATTACCGCTGGACAAATACGGACTTACCTTTCGAGCGCCGGGAGTGGGCCTTCGGTGCCGGATATGACTTTTGAGATATCAGGAAGGAATTGCCCTTCTCTCCTGTTTAGTGGCTCGAATCACTTTATATAATGCCTACTCTTTCGCCCAATTGCGTTTTTTGCGATATTATTCGCGGTACGAACCCGCACCATATCGTATATGAGGATGCCGAATATCTCGGATTTTTGGACAGGTATCCCCTCAATCCGGGACATACGCAGCTTATTCCAAAAGAGCATTACCGCTGGGTTTGGGACATGGAAAACGCCGATGTGGGTTTTTTGTTTATCAAAGTAAAAAGGATCGCGAAGGCATTACAGAAGGTATTCGATACCGAATGGGTTATTGCCGACACAGGCGGAATTGGTGTGCCTCATGCACACATTCATCTCGTTCCACGTTTCGAGGACGATGGGCATGGCGAGCTTCCCGACCCGAAAATCCTCCGAGAAATTCCCGATAACGAAATGGAAGAGATCGCAAGAAAAGTTAAACTCGAAATTGATAGAACGGTTGCCTGAAATTATTTTTTTTCATCCTTCATCCTTCTAAAAAACTTGTTAATTAGCCAAACTCCTTTACGTATTAGTCTCGCCGGTGGCGGAACAGATTTGCGCGCCTATTATAAAGACTCCGATGGATTTGTCGTCTCTACGGCCATTGATAAATATCTTTACGTGCTCATCAAAGAGCGTTTCGATTCGAAGATTTATCTGAATTATGCCGCCCGCAAAGAGATCGTTGACGATATTTCCGAAATTCAGCACGAGCTTGTGCGTGAGGCAGGAGTAATGGCTGGGCTTCGCAACGGTTTCGAGCTTGCCACTTTCGCGGATATTCCATCGGAGGGTTCGGGACTCGGTTCGTCGAGCAGCCTTACAGTCGGGTTGCTGAATGCGATGTATAATTTTCGCGGCAGGCAGGTAACTCACGACCAGCTGGCCGAGGAAGCCTGCAAGATAGAGATCGAGATACTGAAAAAACCGATTGGCAAGCAAGACCAGTATATTGCCGCCCATGGCGGCCTCAGCGCGATCACTTTCCACGGCTCGGAGCGTGTTACAACTGAGCGTCTTGAGCTTACCCAGCGCGAGCGTCACGATCTCGGCGGGCGATTAATGCTTTTTTTCACTAATATCACCCGGCAGGCATCCTCAATTCTAACCGAGCAGCGTGAAAAAACTGGCGAAAACCGAAGTCAATTGCAATCCATACACGAACTTGGCAGGAAAGTCGAGCAAGCTATTCGTGGCCGCAGATTCGATGAGATCGGTGAAGTGCTTGACGAAAATTGGACATTGAAAAAACGATTGGCTTCAGGTATCACTAATCCACAGATAGACGGCATGTACGAGCGTGCTCGCGCTGCCGGAGCTATTGGCGGGAAAGTCGCCGGAGCTGGCGGCGGAGGATTCTTGCTGCTATATGTAAAGCCGGAACATCAGGCAAAAGTCCGCGAATCGCTTTCGGATTACCGGCAAATGCCGATCATGCTCGATGACTTCGGCGCTACGATCATCTTCAATCAAAGGCGTTATACCTGGTAGTGATGCTGGAGCTTTATTTCCTTCGTCACGGCCAGACGGCTCTCAGCAAGGCAAATATGTTTTGCGGCTCCGGCACGGATGTGCCGCTGACACCCGAAGGTGAGGAGATGGCGCGCGCATTTGCAGAATACTATAAGGATACGCGCTGGAATGCAATTTACTTTAGTCCGCTCATCCGTACAAAAGTAACGGCTGAAATTATATCCGCTTCCCAAACCATAAAGCCAATACCGCACGATGGACTTATAGAAATTGGCTATGGAGCATGGGAAGGCAAAACAGTTGAAGAAGTCGATCGCCTTTATCACGACGAGCATATAAGCTGGACAGCCGATCCAGCATGGTATCCGCCAACAGATGGTGAATCTGCCACTTCGGTTGCATCCCGCGTTCTCCCGGTAATTGCACAGATTAGGGATGAACATGACGACGGCAAGATATTGATCGTCTCGCATAAAGCGACGATCAGAATTGCTTTGTGTTCGCTAATTGGGATAGACGTGGGTAGGTTTCGATACAGGCTTGCTTGTCCGGTCGGGTCGGTCAGCATAGTGCAATTTAGCCAGCATGGGCCGCTTATAG